>Ga0307978_1002403_pt1 | contig 13258 bp, 7 predicted proteins | sample OrgLakmetage1056_FD_203151 | JGI IMG/M metagenome (GOLD analysis project Ga0307978, IMG submission 203151) | Saline water microbial communities from Organic Lake, Antarctica - #1056 | ecosystem: Environmental > Aquatic > Non-marine Saline and Alkaline > Saline | place: Antarctica: Organic Lake...
TGAAGGTCCACTTACCAGCAACAGTCCTAGCTACAAGGGATCAAGGTTCAATGTGCTAGTAGCCTGGGAAGATGGTTCTCAAACCTACGAACCTCTCCAGACCATGGCTGCTGACAATCCTGCTGTTTGTGCCGTGTACACGGAACGTGCTAACTTGCTCGACACCAAAGGGTGGAAGCAGTTCAGACAATTAGCAAAACGTTCCCAAGTTCTGACAAGACAGCTTAACCAGGCGAAGCTGGCCTCGTATCGCACTGCTCCGTTATTCAAATTCGGATACCAGGTACCACGCCATCACAAGGAAGCGATCACACTGGACAAGAGAAACGGCAACACCAAGTATCGTGACGCTGAGAAACTGGAAATGTCTCAGCACGCCAACTACTCCACGATCAAGGACCTTGGAAAGGGGAGTCCTGGACCAGAAGGATACAAGAAGATCCGAGTACACTTCGTGTACGACGACAAGCACGACGGCCGTCACAAAGCTCGTCTAGTGGCTGGAGGACGCCTCACTGGTGTTCCTGCCAAGAGCGTGTACTCCGGTGTGGTCTCGCTTCGCAGCCTGCGCATCTGTATCTTCCTTGCCGAGCTCAATGGTCTCCAAGTCCATGCTGCCGACGTTGGCAACGCGTACCTTGAAGCCGAAACCAAGGAAAAGGTCTACATCATTGGTGGACCTGGTTTTGGGGAGCTGGAAGGTCACACGTTAGTCATCCACAAGGCTCTGTACGGTTTGAGGAGCTCAGGTCTACGCTGGCATGAGAGATTCGCCAACACTCTTCGCGACATGTGTTTCATTCCTTCCAAGGCTGACCCTGATGTCTGGATGCGCAAGAACGGCGATATCTATGAGTTGACAACCTTGCCATTTGTATGAAGGACCCAACGGAAGTCACCAATGCTCTCCGAGAGAAGTACGGATACAAACTCAAAGGTGTTGGGTCGATCACCTATCATCTTGGTAGTAATTACAAGCGTGACCCCGATGGAACGTTCCAGACAAGTGCAGAGTCCTACATCGAAAAGATGGTTGAGTCCTACGAACGCACCTTCGGTGTGACCCCAAAAGGATTCTCTTCCCCGCTGGAGAAGAACGACCATCCGGAGCTTGACTCTTCAGAAATTACTCTTTTCCAGTCACACATCGGATGTCTCCAATGGTGTGTAACTTTGGGCCGGTTTGACATTGCAACTGCCGTCATGACAATGTCCCGTGACCGAGTCTCTCCACGTAAAGGTCATCTCAAGCGAAGCAAGCGGATGATTGGTTACCTGCGCAAGTGCAAGTTGGGTAGCATTCGCGTTCGAACCAGTATTCCTGACTACTCCTATCTTGGGAAGTCACCAGAATACAATTGGATGAACTCCGTATATGGTGACGTATTGGAGGAAGTTCCCAAAGACGCCCCTGCTCCACTTGACAAGACCGTTATGACCACAACGTATGTTGATGCCAATCTTTATCACGATTGGACCACTGGACGTGCCGTCACGGGCACTCTTCACTTCCTGAATGGTACTCCGATCGACTTTCGAAACGGCAGAACACAGTCGAGACTGCAACGTACGGATCCGAATTTGTTGCCGCAAGAATTGCCACCAATCAAGTTATCGACCTCCAACTTACTCTCCAATACCTTGGTGTTCCCGTGTCGGATAAGTCATACATGTTCGGTGACAACAAAAGTGTGGTCACCAGTTCAACGATGCCACACTCCAAGCTGAACAAGCGTCACAATGCATTGTCGTACCATCGGGTACGCGAAGCCATCGCGGCAAAGATTATTGACTTCCTTCATATTGACGGGAAGACCAATCCTGCCAATGTCCTCAGCAAGCATTGCGAACACGTCGACGCATGGCCACATCTCAAGTGGTTACTCTTCTGGCAAGGAGCACCACCTGAACAAGTTGATGGTATTCCGCGTTGAAAAGGGGAGACGCAAGTCTAAGTCTCCAATCTGGGGCCCGTGTTACAGCGAAGCCAGAGGCCATTTCAAGCACAAGTACATTTTGATCCCATTCGGTGCCATGGTGGGGAGTGACAAGATTCCAAGTGTCTCGCGAATATTATTATTGGCGCGAGAATCATCTTCGGAGTTCTTTCTGCTCTGACGTGGCGACAACTCCGTTCGTGCGGAACGTTCCTCAAACGTTCCACGCTCGTACCCTGTCACGAGTGGATCTATCCATTTCATTTCATCTTTCTATTTGAGATATCTACTTACCTACTACCCGTTTTACATCAAGAGGATGCCAAGAGCATCTCCAAGTCTACATTTGATAGTCCCTGTCACTGGGGCATTTATTTACATTATGAGAAAAAGCAAGGTCCTGGATGCGAACGTCCATTCCTACGTGCACTCTGTAGCCGCAGTAGAAACGTCCGGGATTAGCATAGTTGTAGAATAATGTGGTCAGATGCAAACTTTGGTTTGCCACACACTCACAGTTTAATTTATCTACTTTACAAATAGTCTTCATCGTGTTTGTGAGCATTCGTTTGCTTGGATCAATCGAAGAGCATCTGGTGTTTTTCTTCTCTCAACCACTTTCATTGTTATCGTTATTGCCGCGTGTGCGCGTTAATCCACTCACCTAATCGTTGATTGTATTGTGTCACATAGTGATCCACAATCCATTCTTCCAGTGTTCTCCAAAGTAGCGCCGACGCTGTTGGAAACCTGTCATGTTCGGCAATTGGCTATGAAAATTGAAAGCAACGATCAAGAGAAATAATGACCAATAACTACGACTACCTATACGTCGTACTGCGTAAATGAAGAGTGAAGATCGTTAAATGTTTCTTGCTCTTTGAAGCCGCGCCGAGTGTCATCTGTCATCCCAATAATGTCATCGTCAACTCTACTGTCGTTTACTTGAGCTGCTGGAGGTGTCCAGTACGACAGTACGACGACGTATATTACATATGACGAGATCTGCAGTAAGACCAAACACTTGAGATCAGTACTACTTTTCCGCCACGTCGACACTTCCGGTACGTCAGTCATTGGAGATCGTTAAATGTTTCTTGCTCCCCGAATGCAATGAAAAGGCATCTTTTATCTTTTCTCGATCGCACGTCGCCTTAAAGTTACACTTACACTGATTACCACTTATGGCTCGATACCCAGGTACGCTACACAAGTGAACGCCGCGGTAGTAGTAGACTGCGAACCGGTACCTGGTACTGGATCCAGGTTCGGAGAACGGGAAATAAACGCTGTCAAGTGTTTTGTTCTTTCTTTTCTGTTCCTTGCAGTGAAAATTGGACGCAAAGTCTACTATTGACCATGACGCCTCGTCCAGATCTTCCCGTACCCACCAGTTGCCGCTCGTCGCAAAGGAGTGGACTCGCCGATCCCTTGCTTCCAAGCATTCCCAACAATGAAGCTTCACCTGCACTGCTTTTGAACGTTGATGAAACAGCTTTGCTTTTCAAACGAGCCTCCATATTGACCTTCTGTGCTTGGGTGTCGCTTTTGTTGGCCGTATACGCTGTCACTCCTACGGAGAGCCTAGAGGTTCTGCAAGGCGAGGAAAAGAACGCGGCAGCTACCGCTTTCTACTTGCTCTTGGGGAGCTTTTCCTTGACGACGGTCAACCCAGTTATGAACATGATGCGTCGAGAAAAGCGCTTGAACGGCATCGTACTTGCTGCCTTGACGGTTCAGCTCATTTCCTTGGCGACGAATGCGCTCTTGGCGTGGGCTCCAATTCCTGTCATGGTGGACCCCGTCACACACGCGCGAGTCTTTCTCGTTCGATGGTGTGAATGGACTCCATTGGCTGGTCTCATGACTTTTCTCTCTGAAGGTGTGGACATTCCCAAAGATAATAAGAAGCAGCTCAGGATCCGGATCGCTGCTTCTCTGATGCAGTCGTTGTCCTGTTTCTGTGGTATTGTCTTTCCCTATTGCCCAAATCTTGTCACCTGGGTCTTGACCATGATTTTCTCCTACGCAACGTACTTGGTGATCTTTTTTAGGGTCTACATCAAGCGCACGGCCTTTCTTGCATTTTCGAGGGGGGCTACGTTAACGGAAACGGAGGAACTCGAACGAGTCTCGTTTGCTTACCATTTGCTACTGGTTTGCTCCTTTGTCTGGTCTACGCTTGTTGTGTCTTACTCTGCAAACGGGATGTTTATCCGAGTGCTACCTGAAAAGCACTCTCTACGTCGAGGGTCCTTGGCGATGGTTCTCGACACCTTCTTTGATGTTTTTGCCAAGGCAGTCTATATGAAACTCATTGTCTTGGTGCATTTGTCGGTGTTTGACTCCAAGGGTCGAGCGCAGCGCCAGCTCGGCGAATTACGACGTCTCATGTCGGTCCTTTGGTACTCGAGCTCAGACGTGATTGTGATTTCTGTTCGCAACGCCAACAAGACGACCACCATGTTTTCACCTTCGTTTTCGCAACTGCTTGGGGCGGAAATGCCTCCTGAAGTTGCCCAACTGCATTCAGCAGCTCTCCTACTTGAGGCTAAGACTCGAGACCTCAACTCGAACCCTCAGGAATGTACCAACGTTTCCGCAGCCTTCTTTGTTGACTCGTCTCAGTTTCCGTACCTGGGGGGCCATAATGACGCGGCGAAACTAGTCTCCGTTGATTCAGAAGATTTTCTTGCGCAGCAAGCTCATCGACTTCTCTGTGGTGCTTGGGATACCACCAAAGAGTCTGCTTCCTCGCTGATGGTGCACACGGTTAAACGTGTCGATGGCGAAGAGCTCAACTGTGAGGTCAAGGTATCGGAACACTCAGACAGTGGCCTTATTGCCGTTATTCGCGACGTGACTGAACGTTATCGCCGCTTCGAAGCCGAACGTCGAGTGCACATGGAAACATTGGCGAGACAACGAGATGCCCAAGCTATCAATCGCTTTACTCGACATGAGGTCAAGAACGGGCTCTTGGCTGGAATCGAACTTTGTGATAACCTCAAGAGCAGCTTCGCCGATTTGCAAAAGCATGTAGTTGAGGGAGACGTCACGATGCAGCATTTAGTCCAGCGAAGGCACATTGATTTCACGGCCTCGGGGGGTCCAGATCATGCGGAGGGTAGTTTGCACCGTTTCATCAAAGAGCTGGACACGCAACTACACGAAACATTGGACACGGTCCTGGCAGAAGCAATGGCTCGCGATGTCATTCACGAAGTTTACGTGCCTCGACTTGAGCGCGTTGACATCAAGGAACTGCTTACCAATTCCAATTTTGGTGCTGGTACCTCTGATCGGTTTCCTCTAGAGCTGTCCCCATTGGGCATTCCTGGATTGTCCTTGGATCCACAGCTTGTGCGTTACATCCATCGAAACGCAATCTCAAACGCCTGCAAGTACGGAAAGCAAGGTGGAATCGTCAAGACGAGCGTCACATATAGCAAGAAATCAAAGGAATTGGTGATGCGTGTTACGAACGAGCCCGGAATTGGCCACGAGGAGCTCATGGCCTTGGCTGAAGATGCCGGCAAAGCCGTTTTCGCTCAGGGCAAAAGTTTGCACGCACACCTCAAGGAAGAGAGCAAGTCCACATCGAGCCCGGATATTTCGTCAGGTGATGGTGCATGGATCATGCAAAAGTGCGCCACGACAATGAACGGCGAATGTAAGATTCAGTTCATGGATAACGAGACTGACTTTGCTTTTCGTTGCAGTGCGGAGCCTGTAGCTGCGAAGGAATGGTCGGCAGTGCGAGATTTTGATGTGCCGCTTGGTACATGGGGTATAGCTGTCGATGATTCAGGGATTCAGCGCAAGCTCATGGCCCGAATTCTTTCGCATGTTGGTGTGGAACAGTCCAAGCTCATTGTGCTCGGGAAGAATACTCAAGAAGTGAATGGACTCGAAGATATGATCGTTAAGGTCATCCAAGAAAACCCAAAGAACAAGATTCTACTCCTCGTGGACGAGAATCTCGATTATCGCGAATTGGACCAACAGATATTGCTGTCGGGCTCACTCGTAATGCAGGAAGTTCTCGCGAAGATGACGCCGGACCAAGCGTCTCGACTTTGTGTCCTGGTCCGCTCTGCGAATGATTCAGCCGACGAAATTGCTCTCTATACGCAACGAACTCACGGTTTCTTCCCCAAGGCCCCAATGCAGCGAGAGCGCGTGCGCGAGATGTTGGCGCCGCTTTGGGCTGACCGATTTCCGGTCTCTGGCTCTGACATTGAAAGTCTCTCTGACAGCAGCAGTATGAACTTGGGGAATGAGTTACTGGATTTGGTTAGGCAAATTGACTCGCTTCTTGATTCCGGCCTTTCAGATTGGAGTTCTCTCTGGAGTGCATTGCATACTTTGAAGGGAGATGTCGTAGTGCTGGAAAGCTTTCACAGCGTGGACTTTATCATTGTTTTGATAGAGGACATGCGCGGTCCTACTCTTCCTGCAGGCTTCGAGGAAAGGTGGGCACACGTCAAAGTGCTCACCTTGGAAGGTATCAACACCTGCCAATCTGACTTGTCTCTGTGGTAAAAGGCAGACTTCTAGGCTCCCTTCCACCCCCTTTTTTTTCATGTAGTTACTACATCTTGTTACATAAACCATTTTATTGTTAAACTCCATCCATGAGCCACTTAACAATACCATCACGAGGCTTGTCCTCCTGCCGCGACCATCTTTCCTCGCATACACACGCCGCGCTCAGTCCAATCCAAAGGCTTCCAACGTTGCAACGAGAGCGATACTCAGCGGGAAAATCAAAAAGATAAATCCAGCTTCTGTAACAGTAAGCATGTTCTTTCGCAAAAGAAAGGCCATAAAGAACTCGACCGTTACAATGGCAATGGTCTCGGCCGTATATTGCCACGCCAATCCGCGGAAAAAAATTAATCCCATGAAAATGCTCAAGCAAAACGTGTTGTTCATGCAGGCCGCTCCTTCCAAGGCAACCAAAGAGACGGTAATGGTCTTGCGCGTCTTTTTGCTGGCGTAGTACTGACTCGCAATCACTTCACTGGCGTTACTCGCCAAGGGCGCGAGAATGAAACTCACGTAAAAGGGACTGAGGCCAGAACGAACGGCAATCTCTTGCATGACATCCACCATGGGGTCAGAAAAGAAGATAACCAAGCCAGTTCCAATGGCCAACATGACAAAGGCGCGACGCTTAATGGCTATTTGCTGCTGATCGGGCGGGAGTTGGGTGAATTCCTCGGGGATTTCCTCTTCTTCCTCTTCATTCCCACCTTCTCCCAGAGCCGCCGAGGCAATGGCCGCACGAGTTCGTCCACCGCGGAGGGATCCTTCCATTTGATCGCCCTTGGTCTCTTGAGCCTTGATAATTTGGTATGCAAGACCAATAAATTCGTCGAGCGAGATAAAACCCGAGTTATCTGCATCGTACTTTTTAAAGAGACGATCCATTTCTTCTTCCGAAATCGCCTCGTGAAAGTCCCTGAAAAAGACAAACGTTTCGTTGCGATCAAGCTCCCCATTGCCATTGTAGTCATAATTGTAGAAGGCGTCGGCCAAAATCTCCTTCAAGTAGCTGGCAATACCCGGCGGCGGAAACAAGCTGTCAGCCGCATTGATGCTCTGATACTCGGACCCGGCCGCGAGCGCTTCAGCTTCTTGTTCACGAATGGTGGCCGATACAGCGCCCGACAAACTGACTTGCCCCTTCTTGAGCAACTTTTTCATAACGGCCATGCGCTTGCCCTTGTCTTCGCCTTCCTTGGAGATCTTCAACTGCAAATGCATGTACCAGACCAAACCTACCAAACAAATAACCAATCCAGCCAAGGCCCACCAGTGCTCACCTTCTGCCACTTCTTGTGTCGGTCCGTGAATATAAAGAGCCGGTATTTGAATCAAAAAGTAGGGAAACGTGGTCAACAGCATGATAAAGCCGCCCTGTTGCACGGCGCTCGTGAGAGTAACACCCGTCTCCTTGCACTCGGCACGAAAGGACCCGTGGTCCGTCAATCTGGGTTTGCCCATGTAGTTGGGCACGCCACCGACAATATCCACGCGACCACCGTAGACGGATAGTGCCAGAGGCACTGTAAGGAGCATAATGGTGGACCCCGCCAAGGCTCCGACACCGACCGACAATGTTTCTTGGGCGTCTTCAATGCTGCCCAGTCCGGAAAAGAGAATAATGGCACCGTCTGGAACGGCACCTAGGAGCGGTAGAACGACACCACCGACTAGTCCGGCCATGCTGGGCACTAGCAAGAGCAGTTCACTGCCCTCCGAAATGAGATTGGAAGAAAAGTACAGCACATACCCGTAGCTCAGAAACAACCAAACGAGGCCCGTCAAGCCGACGTCAGAAGGTTCCTGTAGGTAAAGTGAGGTGAAGCGAGGTGGAGTAAGTGTACAAGAACGGGTAAGCAGCGGTTCGTTTAGTGAAGAGATAACTGATTCATCTTGACGCGTATACAGCGCCCTGGTTGCTACGCAGTACAGTTCAGTACGAGAGGGTCGCCAAGATCCAAAATCGAGCCGTATCATGGTCATGGCGCTATCGCTGCTGAATCTTCTACTTACAATAGCGGGTCCAATCATGATGAACTGTAGCAGTCGCAGTTAGCAATGTATGTATACAGGCAGGTAGACAGGCAAAGGGTCGACTCGAGAGGAGAGACGCAATAAGAGGATCGCTGCGATTTGGTGTTCACGTTCAAGTTATGCGTTATGTTTAATGTGACCGTGAAAATGACTGTGTGTGAACGCGAGACTATCGACGCGCTAAGACGACCCGGAGGGTCATCGCGTATCATTTATCTAAAAGCACGCTCACCTGCTACTCATAGTGAAATTAAATTTGATTTGGTCGAATGTACTGTACCGGTAGATTTATAGATACCGTACGTCGTACCGTGCGTCGTACCGTAGATCAATAGATAACAGAAGATATTACTGTATATTCTTATATATGGAGGACGGTAGAAGTTAGATACGCATGATACGATAGATACCGGTAGAGGCTGAAAAGCAGGTTATAATATGCATATACGATGGCCATCGTTTAATCCAAGCAACGGCGCGAGGTTCGAGGAGACGAGCTACGCTACGTAGTAGTAGTCGTAGATTGTTTAAAGGCAGCAGGAGTGTACTAACGGCTGTGGCGCGACTGACTCTTTCATTGTACAATCCTCGGGACCTCCCGTGCAGCAGCCTAACTTTGGTGCCTCTAGGACCCTCGTATCTGCTAGAGTATGTTGCATTTCTCGGTGGCATTCTTTTTCAATACAAATCCGTACAACATCGAGAAAATACACAGCGCAACGTTACTCCAGGCGCTCCAGCTTGGATGGTCCGTACCAACAAGACTTGAAAAGGCAGCTAGCACGGCAGGTGCCACCAGTAGTGTCAACCCTGCTACCGCGGCTGGAACTTCGTTGCTGGATGGCAGTCGTCCTTGCACCGTCGCTAGAGCGGCCGACGCCGAGAGTACCAAAAAGGTGCCCGAAAAAGCAACATTCTTGGCAATGGCGAAACTGCACAAAAAAACGAGTCCGAAACAATCGTCGTTGTAGGTTCCACGGCGGGACTCTTTGGTATCATTTTCTTTGCGCTTATTGGCAAGGTGGAGCGACAGGGGCGACTTGGTGGCGCCTGCCGTGTCGCGTCGATGTTGGAACAGTACTACTATGGCTGGTTCTTGTCGCCGTGCTGGTTTATTTCGAAGGACGAGAGCGTTATGTTGGAAAACAGGACTCTGGAACCCCAACGTTGGTCGGCTGCTAACGTTTATCGATGAAACGAGCAGCCAAATGGTTGAGGTAGATCTCATGGTGGTGATTGGTCGGTGCACGGCGCAGTGATGTTCTGTTGGAATAATGCCATTTGTCAAAGTTGAAGTCGACAGATCTCATTTTTGTGTACCCATTTTTGAAATGTATACGGGATCCGTTTCGTTTTCGTTTCACACGTCATAATTCTTTGTTCGACACAATAACCAAAAAAGTGCCGACGTGACCATGATGGTGATGAGAGCATCGCTCCAACTGAGGCTCGCCTTGTTGGTAGCGGGCCTAGTGCACACAAGAGCGTTCACGTCGTCATGTATTCATAGTCTTCATTCTGAAGTATTTCGAGAATCGGGTCACATCGCAGCCTTTCAGACAAACGACGACGGTGTTGGCAGCGAGCTAAATAGCGACCAAGAAGACCTTTCACTCGAAGCCTTTCAACGGGCCAAGAAACAGGAACGGCAAAGCTTCAAAACTGACGACGTTGCTGATGGTGATGGTAGTAGTGACAAGAACGAGAACGACGAAATCGACAGTCTTTCGCTCCAAGCCTTTCAAGAAGCCAAGAAACAGCAAAGCACTTCAGGTGAAACAACCACCATCGACGACTTTGACGGATATCAGCTTCGCGACGTGATTGTGGCCAAGTTCGGCGCTTCATACGACGTTGCCTTTAATCCATTGATTGTCTTTGGCTTTCGTAAACTCTACCTCAACATTATGCCTTACAAGCTGGGACGCCGACCCTTTCGACACGAGACCGAGCTGGACTATCTGTGTCATCTTCAGGCCGTGGTGGAAATCTTGCAAAAGTATGAGCAACTCGAATACGTGTTGAAACAAATACAGGAAACCGACAAAAAGCCCATATCGGGAAGGGTTCCAGTGGTGGCTGTACCGATTCGGCTCAAGCTGACCAAAGACCAAGTGCAAAATATCATTGGACGCTGACTGCTTGAATGGACGATGTAGATGGAAAGGCGCGCCCGATAGACCGCCCGAATAGAATCCTACTACAGTAGCTAATAAGAATGTACAGATCATGCTACAAGATGTGTTGCACTATTTATGGGTTTCTCCCTCCTCCAAGAAAAGAGCCTCGTCCCCAGAGGCTCTTGCAAACGCTGACCCAATCACGAAACGCTGACCCAATCACGAAAAGGCTCCCAACGAATCAACCACATCGTGGGGCGCTGTCGGAGAGTATCTCTTGTCGTGCTGTGCCTTGTTCTTCTTCTTTTTGCGCTTGCATTTCTTGGCCGTCTGGAGACTGTCCAAACGCTGGAGTACACATACTGGCATGGGTGGATGGAGTACACGGTAGCTCATGTGACTGACAAGGCTCGAGCCGCCACTATCTTTGCTGTGGCGACTGTGGACCGACTGTGATGTTACACTGTGGTGGCCAGTGTCCAAAATTGAAATTCCGTCGCCCCCTAAGAGGGAAACGTCGTCTTCAAAGGACTGGGCGTGAGAAATGACGCTTGAAGGCTTGACTATATTTTCCCGGGACGTGCCTCCTTGTGAGATGCCATGGTAGGACACGCCATCGTTACCCAAGTTAGAGATCATGGATGCCGAGTCGTTGGTTCGAACAAATACGGGTGAAAAGTTGGACGACGGCTGACCGGCCTGTGCATTGAGATGAGGCGTCAAATTGCTTCCGAAACCCAATCTGCTGGCATTCTGAGTGGGACTGTCCGGTCCATCGTTGTCTGGAAAGGGCGGCGAGTTGTCGGATATGGAAGGAGTGGCACCCCCATGAGCAGCCCTGCTTGATGCGAGGCTAGTAGCATCACTGCCGGACGGTAAGAGTGGGCTGTCGTTGACACCATATACAATTGGCGAGTCGTCGTCGTTGATGGGAAAGGAGCTGTCACCTGCAACGGTCACGATTACGTTTGTGGGAGTGGCTTGGGCTGTTTCGTCCAAAAGACTATCCTCCGAGTCGTCAGAAGGAACAATCGAACGTACGCGCACGCCCGCTTCAGGTGAACCAGCGTAGCCAAGACCAAGTCGTTCTTCTGCCTGGAGCTTCTTGTGCGCCTCTTCGGCTGCCAACTCACTTTCGTCCAGTCTCGCCGTGGAATCCATAATGTAGCCACCTTGAGAGACAGCAGGACTGGTGGGTGTCTCTTGAAACGACTTGTGAGAGGCAAATGCACTTAGGGCCTCCATGGCGGTCAAGGCGACACTGCCTTGGTTGCGTCTCGTCTGCTTGACTATGGCAACAGGGTCTTGAATCTCCATCGGCATGGGCAAAGTTTGGCTGTCGGGACTAAAGTCATCCACCGCTGTTGGTGACGTCTGGCTTCTCAACACATTTGAATTACTCGACACGGCAGAGTTGCTGTTGTCGGCCGCAGTTGCTGTGGTTGCTCGAGCTCCTTGACTATGCTGCATTGAAAGCGAAAAGAGCTTTCGCACAGAAGCACGGATCGGTTCCGGCGGGGTGTCAAACTTGCACGCAGAGGCGCTCTGCAAGCCTTGCCCCGGCCTTTCGTCATGACTAATACCACTACCTTGACTAGCCATTGTGTTTGCCAAGTTGGCTCTCTTGAATGCTTGCGAGCGTGCTGTTTCCCAACCACTTACGGAAAAGGTACCAATTGACTGTTCGGGAGGACGCGTCACACGAGTTGGAGCAGCAAGAGACCCAGCATTTGTCGAGGGCAGCACGACAGGAGCATAGAACGAGGTACCAAAGTCGGGGTGATAGTAGTAAGGCTTGTTCTTGCTCCGAGAAACACCCAACACCCACCCCGGAGGCATGGGTGGGTGTCGGTACAAGACACGGCCACGCAGTTCGAAAATGGGAGCATGGTTCATGTGCCCCGCAGCCTCTGCAGTCCAGAGCTCGGGAGAACGATGATCTCGACGATGGTCTCGGTGCTGCAAATCAAGACTGGCGACTTCCCAAGCCTCTTGATTGGTTTGCTCTTCGAATGGCGGTGACTTAGTGGGCGTCTCGGTCGGTGAACTGGTCGGTCCTTGGCTTGTCTTGTTGGCAGGCTGGACGGTACCCACAGGTGGAATCATCTCTTCGGTAATTTCGTGTGCATTATTCAACAGCACTTCTTGGGAGCGCTGTGCCGTCTGACGCTTTCGCCAGTGAGGCTTTGGTAGAGCCTTGGTACGCGGAATGTGCTGTGGCAAGTCTTCCATGGTCATTTCGCTTCCATCGAAAGAACTGCATCGCTCAAGCTTGACCGTGGTACCAATCAACGCCTTGGCTCGATTAGTAATGCTGTCCGGAGTCCGCATAGCGGGCGGGTTGCCACTCATCAGCATGGCTTGTACCACGTCTTGATTGTCCGCTGGGCTGCGACGATACTTTTCCAGGACGTTTCTCGACAAAGGTCGGATGAGCTGCGTCGCTGAATCTTCAATCTGCTCCAGCATGCTTGGCGAATGCTTCTTGCCAATCGACAAGGGTCGCAAGGGTCGAGCCCGCAAAAGTCCGTCGCTACTCTTTGGAACACCACTTTTCGAGACGCCCGAGGTGCGTTGCACCGGGGCGAGCAGTAGCGCAGCGTTCATTTCCAAGAC
>Ga0307978_1002404_pt1 | contig 13250 bp, 11 predicted proteins | sample OrgLakmetage1056_FD_203151 | JGI IMG/M metagenome (GOLD analysis project Ga0307978, IMG submission 203151) | Saline water microbial communities from Organic Lake, Antarctica - #1056 | ecosystem: Environmental > Aquatic > Non-marine Saline and Alkaline > Saline | place: Antarctica: Organic Lake...
CCGCCACGCCTATACCGCCAACGTAGCCATGATGAGCGCCGGATTCCTGCTCTTCGGCTTTCAGCTCACCGGCTATTTTGTCGCTTAATTCTGGAGATCTTCTATGTATAACACCGATATGCCCTTGCGCAGTGAACTACCCAGCTCCGCGCGGCTGATTCGATCCACCATCATCGCCGCCATCGTAGCGCTTTTGCTGCTGGTAACCGTGGTAATGCCCTCCGAGTACGCTCTGGACCCTACAGGCGCTGGCCGCTTGCTTGGCTTGACGGAGATGGGTGAAATCAAGATACAACTCGTGGAAGAAGCCGCCGCCGACGAAGCCGCGCAGAGGGTGGCGGTGCAACCCTTCATCGAGCAGACCCCTTCAGAACCCGCTGAGCCTGTTTCCGAGGCCGCCAAAGTTGTTGAAGTTGTTGAAGTTAAGCCTGAGGCCGCGCCAAAAGTGGAGCAACCTGCCCCGCCAATGGCCGCCGGACCCGAATGGCAGGACGAGGTCCGTTTTGTCCTCACTCCGGGTGAGGGCACAGAGTTTAAGCTTACTATGCAAAAAGACGCCGTCGCCCGGTTCGCCTGGGTATCTGAAGGCGGCCCGGTTAACTTCGACACCCACGGTGATGGCGGCGGGCAGTCCATTTCCTACAAAAAAGGCCGGGGTGTCCCGCAGGACGAAGGTGAGCTGAAAGCGGCGTTTACCGGCAACCACGGTTGGTTCTTCCGCAATCGCAACGATAATGACATCACACTGGTGCTTCGCACCGATGGTGACTATGGTGAGCTAAAAAGAGCAATGTAATAATAGAAGTCGCCTGAATATGCAGTCGTCTGCGGAAAACTGCGTCTATGTGACCCTGTTCACCGTGGTTCACAGTGTCACGCTCCTTGTAGCGTGGCTAATTATTTTGCCCTGAATATACTCTGAACGTGCTCTTCCTCATGTTTCTGACTCAGTTACCCAAAAACATTCATTTTGTGGAACAGGTCAGCAACACCGGCAGGATTAACCGCCGAGTGTTTGGTCCTGGTTTTTAAACCAAGAGAGAGCCTGATCAAAATGCTGTGGCTGGTAATCCGGCCAATATTCGTCCCGGACATAAAAGTCCGCGTAAACGGATTGCACCGGGAAAAAACCGCTCAAGCGCCGACCTCCTCCCCAGCGCACAATCAAATCCAGACGTGACACGTCGTTTGAGCGCAAGTCACCATTTTTAAGGCCGGCAAGATCCCATTCCCAGCCATAATTGATGAGTAGATTTACTTTCATTCCACTGCCCTTGCGCTGCCGGAATTCTTTTAACTCCTCAGGGAACTGCGCCGAGGTCTCATCACCCACAACAAGCAAGGCTGCGCCACGACGCGCAATTTCACGAGCGAATGCAACGCTGGCATCGCTGAATGCCTGTTTCTGAATGACGGGCCGCTTGGTGTTATCTTGGGTAAAGCAATAGATAGAAGCTTCCGGGATTCGGCATTCCTTGCACTTCTCGTACAACAACAGTCCTGGATCAATACCAAAAGCATATCCAGCCTCTTTCGGCAGGCCGTGGCCTGCAGCCCAGCGACGATTTCCATCCGGGATGAAACCGATATGACGGGGTTTATTATTTGCTGCCATTGGTGATACCTATTAAAAGAGGGTCCGTGGCTACACAATATGAAGACAGCCATTGATAATCGCTACGTTACCACAGTAAGAAGGACTTTTAGACACGGCCAAAAATCAAAGTGCGCGTTTACGCACGATGACGCTGAGCAGTGCCGTGGTCAACTGATTCCGGACAGTATTCGGCGCAGAGGCGCTCGAACGTGTACGGAGAAAACGATTTAAAAAATGACAAATTACGTCATCGGACCCACGAGTGTCGTCAGCACGGTTGTGATGGTGTATACCCCGGCGCCGACATACTTTTCGATAAGAAGCGATCTTTTTAACCGACTGGCAGTTTGCAAAGACAGCAACTGCGGCACAAGAACGAATTTGTGTAAGGCCGCCAGCACCAGCAGAAGTAGAACCAGAATCAATTTAATGATTAAAAATAAGCCATAACTGCTTGTAAACAAATTGTTCCAGGCCGTCAGTTGGTAAGACAGATACAGACCTGCCAAAACCACCAACAAAACAGCAGCAACCGCAAACTGTCCAAAGCGATGCAGCACCGCGTGTGCTTCAGCAGACGCTAGGCGATGGCACGCCAACCACAACGGGTACAAGCTACCCATCCACCACGCTGTTAACGAGAGATGTACAACAAGCACGAGTTGAAAAATCCACGACTGCGAAACCGCATGACCGGCCTCGGTGTACGAAGTTGCCGTGAGTAATAACCCAGAAAACCCGAGCCATGCGACCCCCGCACCCGGTTCAACCCAAGTGGCCGTCAATCTTCTTTTGTGCCATAAAAGAACCAGCGCAACCAGCAGCACAAACAGCCCGATAACCCTTAACAGAAGCGCCTCTCCAACCGCAGAGTTCCATAAAATCGAAACGATGTCTGGCTCAAACATGCCAGAGACGCCCTCTTCAAGGACAGCGCCCACTCGTACAAAAAAATGCCCAAAGGCACTGGTGATGGCCAATAAAACCGCAAAAAACGCGTATTTCAGCAAAGCGTTTTGCAGTTCTGTGTACGCTTTTAAAAGATAGAGGCTGCAAGCCCCACCCACAGACCCGGCCACACCGACGTACAAAAGCCAGCGGGTTATCAGGGTCGATAATTCCCAAGAGGTTAGTTCCAGTCCCATCGTAAACACCGTTGGCCCAAGTTAACGAATACGTACTTTGTTAGTGCTGCATAAAGCCAAACGTTCCGTCCATCATGTGGCCATCATCGCCCATCGCTTTCCAGTGCACGGTGTAGCTGCCGGGCACCAATACGGGTGTCATCCCCTTGAACCGGGTGCCTGCTTCTTTAGCGCGTTCATAGTCGACGGCAACAGGCGTTCCATCAGCGCCGATTACCTTTAGATTAATCAGTTTTATAGGCATGTCAAAATTCACTTCGACCTGCCTGGTTGGCTCCATCACCATTGCTCCATCCTGCGGAAATGTGCTTTCGACCATGGCATGCGCAAAGACTGAGGACGATGCGGCTAAAGCCACAATGGTTACTAATGTCTGGATCTTTTTCATAACAATCACCCTTTCATTTTAGTTTAAGAGATTTAAAATTTTTCTACTTTAGGTGTCGTATTTTTTATAAGCGAGCTCCGCTTCCACATGAAATAAATGACCGGTAGCACCAACAGCGTAAGCACCACAGCGCTCACCATACCGCCCACCATCGGCGCCGCTATCCGGCTCATTATTTCGGAGCCAGTGCCTGTGCCGTACAAAATAGGTAACAGACCAAAAATAATGGTCGCAGCTGTCATCAGCACGGGGCGTACCCGCATTCCCGCACCGTGAAGCACCGCGTGGCGTAACGTTTCTTCGCGAAGCTCAAGTCCTTGAGCCTGGCAGCGGTCAATCGTCTGTTGCCAGGATTGGTTGAGATACACCAGCATGATGACGCCGATTTCGACCGCCACTCCCGCTAAGGCAATAAACCCTACCCCCACGGCCACCGAAAAATTAAAGCCTTCCCAATACATCAGCCAGATACTGCCCACCAAGGCCAGCGGCAAGGTTCCCATGATCATGGCCACCTCAACAAAATTCCGAAAGTTGAGGAATAATAGCACAATAATAATGGCGAGGGTCAGAGGGACTACGTAGGTAAGCTTTTCTTTGGCGCGCAGCATGTATTCGTACTGACCAGACCAATTCAGCGAATAACCGGGGGGAAGTTCTACCTGTTCAGCAACCACTTGTTGAGCATTCTCAACATAGCGACCAAGATCTACACCTTCAATGTCAATATAGGTCCAGCCATTAAGCCGCGCGTTTTCACTCTTCAGCATAGGGGGACCGTTTTCGACAAAGATATCGGCCACATCGCCGAGAGCAACCCTCAGACCCGCAGGGGTCACAATGGGCAATAACATCAATTGTTCGGGGGAATCCCGATAGTCCTGCGGATAGCGGACATTGATGGGGTAGCGCTCTAACCCCTCAACCGTGCTGGAGACATCCATTCCACCGACGGCTGACGCTAGAATTTCCTGAATATCAGCAATATTAAGACCATAACGGGCTGCTTTTTCTCGCTGAATATCCACTTTGATGTAACGACCACCGGCAACGCGTTCGGAATATACCGATGCGGTACCCTCAACGTCCTTCAGCACCTTCTCTAATTGTTGGCCGATTCCCTGGATGACATTCAGATCCGGCCCAGCAACTTTAATTCCCACGGGCGTTTTAATGCCCGTCGCGAGCATGTCGATACGGGTTTTGATGGGCATCACCCAAGCATTGGTTACGCCTGGCAACGCCACTAATTGATCCAGTTCCTGCTTGAGCTTGGCGGTGGTCATTCCCTCGCGCCATTCGCTCTTGGGCTTCAGCTGGATAAAGGTTTCAATCATGGTCAGCGGTGCTGGGTCCGTTGCCGTTTCTGCTCTACCGACTTTACCGAACACGGTGACAACTTCAGGAACGGTGCGAATCAGCTTGTCGGTTTGTTGCAAAATCTGGCGTGCTTCGCCAATAGAGACGCCCGGGTAGGTGGTGGGCATGTACATCAAGTCGCCTTCATCGAGATCCGGAATGAACTCACTGCCGATTTTATTCAGCGGCCATGCGCCTAACGCCAACACCAAAACAGCACCGACCAAGGTTGTTCTTGGGAAACGCAGTACACCACGCAGCGCAGGCATATAAATAGCGGCCAGCGTTCGATTAAGCGGGTTCTTGTGTTCAGCTATCACCTTGCCACGGATGAAGTAGCCCATCAGTACTGGCACTAGAGTTATGGCCAATATCGCAGAGGCAGCCATGGCGTAGGTTTTGGTGAAGGCTAGGGGCGAGAACATTCGGCCCTCTTGCGCCTCTAACGCGAACACCGGCAAAAAACTAACCGTGATAATGAGCAGACTAAAGAAAAGCGCGGGGCCAACTTCTGACGCTGCGGTTGCAACCACCTGCCAGCGATTTTCGTCCGTTAACGGCGTCCTTTCCATGTGCTTGTGCATGTTTTCAATCATAACGATCGCCCCATCAACCATGGCACCTATGGCGATCGCTATTCCTGCAAGAGACATGATGTTGGCGTTAAGACCTTGCCAGTGCATGATAATAAATGCCGTCAGGATACCGACAGGCAAACTGATAACAACGACCAGAGATGAGCGGACATGAAACAGAAACACAACACAGACCAGCGCTACTACAAGGAATTCTTCCAGCAATTTTTTCCAGAGATTCTCAACCGCTCTTTCAATCAAGCCTGAGCGATCGTACACGGTGACCACCTCCACCCCATCAGGCAAACTTTTCTTTAACGACTCCAGCTTGGCTTTGACGCCATTGATGGTTGTCTGAGCGTTTTCGCCAAAGCGCATAACAACTAAGCCACCCACAACCTCACCCTCACCGTCGAGCTCAGCAACACCCCGCCGCATTTGCGGACCAATACCAATATCAGCCACATCTTTAAGCAGCAGAGGGGTGCCGTTTTGGTTAACACCCAGGGGGATCACTTCCAGATCTTCTATGCCTTGAATGTAGCCTGTAGCCCGGACCATGTATTCAGCCTCGGCCATTTCCACAACTGACGCCCCAACTTCCTGGTTGCCACGGCGAATAGCAGTTTGTACATGGCTCAAGGGTATATTGAATGCGCGTAATTTTTCCGGATTCACCTGCACTTGATACTGCTTGACCATCCCACCTATGGCCGCCACTTCAGACACGCCCGGAACGGTTTGTAATTCGTATTTAAGAAACCAGTCCTGCAAGGAACGCAATTGGCTCAAATCATTCTTACCGGTGCGGTCAACCAATGCGTAGAGGTACACCCAGCCTACGCCGGTTGCGTCCGGCCCTAATTGCGGACGGGCGTTTTCAGGCAACGAAGGAGCAACCTGACTCAGGTATTCCAGCACGCGGCTGCGCGCCCAGTAGATATCCGTCTTGTCGTCGAAAATAACGTAGACGTAGGAATCCCCAAAGAAGGAATAACCTCGCACCGTCTTAGATCCCGGCACCGACAACATGGCAGTGGTGAGCGGATAGGTGACCTGATCCTCTACCACCTGCGGCGCTTGACCGGGATAACTGGTTTTGATGATGACCTGTACGTCAGACAGATCGGGAATGGCATCTACCGACGTATTTTTTAGAGAATATACCCCCAAACCAACCAACACTAAGGTGACTAGCAACACCATGCCACGATTGCGGATGGACCAGCGAATAATAGCTTCTATCATGATCGCTACTCCTGTTCCGCTGCGGGCAGATAGAAGTCAGTGACTTCATATCTGCCCGATTCTGTGCGGGTTATTTCCAGTTGCAACGACTGACCGGTAGGGATGTTGCCCGCATCCATCCATTCGCTCAGACTAAATTCCATCTGCATCACCGGCCAACTCCACTCTGGAATAGGACCATGCTGAGCATCAATTTTCATGGCGTTGATATCAACACTGTTAACAACGGCTTCAACCCATGCTTTGCCAGGAATTTCAGCTGTGACTTTTGGCGTGTCCTGGCTGACCGCGGGCTTGTCCATTTGCTGGCTGTCGGTCGCATCAATACGAGCGAAGTCGGATGATTTACTGGACTCTGAGTCAAGCAGGAACTGAGCGGAGGTAACAATTTCTTCGCCTTCGATCAAACCGTCAAGGATCTCGACTCTCTGGTTGTCACTCTGTCCAGTTTTAACGGCAAGGGATTTAAACCGCCCCTCACCCAGTGCCAGCACTACGCGGTTCTGCTGCCCACCACGAATTAGCGCCTCTTTAGGAATCAGCAACCGTTCATCTTGATCACTGGCAAGAATACGAAGCTCAGCAAACATGTTGGGCTTAAGAGCGGAGTCGGGATTATCCAATCGTACTCTGATCCTTAATGTGCGTGTCTTAGCATCCAGACTTGGGTAGATATAATCGACCTTACCTTGGCGCACGTCGCCGGGCAGGAAATCAAGACCAACCTCCACCGGTAAACCAACCTTGACTAAGCTGGCCTGACGTTCAAAGACTTCAGCCTCAATCCAGATCTCGTCAAGATTAACGATCGACATCAACGTCATGCCCGGCTGTACATAAAGGCCCTCACGAATACTGAGTTCTTCGACCACTCCCGATGCTGGAGCGTAGAAAGTGACCGTTTGCGACACTTGGCGGTCTCTTTTAAGTTGACGGATAACCGTATCGCTTACTTGAAGAGCAAGCAGACGTTGTTCTGCCGCTTGAATCAAACGCTGGTCATCACGCTTTAAACCAAACAGCAGTTCTTCTTGTGCATTAACCAATGCAGGCGAGTACAAAGTATACAAACGCTGACCTTGCTCAACCGGCGCGCCTACGGTGCTCACGTAGCTATTTTCCACCCAGCCTTCTACGCGGGGATGAATATGGACAATGCTGTCTTGGTTATATTGCAGATATCCAACCGTTCTTATCTCTGGTTGTAGATAATCCAGAACAACCTTGCCGGTTCTGACACCCAGATTGTTAACGACCTCTGGCGATATTTCGATTGTGCCCGGGCTGTCCTCATCGCTATTTTGACCCTTCGCATAGACCGGGACTAAGTCCATGCCCATGGGCGATTTTCCGGCCGCATCACGGCGGTAATTTGGATCCATCGGGGCAACCCAGTACAAAGGCTCGTCGGCATCATTTGTGGCTGATGTCGCTTGCATGTCTGTTACGTGCTTGAATAAATCTGGTCGCCAAATAGACAAAGCGACAAACATAAGCAAAGCGCCAGACAGTAATAATGCCAGGTTCTTAAACAGGTTCACTGTCTCGTCTCCCGCTGATTGCCAACCAGTAAATAGTCCATTTCAGCGATCTTCCTGGAATGTTCAAGTTCGATGGATAACAGCGACAATTTGGCGTTGAGTTCACCAATCCGAGCCTGCACCACGTCTGCAAAATTGCCATCATCAACGGCGTACGCGTTGATCGCCGCTTCAGCACTCTGCTGAAGTCCGGGCAGTAGCTTTTCTCGATACAGTTCTTGCCGTTGATCAAGACGTTGCAGCTCTGCTTCTAAGGTGCGGTAATTTGCCAACAAGCTGCGGAGTTTCAAGAGTCGCTCTGTGCGCATAGCCTCTTTCTCATGCGTTTCTGCCTGCACCTGGCTGTCTTGACGCTTGCGGGAGAAAATCGGCATGTCGACGCTGACACCCACGCTTAAGAGATCAGGGCGGTCAGTACCTCTGGCGTCGTCACCGCGAAAGCCGTAACTGACACTGAGCCCCCATTCAGGTTCGTATTGCTGCTCGGCGATATGGATTTCGGACTGCGCCACTTTTGTCATTTGATCCATCAAGCGAAGGCTGGGGTGCTGCAGGAGTCGTTGCGTCAAATCATCTTGCGATAGAACCATAGGCGTAGACCATTCCGGCATGGATTGATCCAGTGCTGAGGTCAGCATCAAGACATCGGACGGCATGCCTTCAAGCCACTCGCCTAGCTGCTGTACAGCACGTGTTTGCCGTTGCTGCACTTCCGTTAGGCGTTCATCTAACTGGTCCAATTCCACCTGTGCCCTGACTAAATCGAGCTGGCGGGTCTGGCCAAGAGCGCTGCTGTAACTGCTGCTGACAATGTCGGTGAGTTGCTCGAATAATACTCGATTTCCTTCAATCAACCTTATGCCGTAACTGGCTTTCAAAGCGTCTAGCCAGAGTTGTGTAACCACCAGGCTTACCTTGGCTTTCCTGTCTTCTCGGAGCAAAGGCATTTGATGACTCTGTAAGCGCAGTCTGTGACTGTTCAAAGCCAAGGTATCGCCCCTTGGCAACATCTGCGACACCCCAACGGATATCTGGGTCATTGGCTCTTGTGCGTAGTTAAAGGTGTCTGTCGGGAAATTCATTAACCCGATATTAAACTTTGGATCTGGCAGCACCTCAGCCGCCACACTCCTTGCCAGGATAGCGGCTTCATTCTGCTGATTGGCTATCAACCAGGGATCATTAGCGATGGCTTGCTGCACAGCCTCGTCCAGTGTTAAACGACCGGCAGCTGCCAGCGTCGTGTTCGTTGTTACAAACAGCAGCAACAAAGTGATGCAAACAATAAAAAAATTGCGTAGTGCCAACATAGGGTAATACCAGCAGATGCAGCATTGTGTATGACTGCGCAGAAACTTCAGAGACAAACTGTCCCACCAAACTAGGCACGTTTAGTGGGAAAGCGGAGGGTGATACGGGGGTGAGGTGTCGATGCTGTCAGCGCTGACGTCATCGCAAACATCTGCGTGGCGCTGAAGCTAAGCAAAAGAGCCAAAACCAGTGCTTGGCGTGTTTTAAACGCTATGAATCGAATCTTTTTCAATATACTCAAAGTAGCCTACATCAAACTATTCAGTGTTTTAAGTCATTGGCAGAGCGAGCACAATTTCGAAACAAGGTGCAGTAGCCAACTAATTCCAGACGGTATGTTAAGTTTTTCTTCGACCAAAACCGGCGATCTCCCACCGTTCGTTTTCCTGTGATACGTCATGACGTATGGTCAAAACTCACTGAGCTCATCCGGCAACGTGGGTGTTCGACTAAAGCGATTGATACCATCACTCATCAACCTGAATTCTTTCTGAAAATGTCGAACTATTTTTTAATTCAGGCCGAATTCAGGTGAATAGCGGACACTGCGTCAGCCGGTTTGGTCTGAAGCACCCGTGGGTGTGACGCATAGAAAGGAACGACAAATGAGACTACTGCTAGTAGAAGATGACCGTTTGCTGGCCGAAGGGCTCACCGGCCAACTTGAGAAGGCCGGCTTTAGTGTCGATGTCACCGGAACGGCCAAAGAAGCGATGCTGCTGGGCGTACAGGAAGACTACCGGGCAGCCGTACTGGACCTCGGACTGCCCGACGGAAATGGTTTGGACGTGTTACGAAAATGGCGCCGGGATAACGCAAACTTTGCGGTTTTGATTCTAACGGCGCGAGGCGACTGGCAAGACAAGGTTAGCGGCCTGAAAGCCGGCGCCGACGATTATCTCGGCAAGCCCTTTCAAGCTGAAGAACTGATTGCCAGGCTGAGCGCCATCGTGCGCCGCAGCGAAGGGCGTGTTCTCTCCTCAGTAAAAGTGGGGCATTTCGAGCTTGACGAAAACCGGCAGTGCCTGAAAAACGACAACGGTACAGAACACAGTTTAACCGGCACCGAATTCCGACTGCTCAGGTGTTTGATGAGTCATCCCGGGCACATTTTTTCCAAAGAAAGACTCATGGAGCAGCTCTACAATCTTAACGAGAGCCCAAATGAAAACGTCATCGAAGCGTATATCCGGCGTCTGCGGAAATTAGTGGGCGCGGAGACCATCGCAACGCGTCGTGGTCAAGGGTACGTATTCAATGACGCTGTTTAAAAAGCCGGTGTCGGTAAAAGGTGCGCTTCTGACCCTGTTGTTACCCGCGGGCATCGCTCTTATGGCTATCGCCTGGTTTGTTCACGGATTACTTTTGGAGAGGATGTCCCGTGAATTCGTCGAAAGTCGACTTAAAGACGAAGTCGCGTTCCTGGAACTCAACATCCGGCAAGCCGAAGGCAAGATAGATACGCTGAAAACCGGTGACTATTTTGAAAAAGTGTTTCATCACGCCTTTGCTATCCAATCGCCAGATCAAACGGTTATATCACTGCAAGCCTGGCAGCCGCTGTTAAACCCTTTGCTGCAATTTGATGGCGACGGAAGTATCCGAGTACACAATGCGAAAATAGCCAATGCCCCCTCCGACATTCTCGCTTACCGGAAATCATTTGTTGTAAACGACGTTGCTATTAAAGTTATCGTGTCGGAAGACATGGGCGCACTGAAAAACAGCCAGGCAGAACTGCACGCCTGGACCGCGATCGTGTCAATCTTGCTGATCTTTTTGCTGGTGGGCATCATCTGGTTTGGTATTAACCTGTCAATGCGCCCCGTTGCCTCGCTTCAAGCCGCTCTCAAACGCTTACAGAGCGGCGAAATATCGCGGATCGACGCAGAGGCCCCGGAAGAGTTTCAACCACTGGTGCAACAGCTCAATCAACTGCTTGATTCCCTGGATCAACGGCTTGAGCGCTCCCGGGAAGCGTTGGCGAACTTGTCTCACAGCGTTAAAACACCCATTGCAGCGGTTAAACTGGTTCTTGAAGATACCGGCCGACCGCTGGATAACAGCCTGAGGCATGAGATGGGATCACGCCTGGGCGACATTGACAGGCAATTAGAAGCAGAAATGCGACGCGGTCGGTTTGCCGGGCCCCAGATTGGTAAAAGTGCCTTCCCCGTCAAGCAGGCCCGCGATCTTCTGTGGATGCTGGGCCGACTTTACCCCGAAAAGTCATTTGAGCTGTCCGCCTCACTCACCGAGGAATTTTGCTGGCCGATTGAGGAGCACGATCTCAACGAAATATTGGGAAATTTACTCGATAATGCCGGCAAATGGTCTGCGCAATGCGTTGAACTTTCTTTAAAACAGCGTAATGGTTTGGCGCTGATTGTCGTAACAGATGATGGCTCTGGCGTATTGGAAGATGATCAGGTGCACTTGGGTCAAAGAGGGCGACGGCTCGATGAACAAACCCCAGGACATGGACTTGGGCTTGCTATCGTTCGCGAGATAGTCGCTCGGTATGGAGGTGAGATCTCTTTTTCAAATGGGTCAGAAAAAGGTTTGAAAGTACTGATCGAAATCTCTCTTTAATGCCTTTGTCAAAACCAGACTCCGTCGCCGAGCTGCATCCTGGCCTTGAGGTACAGTCTTAACCTTGACGTTGAGAATATCAGGCCGAATTATACCCATCGCACTGCGCTGTCAATATTGCCACGAGCTCATGCGAGGTGCCATCAGGCTGGCAGGGCAACCCCTCTGTGCTCTACCATAGAGTCATGACCAACACCTCGACACCCAAACAAACCGGCGCCATTACCCAACCTGGTGACCCTCGGCCCCAGAAAGCTCTGCAAAGCCACATAGCCCACCTGCAGGTGGCTTTGGAGCACGAACTGCGTCAGGCACCTGGCGGGATCAGTGAGTATGCCCTGATCAAAAAACCGCAGCAGACACCCTGACCCACCTTGAAAACCGCCTCGAAGAGCCTGGAGGCAACCCTTTAAAATGAAGGAATTTTACATGCGTCGACAAGATTTTTTAGCTGCCACGTTGGCGATCGTACTGGCATTGCCTGCGGGCGCCTACGCAGATCTGGCCATATTGCAATACCACCACATCAGCAATAACACGCCGGGCGCCACCAGTACCTCGCCGGCACTGTTTGAAGCCCAACTGCAACTGATTGACCAACTCGGGCTGACGGTTGAACCACTGTACGAGGCAACACAAAAAGCCTTGGCGGGTAACGGCGGCGATGCCGTCGCCCTGAGTTTTGATGACGCCTACAGTTCCGTATATTCCAACGCGGCACCCATATTGGCGCGGCTAAACTATCCCTACACCCTGTTTGTGAGCACCGACACCATCGGCAACAGCGGTTTTATGACGTTACAGCAGCTGCGCGAACTGGCGTCTACAGGCCTGGCGACCATCGCCAACCACAGCGCCGGCCACGGACACTTGGCCAAAGCACCCAACGAGACAGCACAGCAGTGGCAAGAGCGTGTTCATCAGAGCCTTGATGGCGCGCAAACGTTGCTTGAAAAAGAGTTTGGCAATGCCCCGCCAATGTTCGCCTACCCCTACGGCGAATTTGATGCGGCGTTGGAACAGCAAATAAACCAGCGCGGCTGGCTGGCCTTCGGCCAGCAATCCGGCCCCGTCGGCGCCACCTCAAGCCACACCCGACTGCCGCGATTTCCCATGGCCAACGCCTATGGGCAGCTGCAAGGCCTGAACAACAAGTTGCTGAGTAAAGCGTTACCGGTGCCGGCCAAAGGTCTTCCAGACGGTATTGTCAGCGCTAACCCACCGCACCTGCTGCTGACTCTGCCGAATGGATTCACGCCAGGCAAACTGACCTGCTTCGGCTCCGGCCAGGGCCAAATCAAGGTAGCTGCCCACGCACAGCAGGCGAATGTTCAGGCGCCCGCGGCATTCAGCAGCCGCCGCTTTCGATATAACTGCACCTACCCCGCAGGCGACGGACGCTTTTACTGGCTGTCCCAACCCTGGCTGGATTTATCCCGGCCAGAAGATTGAGTGCCTGGGCGCAGCCACAATCATTACCTAGACATCACAAGC
>Ga0307978_1002407_pt1 | contig 13247 bp, 8 predicted proteins | sample OrgLakmetage1056_FD_203151 | JGI IMG/M metagenome (GOLD analysis project Ga0307978, IMG submission 203151) | Saline water microbial communities from Organic Lake, Antarctica - #1056 | ecosystem: Environmental > Aquatic > Non-marine Saline and Alkaline > Saline | place: Antarctica: Organic Lake...
ATAGTGGGGGAGGTGGAAGCTGGAAGCTGCTTCAGTTCGCCCAACCCTTGGATCCACGCGACAGATGAGAGGGCGAGAGCTGGTTATCATATAATGTAATACTTACATGATTTCAGAGGCACTTTTATTGTACCTGAGCTTGTGGCTTGTCTAGAATTCAAATTTAAATCATTACCGCTTCCTCGGCCGGAACTGCTGAGAGCGCCTCGTCTTCTCCAGGTCCTTCACTTTGGCCATACGCGAATTGAGCATCCCCTATCGATTGCTTAGTACCACCAACTGATCCAAATAATGTCGATAAATTCCACCACGCATACCAAAGTTGGATGGAAACTTGTAGTAATACCAACAGAAATTTTTGTACAGACCATTCCATATCGGGAGTGATTTCCCCGAAAAATCCACCCCCTTTCATAGAAAGTGTGGTGGCATTAACTGCCCAAACAGCCATGGCAAATAGGTATAATATCCCCTTCTCCCATCCCTTGCTAGCGTTTCCCTCACCCATTATACTCTCACTGCAATTGTATCTTATAAGAGGTGTCAGTGCAAATGGCAGGAACAACCCCAAGAGAGCATTGACTATATTCACCATTTTATTAAGGTGCTGTGGATACATAATCGAAATGATTAGACTGGGAACAATCGCGACCAGTCTTGTCATTATGGATCGTATCCACAAGGGCAACCGAAGCTGAAGGAAACCATCCATGACATATTGACCAGTGTATGTAGTTGTGATTGCTCCACTCTGTCCAGCTGCAAGCAGAGCGATGGCCCACAACAGACATCCGCCCTTTAAGTTCTGGAAGTAAGTACAGAAATCAGTAAGACCAACTGCACTTGCATCCTCACTTCCGTATACACTCTCCGCTGCAATAGAAACCACCGCCATGTTCACAAAGAATGACACCATGATTGGCATTATTGGTTCAATGGAACAGAATTTGACAGCCTTCTCAATAACTTCTGGATCATTTTTGATATGATGCGCCTTGCTTTGAACAGCAGCAGTGTGAAGGTATAAATTGTGCGGCATGACCACTGATCCCATAATTCCGGCTATACTAAACATGTCAGCCTGTGTTGTGTCAACAAATCCAATAGCCCATCCTTTGAATAATTCAGGCATGTCAGGCCCAACAAATGACATTTCCATCCATAATGCAATACTCATTATAGCGACAAAGATGCAAATTGCAATTTCAAGGAGACGGGTGCCACAAGATAAAGATGCTAGGAATACCATCGTAGTGAATATGCTCATAAGGACTCCAACATAATATCTAATGAGGGATTGAAATGATGATATCAGTCAATGTAGAATGTTTTCACAAGAAGAGCAGTACCATGTAACATAGCATAACTTCTTATAACTCACGGTAACCCAAAGAAGTAGTTCAGCGCAATCGCAAATCCAATAACCGTCGGAAGGTCAGTAATCATAGTACTAAACTCTGCAATAGCCCAATTGAAGTATCTACTCCTCTTTGATGAATAAGTCTTTGCCTGTACCTGCGACAATGTAAGTTTGGAATGAAAGGCAAGCCTTACGCATAACACTTGTACATATATTGATAAAATGCCTGTCCACCATAAAGCGAATAAGAGCGAGTACCGAGATGTTGCCCCTGCTTGTATATCTGCTTGGTAGTTTCCTGGATCGACGTAGGCTATGCTAACAAACCATCCTGATCGAATATGTAGTTATTGTAGGTGTTAGAATATTTTATACTGCATACTGCGTGTTATACTCCTATCAATAGAAATAAAACCTACCAGGCCCACTGAAGAAGAGAAAATCTCTCCACCAACTTCCAGACGGTTCCCATAGATCTACTTGATCTTCATTGCCCTCGTCCTCGTCATCCTTAAGACGACGATGTGCATTTAGCTCATCAACGTCCTGCATTACGATCTATGTGTCTTTATTGCTGCTAATGTTTTTGGCCAGTACTGAGATCCTGAGCGCGAGAGATGAGAGAGATAGGTGCAGAGCTATGCTCTTGTTTTTCGCTGCGGCTGGCGGCTGCTCTCGTATGCTAGCTGTAGTACGATAGCTGTGTAGCTGGAGATAGTCGCTCTCTTGAGAGAGGCCTTTGGCCTTTGGCCTTTATAAGATTAGTTCTGGCGAGTTCTGGCGGCGTGTATGGTTCGTACACGCGCACAGAGGATGGCATTGATGGAGAATAGAGAACAACTCCAGAATCCCACTCATATCGTATCATAAATCATAAATCATAATCACCTATAACTCACTCGCTATGGTACTCGCTAGCGACTAGCACCAAAAATGTTTTGTCAGTGCTTGTTAGTAAATGTGTACGTGCTCGGCGCGCACCGATGGCTCTTTTATTATGCGTAGATACTAATACCAAAGGCCTGTGATTGCTTTACTCACAAGATTATTGGTGCGCTATCAAATACTTTACCCCCGCCGTGTCTTGTAGAATCATCAATCTACAATGAACCCAAGACACTAAACGAAAGAGCAATATCTTGTGAACCACAAAATACTCAACATGACCAAAACATTCAAGGCATCATCCCTTCTATTCTTATTCAGCATATACGCGGATATAGCCGTCAACGCTGCTGGCCTTAGAGCCACTTCTGCCAAAACAACTATTCAGGGGGGAATAAAATTACATCACCATGCGCTGCATCACGTAACATCAGATCAAAAAACAGAAGTGCTCAGGCTGACAGATGACGATGATATTGAATTCTTCAAATCAGAATTTGAGCACGGTTACATTGGCAGAAATGACTTTGATAACAATCTGCTGGCGTCGCAGCTTGCAGATGATGACGATGGAGTTGAAATGGAAGATGACGATTCAGTTGAAATGGAAGATGACGATGGAATTGAAAATCTCAACTACATAATATGACGTTGAAAACAGAGATTGTGCGACTGGCGGTACGTGGACCTGGACCAAATAATGGCCATGAGACAGGAGACAGCATGAGAGCCAAAAAAAATCTTCTCGCAAAAAGCAAGGGAAACACTGAAAAACCGACCATGCAAACAGACACTAGTTCCAAGGTGACCTTGGTGTAATTCTTCGCATATTTGATTTGATGCAAGTTTGATGAAATTCAATAAATTGCAGGTACAAAGTGCTACCAAAAAAGGATATGGGATATGATAAACAAACTGAAAATCATCAAACCAATATCAACCCTTAAGTTAATATGTACATTAAGAACGTTTACAGTCAAATGAGATTAGAATGTCCAATTTCTAAGGACTCTTAAAATAACTAATAACAACTTGACTTGGCAATTTGGATGTCCCTCAACCCTAAACGCAAAATGAGGAATATTTCAATTTCACTATTATGTTGGTAGATAAGAAAATAGTTTCTAATAAAAGGACCGATAGTCAGTCCTTTCGTAGTCAGGCCACTCTCTGGGATCGGAATGCGTCATCCTTATTTATAATCTTGAAGATCCAAGTGGGCCATCGTCCATCATCCTTCCTCCAATCATCCCATCGTATGATGTATGATTTTTGATTTTGATACCTCTTTCTTAACATAATATATTCCATTAAACGTTTTCTACACTTGTGCAACCTCTACACATCACATTAAAACGCTGCACTAATCCTTAAATACAAAAATGAAGTTTCTTGCAATCATCGCCTCTCTTGTGGTCTCCACCCAAGCTTTTGTTCCTTCAACACCCATCACTTATAAGTCCATCGTAAGCACCCAACCCTTCGCCGTTGAAGGACCTGCACACTCTCAAAATCTTCACTACACACAAAAGAGATGTCCTTCTAACCTCTACATGGGGTGGGGTCCCGATCCCGAATGGTCACCTGCAACTGTAACTTCCACAGCCGGTGCATCTTCTTCTGGGAATTTCATCACTATTGCAGTGGACGTTCCTTCCAGCGTTGTAGAGGAATACAAGGTGCCTGGACAGTACGTTCAGGTCAAGCAAAACATTGACGACCCAGAGGGAAAGGCTCTTTTCTTGGCAATCGCTTCAGCACCCGTTAAAGAGGGAGAGGGAGGAAGCAGCATCGAATTCTTGGTGAAGAAGACTGATAGCAATGCATGGATCACTGATGCTGCTGACGGAACTGCGGTTGCCATCAGTCAGGTATTGGGAGGAGGTTTCCCTATCGCGGAAGAAGTTGATGGATTCAAGTACGACTTCCCTTGTCAGAATGCTCTTCTCTTTGCAAATGGATCTGGAATTGCTCCCATCCGTGCCGCGATTGAATCAGGACTCTTGAACATTGGAAAACCTGGCGATGGCGGACGCACTGCAAGACTATACTTTGGATGCAGCACTCCTGCTGATATGCCCTACATTAGCAAATTCAAGGAGTGGGAGGCAATCGGAGTTGAGGTTGTCCCTGTTATTTCTCAGCCTGAGAACAGCCAAGGAGAGTGGACTGGCCGCACGGGGTATGTTCAAAGTTGCCTCGAGGAAGATGGTGTTGCTATTCCAAGAAATACTGGAGCTTTGCTCTGCGGAGTCAAGGGAATGGCCGAGAGCGTCACCGACGTTCTCACTAAGGCTGGTGTGTTTGAAGGTCGTGTTTTGACTAACTTTTAGACTACTATTTGCTACTTAGAGATTTCATTGTGAACAACTACGTTGTATTCATCTCCGTCAGTGTTACATTTTGTTACGCAATTTGATTCATTGCAATTTGTTTATATGTCAAAACAATCTGCTCCCGAAGAATGGATGTTGCGTGCTCTTCCATTGCTTGAAGATCACAACTACTTGACTCTTTTTCTAAGTGACTGAACTCCTTTTTAGACGCAGCGAAGGCGCCAGGAAGCATCATGATATTATAGTCCATTGCTGCAAATTGAGCGAGCCGAAGTGCATTCACACAATTTCCAGATAATTCGCTGATTTCTGGGATTAATCCTGCGCTGCCCATTTTGTCTATCAACAGTAACGGGTGCGAGGAAAAATGAAGGTGACTTGTTCGATTGTCATATCCAAGAACCGAGGCTAAACGCACCTGAATATTGGCACTAGAGCGAGCGCGGGTGTTTATCTCGTCTAAATGAAGGCGACGAACGTCGTTTTGAGAATGAAATAGTTCTGTAATTGATGCGTCCATCCAAGTGCGGTATATTTCTTTTTCCAATTCATGTTCTGTTCTGCGCTTGGGTACAATCTTGTACGCGTTTGATTGTGTCTTGTTCCGAATGTCAGATATGGATAGGGATGAATACATCTCAGTTGAACTCTTTTTCTCTGACATTATCTTACTATCAAAGTCTATCTGGCCCAAGATGTAAACATCATTAGTTGCACCGTTGTGAGCGTATATTGCCCTTCTACAAAACAATAGTGCCTCAGCTGAAAGTACAAGACCACGATTTACTTCCATACCGGATAGAAGCCATCTTGTCCTTCCTGCAGCTTCTGCCATATTGAGCAGTGAGTTTAGATTAGCACCCTCTATGTGGTCATTTCGTATCTTATCATGAATGATACCAACAAGATATTGTGTTCTGGATGTAACGATTTTATCCAACTGATTCGAAACGAAAGAAGCAAAGTCTTTTGTGCCAGAGACATAAACAAGAATGATGACTGGACTAGTGCGCCACACCTTCACGTTAGCTTCCAAAATTTTCAGCAAGTGTTGATTATTATCAGGTAATGACGCGGGATGGCTATTCAGCTCTAGAACGAGTACAAGAGTAATATCTTCCTCTGCTACTTCGCCCCAGTCCTCACTTGTTTTCGTAGAAACGTTAATGCTCTTCCACGACACAGCATAATCACACTCTGGAGACGAATGGCTCTTTTTTCCAGACGAAGAAATGCAGAAAAACGTTGAGGGCACGTAGACATCAGTTTTGGCTTTTAATTTCTTTGATGGAATATTGAGCTTTGGAAATCGCTTTGACGTGGTGCTTAGAGCAACTGCCCCTTCTTGAAATAGCTGCCACCCAACTATCTTGCCGTTATCCTCCATGGTTCGATGCGAGAACGCATAAAGCTGATCAGTCCGAAGGGATCGTTTCCATTCTTGAAAATGGAAGAAAGATCGCGATACAATTCTGTGAGGAAATATCTGCTCCTCAAATTGCTGCTTGTATAGCTGACCATGTATGAGCATCACTGTGTCTGAGCTTGTAATCCCTTTGTAACATATGTCTGTTTGGTACTCCTCTTTCATCCAATACATGCACCCAGGAGATACTTTTGACTCATTCAGGTTTTGTTTTACGGAGGATTCCCATTGCATATCTTGTGTGCTATAATATTTGTCTTTCTCAAACCAAAACTTGGGCAACCTAAGGAAACGCTCTCCAGCCTCACGTCCTTCACCCGCTTTATACAACACACTTCTGTCTCCTTTCTTACCTATTGCAATCGTAATGCCATATTCGAGCGAGTTTTTGTTATGATCTTGTACATCCGACATTGCCTTGACAGAATATTTCACCGCAATATTTGCTGTCGTAATGACAGCATTTGAATAACATCCTTCAGCTGATATCAGCTCTAACTTTTTTTCCCCTGCTAATATCTTTTCGTACCTCAGATCTAGCTCAGAAAGGTGCAAACACTTTCTCCAAATATTATTGATGCGTTCCTTGTTCTGATGGAAAGTGAATTGGCCACGAAGATAGATTCGCTTTTGGTCGCCATAGGAATATGTAACAATGTCCCAATCATTTAGTTCTCCTCTTGTGATCCACCGTGGCAAGTCTCCAAATGCAACATCAAAATCACTATAACCCCAATGGCTATATTCCTGAATAAAATGTCTGAATATGTATCCAAATGCAGGCTTAAATTCAACCAGCATATACGGACTTCGCTTCATCACTCGTGACAATATCTTGACTAGTTTGTCTTGGTCTTCCTGTCTCCCCTCCAAGCGCCTATCTGCAACTTGCACGAAATATGATGCAAACTTCTCCATACTCTCTAGAGAAATGAATTTCACATTGTCTGGATATTCAAATCCCTGAATGGTCGATTCTGATTCATTGATAAAGGTTGCTAATTGCCCATTGTGGAATACTAGAAAGTCAACGATAGCAGCCGACCCACCAGCAGTCTGGAGAAAAATAGAGAAATAAGGTGGAAGCATTGTCGAAGGCGATAGAAATGGAATGATGATAGCGATTCTGTGCTCTCCATTGTGATAATGTGCTGGTCTAAGAAAGTCGATAATAACACGCTTTCCAACGAGCGTGATGGCAACCACCACAAGTCCAAGAAGAAACTTTGTTATTCTCTTCCTCTTTGATCTATCATCTCTCCTTTTGAATCTCATTGTTTGTAGAAAGCATCAAAGATCTCCAGCGAGTTTATGCTTTAGGTGCTGGGGTGCTGGTATGCTTTGGTGCATAACTTCCTAAGTGACAAAGAAGCACAACTGGCTAGTGCACTTCTGTTGATTATAATGGTGCTGCTAATTTGCAAACAGTAGTTAGAGTTGAAACTACGAACTGTAGTTGTAAGTTATGGGTTATGGATGTCTTACTCTTTACTCTTTTGTCTCACTACAAAAAGAAGGACTATCGTGAAAAACAGTATTTCGCCGAAGCGAAAGCGAAGACAAGGTTTTTTTACTCCCACCAATCATCACCAATAATTTGAAATTGGAGTAGTCGCACTTTTCACTGATCGTTATTGATTGGCATTGCGAAATGTTTAAATATTCTTTAATCAGCAATTGCACACCCAACTGCTATTACATCTACGCCTTTCTGGAAGAAGTACTTGTGACAAAACTCCACTTGAAGCTGTCCGAGATCGAGCGCATTTAGAGACGCAAACCTTCGCCGCTACGAGTACAAGCATGAGTCCCATGAACAACCAGTTATTAAATTACACCACTAATCGAAAAGAACTGGATCTCTTCAACTTTCTTACTCCCCACATTCTTTCAGATGACTGGTATGGAGGATGAGCCCTGGCGTTATTTTCTGCTTCTCTATAATTTCTGAAGTAAGCCGTCTTTTCAAACTTTTGTTCTTCTTCCACCAAAATTGTTTTGATTAATTCCCTATCTGGACCTGTGCTCATCATCGCCACCATTAATGGTGTATTTCCTTTCGTTGTAGTCGAGACAACAGATTCCGAACCACACTGGATCAGAGTTTCAACCATCTCAGCAGATCTGGAACAGTTAGCTGCCACATGCAACGGAGTCCAGCCTAGGTTGTCAGCAGCACGAGATGTTGCTGGGCAGCTAGAAATGAGAGTGTTAATAATTTCCATAGGGGAATGGTTTGATATCGCATAATGTAAAGGTACACGGCCAAGGACATCTTGTGTTGCCACAGCTTCAGGATATTTATCGATGAGGTAAAAGATCACATCATTGGAGACACGAGCCCGAATGGCAATGTGAAGCGCAACACGACGGAATCCAGTCTCCCTCTTCCTGATGGATTCAGGATACGCCCAGAGAAGAGCTTCTACAAACTGGACTGAAACGTCATCCATTTTGCAGGCTTGATGAATCGGCAGAATGTTGGAGGCAGCCACACCACCTGTGAGACTAGGGGCAACACTCCATTTCCGAACTAGATTGCCATTTTCTTCAATCATCTGTCTTGCGCGTTGCCATTCTCCACTGGCGACTTCCACAACGAGTGGATTTCCCCCTAGTATTGACTTGATCTTGGACAAGCTCATGATGTTTGAAAACGACGACTGTAGAACAAGATTTGTGAACTCAGTATTGTGCGAGAGGTGCACGGAACAAGTCCTATCACCCATCAGTTCCACAAAAGGTGCGCACTGCCAAAAATAATCTCGAATCATCAGAAATTTCAGAAAATGACCATCTGTAGGCTCTTTATAAATGAGTGTAGTCTAAATATCTCTAAAATATCTATTTTACTTTATCTTGTCAATAATAGATCTTGATAGATACGTCAGAAGGATGATGCAGAGAAGGTACGATACGATATCCGCCCAAGGATTTCTCTGCAATGACGCAAGTAGGTAGGTAGAAGGAAGTTTCTGCTGTACTCACGAATGTGAAAAGCAAGCACCCTGATATTGCAAGGCTGGAAACCAAGTAGCAAGTTAAAAGAGTTCAACCATTGATACGATTTTATATTGTAACACTGATATAAATAGGTTGTTGAGTTAGTAGCTGAGCACAGGCACTTGTCTAAATTTATGACAGCCCATGTTTATATCACAGTTCACCTAAAAAGATACAGATTTGTGGAACATGCATTGTTAAAGCGTAAATGATTTCTTGTATAAAAAGTTAGTTCCTATCAATCTTTTCACAAGACTTTGTTAACCATTCATACCCAGGAGAGCCCTTTTCCAATAATGGAGAAATCTTTTGAAAAACCTCCTGGTGGTAGTTGTCAAGCCAATCCAACTCTTCACCGGTCATCAAATCGATGACAATAAGATTCTTTTGCATAGGAATCATTGTGAGCCGGTTGAAACGCAAAAATGTCTTCTTTCCAGTGGGTTTTTCGGGGTATCCTTCATCCCCTTCAACTAGTCCGTTCTCAAATGCTTCGTTATCCTGATCAAGAACATAGGTGCATTCAAGGAGATTCTCGATCCTGATACCAAAGTTGTCATCCTCGTACATACCTGGCTCGTTAGACACAACCATGCCCTTCTTCAATGGCTCTTTATTGTCCCATCGTGGACTAATACCATGTGGGCCTTCGTGCACGTTCAAAGCAGCCCCAACACCATGCCCAGTACCATGACCATAGTCACATCCAGCTTCCCAAAGATGTTTGCGTGCAAATACGTCTAGAACAAAACCTGGGGTTTCAGTAGGAAAAATCATGGTGTCAACCCCGATATGCCCCTTCAAAACCCGAGTAAAATGTTCCTTGAAAGCAGTCTTAGGTTCGCCGAAGTGCCAACACCTGGTCACATCGGTAGTTCCATAGGTATACTGTCCACCAGAATCAATCAAAATTGGATTGTTGGTATCAAGGTATTGCATTAAATCAGAATCTGCACTTGCACAATAATGGGTAATGGCTGCATTGCTTCCAACAGCTGCAATAGTGTGAAAGCTATCTTCAACGTATCCAGGTTGTTCCGCTCTATAACCAATTAAAACTTTGTCAATTTCAACTTCACTAATTGAGCGCCCTTCGTTGACAATAGTGTGTTGTAACCAAGCGACGAAATGCGCCATTGCAACACCATCGGAAATGTGCGCTCGCTTCATTCCCTCCATTTCTGCTTTATTTTTGACAGCTTTCATGGGAACGACAGCATTTTGTTTGTTAACCAATGAATTTTCTGGGACGAGTCTGCTCAATGCATAGTTGGAACGGGTTTTGTCCATCCAAACCTTTGCATTACCGTTTGAACTCAAATGATCCTTGATTGTATCAATGATATCATCATATGGTTTAGTAGTCACGCCGGCTCTCTTCAAATGTTCCTTCACTTCCTCAGAAACTAACTTAGCGTCATCACAATATAAAGTCACTTCGTCATTTGAAATGGTACCATATGCGATTCCAACAGGACTAGTGTCTATATCACCCTTGGCTCTTACGTTGAACAAATAAGCAACATCATCCAATGCAGAGAAAACAGCGAGCGTCGCTTTCTCATGTTCCATATGATCACGAATATCCTCTACCTTTTCAGCAACAGACTTTCCTGCATATTCAAGTGGATGGACACGAAATGGATTAGTAGGAACTGGAGGCCTCTCAGCACCCCAAACCTGATCTACCAAATTACCGTATTGGTCCAATGTATCAATTTCACCAACAACTGCATCATCATTCAGATCTGATTTTGCAACGGCAGTCTTGAAAGCATCCGTGAGACCCTTCTCAAAGGAGGCTGCGTGCACAAAGGGATCAATCCCAACTCGAAAAGTCTTTCCATTCGTTTCATATTTTTTCAACGCAGAGTCTGAAATGTATTTGGTAAGAGATGGAACCTTTGGAAGACCCTGTTTCATGAGCGTCCAATGATCAGCATCAAGCTGAAAAGCTGCTTCAAAAAAATATCTCGAATCTGTCCATAGTAAAGCTTCATCTTTGAAGACAACTGCAGTTCCAGCACTTCCTCCAAAGCCCGAAAGAAATTTTCTCCTCATGTAAGCTTCAGGAACATATTCGGAAAGATGGGGATCGTCAGGAGGGACGATGTAAGCATCCAATTCCAACTCTTCCATTTTAGCTCTCAATTTCTCAAGTTTTTCTCCTGCTGTTGCACTTGGGGATACTGCCACCACGGAATCAGATGTTGCAGAAGACATTTTAAGTGAACTGTTAAGTCCTCCCCCGCGTTGAATTCGGAATGGAGTGCGATGAATTGCGATTGATGGAGATGGAGAATCAAGGACTCTAGTAGTGGACGCTTGTTTTGTGAAAGAAGGAAAGAGAGAGAAGGATGAAGCCACTGTGCTGCTTGAAAGGTAAAAAGTAAAAGCAGAATACTTGATGAGTGTTCGAATATTTGCTACTTGCTTCGTCTTCTTCGTAAGCATTAGCATGGTTTGAATAATAGTTATTACTTCGCGTTTACTTTCCTGTCAAGAGTAAGAATGTAGATTGTAATGATTGTTGATTGTTCTGATAGATGATGGAGTGTTGTGCGTTGTGCGTGCGGTGGCAAAAGATTTTAGTTTTCTGTGATGACTGGAGAGAAAGAAGGGAAGGGAGGATAGAGGACGATAAGAAAGCGTGAGAGGAGAAAGGGTAAAAGTTTTGGCCTTCTTCCTACTCCCGCCGCATTTATAATAATCCGGGACAGATTCTAACATTTTTAACAAGGCATTTCAAATTGTACCGATAAGTATTCCGGATGACTACTTGGCGACCCTTCCAGTTCCTTTTCAGATACTTAGCACAATTGCGGAATTGCGACAGGCAAGATTGCATTTCCGTCTTGTCAGCTCCGGCACAGGTTGTCTCAATCCCGGATTTGCACCCGGATTATCACAATCCGAGAACCGTATCACAACCCCGGACAGATTCTGACAGATTGTGTCAGTGGATGATCAACGCCAGTACATCTTCATTCCATATTTCAGTATTTTACGCAAAATTACATTAATAAAAACAGTATTTACCAATCCTGAAAATGAACCTTCCTACCAGACTTCGACGAGGATCTCGTATTCACAGATCGCCAAGAAACATCCCATTGATGCAGGAAAAAGATAGGATTATTGTTGGGGAAAAGGCCATGCGTCTACTGAATGAATCAGTTGAAGCAAAACCGAAATGCAGTATTGCCTCTGACACAACAGCATCATTTAGTAACAGCCAAGATGCCTGTCGTTCGCAGCTTGGAGGAAAGCGAACTAACACAGAACACCACCAATCTGTGGACGAGCTAGCAGATGATTCGCGTTCAATTGCGCTTTTAGCTTCTTTGCTGTTGGACGACTTACTACTACATACAGAAAGAACAAAAGAAACAGGAATAGTACCGTTGCTCTCTGATTCTGAATTGATAATAGACCGAAGATGGAAAGAGTTTCTATCATCGACAACATCAGCGTCTTATTCGAATACGTCCTTAACAAGAGAAGAGAGAAGTAATAGAGATTGATACTGCTCGCGTCGTCCTAGCGCTGCTGCTGGTCAATACATTATTCAACAGTAGTATTCGCATGTCGTCATGGAAAGGCGACCTGACTTTCTCCTGACGAGAAGAGAATTTAAACTTTAATCTAACCGTAATATTACATTCAGCGGAAATAAATCAAAATAAGAAAAATTCGAGAGCGAGAGGAACTTAAATAGTTCGATTGGATCTTATCCATCACCAATAAACTACTAACTGAGTATAATCTTTTTTTGAAATAATTTACCAGATTACCAGATTTGTGATGAAGGATCGTCATACATGCATAACTTATCATAGGATGAATACTACTACCACATTATTTGTTCATTTTAGAATCGGTTAGTGACACGAAACTACGGTAAGCAAATTTCTGAGAAGACACCCAAATGCCCCAATAATTTACATGTCCTAAAAAAGCTACTTACGTTGATTTTTCTAATAATGCACCCCGCAGAAAACCGACATTTTTTAATGTTCTTCCCCTGCATATCCAAAATACATATAAAATGTCGGTGTTTATGATAATCCGGGACAGATTATGATAGACAATAGACAGTATTAAATAGGTAACGATGGAACTTTCACTGACGACCCGAAAGAACAAGTGAAAATTCAAAGTGACTTTTTTGGCAAAGAAATCTTCGGTAGAAATGCCCCTTTTGACAACGAAGCAGTCGAGAACCTGAGACAGATAG
>Ga0307978_1002409_pt1 | contig 13236 bp, 9 predicted proteins | sample OrgLakmetage1056_FD_203151 | JGI IMG/M metagenome (GOLD analysis project Ga0307978, IMG submission 203151) | Saline water microbial communities from Organic Lake, Antarctica - #1056 | ecosystem: Environmental > Aquatic > Non-marine Saline and Alkaline > Saline | place: Antarctica: Organic Lake...
GTTGGTACGTTAGTTGGAGCAACATCTAGTGTTGTTGCTCACTCTCTAAAGTAGTTGTCCTTTCACGCATTACAACCATCAATCGCTCTACAGTACTATTATTAGTTCCAACAGCATATTTAACATTATCACAAGCGCGCAAAAGACAACGTGATTTTTCTCCTATCGCACACAATACACGTACATACACGCACGAACGGTACGGTCGAACAGGACTAAACTAGTCTTGTTTCGAACGCTGGGAAAAGTTTTTAACTGCTGTAGGCTCTGCTCTATCTGTGAAGATAGAAACATCAAGTTGATGGTGGAGATCAGATGATAATGAGATGATGCTATTAGACTAAGCCAAAATTCTCCAGGAGTGAGAGTGAGAACGAACAGCTCTGGAGCGCAGTTTTGTTGATCTGCGGACGTTCCCGCTCGACGAGGTTGTGTGGTCCGCCACCAACCCGTCCGAGACAGACGTCTGATCCAAGTTTCCGGGGTCAGTCACACTTTTACATACAAAGCATACATACAGTATATATTCACCCTTCAGTTGAGTCCCACACACCTAACAAGTGCGCAGGTCTCTGTGCGGTCATCAGCATGTCCTGGAAGATCGAAGATTAATGCCCCTCCCAACCGGGCGTTGACTGCTCTGTCGAGGATGCATCTCCCGATGCTCACTTTCTTTGCTTCAATTGCAAGGGCAACCATTGAGCAGTCTCAAACCATGCAATAGACTTAAAAATCCCTCTAGCCACTTCCCACCCTGGAATGTTGTGACTTCGTCACACAATGCAGTTCTGCGCCAACGGCCTGTTGCCACAGACACAGCTAGATGCAAGGGACCGTATCCCAACCAAATGACTACCTCATAGTCTTTCCTTTGGGTTCCAGGCTGGGGTTGGGGAGCCAACGTATTTTAGTTACTCCCCGAATCTAGCACACTGCGCCCTCCAAACTACATAGCAGCATGAGACATGGTGACACGATGGAGTGAAGCGCGGGCGCCCGCCACGCGCGTCCACGTCACTCCCAAACTCCACGGCGAGGAGTGAGTGAGGGAGCAGAATGGATTCGGACTTTTCGAGTTCAGGGGGTGTCCAAGCACAAATCTGAAAATCGTAAACCGACCTTCGACGTTGAAGCTAGGTGCCGGTTCGGAGAAACTACTGGTTATGTAACCTCCTTGTCCGCTTGTCTGAACATCGGATCTGGGCACTCTGGTCTCGAAAAAAGGCTTACGACCAGAATCGAGATCCGATGTTCTCCACATCCGATGTTCTACGTCATCATCACAATCGCAAGCTCTTTTTTCCACGCACTGATCAGCACACTCTCCACGGAACCAAGACGGAACCTGCTGCTTCCGGCAATCCTGCCGGAATAGTATTAGAACCTTCTTCCTCCGATAATGAAGGACTGATAGGTCTACCAGATGTTGAAGAGGAAATGCCGGAGTCGCTGGAAGATTTGCAGCAACCAACGCAGCAATCAAAGCCAGCAGTAAACTTAGCCTTGAAACCTTCTGCAATAGGTCTCGTGGTCAACAGGAAACTTGATGGCAAGGTCAGGGGCAGTCGTTGATAGCATCAACTACGACCCACACAGACCGAAATAAAGAGGAGGGGGAGATTCCATGTGTCAGCATAATGTCGTACGGACTGCCTCCCGCAAAGTACCGGATGGCGGCACTAATGCGAAGTGAAGGCGCAATAAAACCATTGGGATCTGCTTTTTTTGTGCCTTCTTTGATGTAAGGCGTAAGCAATTTGACAAGGGCCCAGAATTGCTGGTGCGTCATTCAGTAAGACCGTCGAAAGTAGTCGCTGCCAAGCTGAGGGTGAAAGTCACGAACGTGCGCCCTTTTTCGTTTTATAGTGCGCACGCGACCTCCTTGCTGCAGGGTATCTTGAACGGCATTGACCATAAAGAACTGAGACGACTGTAACGTGAAGAGGGCAGAAAGGATAGTTGCAGCAACGGTCACAACGGAAGTCGCCGCACGTCGTCGTCTTGCATTGCGTGCTGCAGCAGGTCGGTGCTTTCGCACTCCCTGTTGGAATGCTGCAGGTCCGGTGACTCCCATTGGTGTGGAAGAGGAACAGAACAAGTCTAGTATGCTGGGAAGGTCTCTTGTGAACATTATGAAGACTTCATCATCAACAACGTCTTTCCACCATAATTCTGGCACTATCCGGACAAGCCCGATATCCGGGTGATGCCGATCCTCGCACCTCTGTTTTCGATTTTCTGTGCTTGGACTCCCTCACCAAGTTGAAGTAAGAGGATTCGCACTGGTAATCAATCTCGAATCCGAGTACCAGGTCGAAGGTCGGTTTTGGATTTTCAGATTTGTGCTTGGACACCCCTCAATTGTTTATCCCAACGAATCAATCATCGCGCAAGCCAGAAAACACTCTACTCTACTCTATAAATATTATACTAAACGTATCTATTGTTCCTTCACAGTAGTCATTCTAATCTAAATTAAAAACAAAAAACCCACTCCACGATGGCGGTTCGGAGAAAGGGCCCTCCGCGGCGTCGAGGGCGTACTGCCTTACCGACACAGTACGTCTTTATGGCTACACTCTTTGGGTTTGCTTTGATTTCTAAAAGCTTTCATCTCCTCGCGATTCGGACAACAGCAACGCGAGAAACCATCACGAGCCTTCCTTCCTTGCCGTTGATGCCGGTGTCACTCGTCAAGGATGCCAGCCCCAACCGGCGTCGCCGTCGACTACCATCCTTTGAAAATGGAGGTATCGTATTCTTTCTTCACATTGCCAAGACGGGAGGCGTCACCATACGCAACAATTTTGCTGCTCTGCCCAACGTTCGCATGGAACGCTGCAGAGGCGATACCAAATGGCGCGTCTTGAAGCCACAAATTGACCAGATTCTGACGCGAAACACTACTTACACTGTAGACGCCGCAAAAGCGCTCTTTATTGAGTTTCATGGGAATGTACCGGGTCTGATTTCCCTGCACCCTCTGCTGGAGCAATGGCGCGAATTGGCCGATCGACATCAAACTTCTTTTTTCAGCTTTACGTTGGTCCGAGAACCGGTCGCCTTCTACGCCAGCTATTTTAACTTCTTTTGGACGGATTATTGCAAAGTCTATTGTCACCGGCCTGTAAAAGCTGCCACCCAAGAAAATCTGATTGCCACGGCAGTTCCCAATCACCAAACTCTCTATTTGGCCCGCGACCTGCACGACAAGGTCTTTCCAGTCAACGCTTCAGAATATGCCCTAGCCAAGGCCTTGCTACGAGACTTTGACTGGATGGGGACGACGGAAAACATGCAGACAACCACGCTACCCTTGTTGTCGTACATGCTGGGACACGAATGGACGAGTGAAATGCCAGCCCATAACAAACTGTCGACGGATCCATCATCATCATCAAGGGGAAGGCTGTTGTCCAAGAGAAATCTGACTGCGGCAACGACCCAAAAAATCCAACAACTCGCATCGTTTGACGTTGACTTGTACGAGACTGTCCAGCGAGACTATTCCCTGTCCATGTGGGAGGATTTGCCGCCTGCCGCCAAATAATGTACTATGATGTGCCTACCGTAGCACATCCCGGACTTGAGAGAGATGACTGTCAGCGTTACAAGTCTCGTGTCTCTTCCTAAGTCCTACCAGGATTACCCATGTCAATACGCAGTGCCTCCCTCTTGACCCAAAAGACTCTCTAGACTATGATGGAGATAGAGCCTGCAACACGGCTGCAGATTTGGGTATTTGACCCGTAACCCGGAGCTCTGGACCTCAAATGGTCCGTGTTGCCACCGCCAACCAATTTCAGATTTTCACTCCGTTTCTTTCTAAATTCTAATCACCAACAACAATAATATTCGCATCACCATGAGACCTTCCAGCAAGCGCCGCATGGCATCCGAGCAAGAAGAGATCTTGGACGACTTGGCAGTCGCAGCCTCATATGCTACCGCTACTGCTCCATCGGTTCCACCGCAAGAAGAGAAAGCTGCAGCTACAGAAGACGAGGAAGACCCCGACGCCATTGACATTGACAATGCCGACGAAGCCGAGGTCGACTTGGCCGAAGAACTCGCTCAGATTGAACGAGCTGACAATGCTGGTAACGAAGAGAACGATGACGAGGAAGAGAACGATGATGATGCCGACGATGATGCCGACGACGAATCCGAGGTTGATTTGGCCGAAGAACTCGCACAGATTGAACGAGCCGAACACGGTCGGACCAACAGCTCCAACAAGCTCAAGACCGAGCACGAAGTGGACGCTTCGGCCGACTTGAAGGCGTTGGAAGCTGCCACAGGATTGAGTCTTACTGTTAACCCCAACGATATTTCCATTCAGGCTGCAAAACGTCTTTGCCCCGCTGGACGGATTCATTTCCACATGGTCGACGATCGTAATTTGATTATTACGAGTCAGATGGGAGCAGTCTTGGAAGAGGGGACCTTACTTGTCTTACAACTAGCTGATGGTTTGGTGCCTCTGGGAAAAATATTTGAAGTCTTTGGACCCGTCAGTCAGCCTCTCTATAGCATTCGATTTGCGGAAGTTTTGCCAGAAGAGGAGGAAAACAAGGACGAAAAAAAGCTAGAAGCGACTCCAACAGATGGAATCCCCGAGGCATCTGCAGCGAATGATACAGCAACTGCCGATCCGTGGTCTCCGGACGGCAAGTACACGAAACTTGTAAAGGACTCGTCTAATTTACCAGTCTATTACCTCCAAGACAAGGCATCGTTGGTGGATACCTCTGTCATCCTGCGACTATCCGGTCGGGGCTGCGATGCTTCAAATCTCTATGACGAAGAAGTTGTCAATACCAACGACATGTACTTTTCGGACGACGAACAGGAACGCCAGGTCAAGGGCAAGGGTAAAAAGAACAAGAATCGGAATAATCGCCAACGACAGGCGCAGGCTTCATCTCACGGGCAACTGCCGTACAACCAGATTCCCACGCCACAGGGCTTTCACTCCACGGGATCGCTACCCGCAGGAGTTCCACCGCCCTACGGAGGGGCCATACCACAAGGATACCAACAAAGCTATCCTCAGCAGGGCTATCAACAAGGTCAACATCATGGATACCCACAGCAGGGCTACCAGCCTGGCTACCTTCAGCAGGGCTACCCTCAGCAGGGCTACCCTCAGCAGGGCTACCCTCAGCAGGGCTACCCTCAGCAGGGCTACCCTCAGCAGGGCTACCCTCAGCAGGGCTACCCTCAGCAGGGCTACCCTCAGCAGGGCTATCCACAGCATGGTCATCCACAGCAGAGCTACCCTCATGCAGCGCCTCCTTATGAAGGTGGTCCTTCCGGACATCCGGGAGCCGTTCCACCGCCGCCACCCCCACCAGGCGGGGCGTATCCGTACCCTGCCGCAGCAACAGCTCCTCCTCCACCGCCCGCCGATAAGTCTGATACTGTCTACTACGACTATTCGTAGTCTCTTCAGGTCCACGGTAGCCAGTTGGGATGGAGCACCACACCCAGCACAACGTACAAGAGACAGTACCAGAGAATTGCTTCGGCTTTCCAGTTTTGTTTCAAACTCCGATCCAACTCTTTGCTCGAGTCATTGGCATCACCAGCGACTACCGCTGCCATGTACCAGTAAATGGCTGGACACGAACTAAAAATGAGCCGCGTGGAAATTTGTACGTGTGCCATGGTCAACCCCAAGACAGCCGCTGCCGCCAAGACTGCATAGTGGCCCAACAAGGCAGGACTACCCAACAGGACGTCAACGGCGGGCGACAGGCCAGCACCACCTACTGTACTCGCAGTTGACGTATTTCCAAATTCACCCAGTGCTTGCACTGCCCATGGCAAAAGGTTGGAGGACACGGTGCTGGATCGGGTGCCACTACCAGAGGCACCAGCACAATAGGCAAGCCAGCTGCGATGAATCCAACAAGACACGGCCGCCGCCGAAAGGACCATGACGGGTGCTACCAGTGCAAAGTTGGGGAGTTGTTTCCACTCGTAATAGCGTAAAAAACCCACGTTCCAGTACTTTTTCTGCAAATGCGCGTAGACGGAAAGCGGAAAACGTCCCGAAAGAGCCGTACACCAGTCGGGCGCTACCATACCGGGCGATTCCACGGCACACAGATTGGACGCGGCCCAATCGTTGTACAAGCCCACTGTTTGGTACGCGAATGCAAGACCAAAAGTGGCGCAGACGGCAGTAGCGGTACTCACTGCCCACCAAGCAGGCCGCCGAGGTATTACACTGGCCGTCAGGAGTAGCATGACGTAGCCGCCAGCATAGAGAACTCCGTTGGATCGGGCTGTACACGCTAGTATCCACAATGCCACTGCTAGTCCTGTCCCTGGCAAACCTCCCGTCACAGCAACCGCGGCACCGCTAAAGACAATGGCGGCAAAGAGGGATTCCGAATAGGCGGTACCAAAGAAAGCATTGGCGGGATTGATGAGGAACATGAGCATGACACGACGGGCCCAGATTGATGCAGCGTCATCCAGCTTGTCATCGTCGTCATCGTCCGAAGGTGTGGCGATTGCTGGTTGCAAGACGCGTTCGGTCAAGTGGTACAGGGCGGCCGCCGCCAAGACAAAGCAGGCAGTATTGAGCACCCACGCAGCCAACACTAATAGTCCTTGACATGTACTAGGTAAGACTGGTGCTGGCAAGTACACTAGTAGATCCGCCATGGCCTGTATAGCAATCGGAAAGAGCGGGAAAAATACGTGGGCTTGTTCCGAAGTTTGGTAGGGATCCGGTTGAATGGCGCAAGTTGATGTTTGTGCTGTCGAATCATCATCATGGTCGTTGCCCTCATCATTTTCATCTTGACTATCCACATTGCAGCCACTGATATCATCATTCACAGTAATAATGGCAAAGGGTTGATACAACTGGGGTTGATGGGCAATGCGCAAGAACCGAGCCGCGTCCCATCGCGTGAGCGGTTCCAAAAGGACCGGGTAGACGCGCGTTTGGAGCCAATTATTTTGTTGGAGAGCAGTCACGGCACATTCGTCAGTCACATCGTCCCAGGTGCAGTCGACACCGCAATCGCAATAGGTTCCCGTGAACGCAAAACAGGGAGCGTCTGTAGTAGTAGAAGTAGTAGTAGCAGTCGTTGTTGGTATGGAAAAGCGATACACATTGTCGCCCGGATTGTGGTTGGGAATAAGGAAACAAGAAACCGCCATGCCGAGTAGCAACACAATGCGAATCGTCACTGCTAGACGCAGAAGATCAACCAGACTGCTGCGGTCCGCTGTCCGCAAAAAGCGGTCTCTCAGTGCTGGCAGCGCCGCGCCCTTTATCCTTCTCATGGTCGGCACGACGTTTTTTGTGACAACACTTTTTTCCTTGGCGGCGCGGCGGGTTCGCCTTTTTTATTTTCGCGCCAAAAACAGTCTGGCCACCATCGGTCATCCGTTTGCCACACGAACGAACGAAAACCAAATGGAACGATCGATCGATCGATCGATCGATCCAGCAGCGAAGCAGCAGCAGGCGATAGTAGTACCCAGCGAGCAGTGCGACCATTATTACGAATCAATCAGCCGCTACACCTACACTACTAGACTAGTCTACTGGCTCTTTATAGTACCATGACGACCGCACATCGCCCCACGTGGAAGGCTGCTGTCGGCAAGGCCAACGAAGGCGGCTGGAATGCCGGTGGGGCCGTTTCGACGCTACGGTCCGCTCTGGACAATCCCGCCCATTTGTCCTTGAAGACGCGAAAGGGCGCGCAAGTCGCCGACCGTCAAGCCGCTCTGAAGCGTTCCTTGCTGGATCTGGAGCAAGCGGAAAAGGAAGCGCCTGCACTCTCCAAGAGACAAGTCAATCCGGCTATTGAACAACAAAGTCGAGAGCGATTGTTGAAGCAAACGGCCGAGGTTAATGTCGATGCAATCAAGAAAAAATACGATGATTCCGATATTGATGACGGCGGGAATAAGGATCCAGACAATGATGATAGTGACAGTGATTTGGATGCCGCTGATAGTGACCTGGATAGTGATGACGATTCTGATGATGATGATGACGACGAAGCGGCCTTGCAAGCCGAACTGGAAAAGATTCGGGCCGAACGCGCCGCTGTTCAGGAAAAAGAGGATCAAGCCGCCTTGGCCGAGGAAGACGCCAAGAACGAGCAGGCGGCATTATTAGGAAATCCATTGTTGCATGGTGTGGCCGAGGCCGCCGGGAACAAGCGCCGACGCTGGAACGACGATGTCGTCTTTCGCAACCAAGCCAAGGGAGAGCCGCAGCCGAAGAAACGATTCATCAATGATACAATTCGCAACGACTTTCACCGACGCTTTTTGCACAAGTTTATTCGATAAGTCTCGTTAATTTATATACGTGACAATATAATCTGAGCTTTTACGACCCAAGTGCTGCAGTTGGTTGAAAAAGTCGAGTCGACTACATCACTGTCCCTCGTACGACGTAGTTTACTCTACTCGCGTAATTCTACTCTAGTAGTCTACTAGCTATCTTGGCTACCTGGCAGAACTGTACGGTAGAGCCTTTGAATCCTACCTGATGGTGAAAGTACAACTAGTAGAAGCAGCAGAAGTGGCTTGTTGCCATTCAACTAACAGGTACTGCGCTGTAGTAGAGAGACTACTGATATGCTGGGTTACAGTCAAGATCAAGTATGTACGACCATGGACTGACTACTCGTGAGAGACAAACTCGCTTGTTGCCAATTTCATAATTGTCCAAAACCGACGCCTGATACCATAACCGTTTCCTACCCATCGCAACAGCAGATCGCCCTCTTGTGCCTATACCGGGTACTAGATCCCCTATTACGTTGACCGCCTTAGTCACCACAATGGGTGTCCATATCCCACGTCTACACCCAGCCAGTACCGTCTGCAGCATCCTGCACGTACAACGCGATTCCAGCTATACCCACGCTGTCATGCCACAGCCCGTCAGATGGAATCAAACAACAGGCTCTTCCAGATCCGATAGGCCGCCCGGGTGTAGAGCTCAGCGGTAGAGCGTCCGCTTTGCATGCGGAAGGTCTGGTTCAATCCCCCAATCCCCATTCCCCATCATTCCCCCATTCCCCCATTTCTCCATCGTTTTGGTCAAGTAGTAAAGCCTGCGTCTGCGAGATGAAGGTACGCTAGACTACTGTAGCTGCTCACTAGCCGCACGCGGTGGTATGATACTGTAGTACTACGTATGATAGTCATGTCACGGTGGTGGAAGTACGACTAGACTAGACTAAAGCGAATGTGTCGAGTCATTATAATATTTTTCCAGAGTCTTAGTACCTAAATCTCGGCCTTTGCGCCGCAGTACGGAATACGGAATCCGATTACAATCGCACCCCTGCTGTTCATCAGTGGGGGATTCTCGTCTGGCGCACATTCGCATTCGATATTTATACGATTCACGAACGTCGTGGTTAGACATCCTGACTGATTCACTTATTGTGGATCGGTACTCGGTCTGTTGCAGTGTTCTACATCGGACACTCAATCGATACACGAATGTCGTGGATCGATGTCTACCAGCGCAGACCTTGTCTGCGCTGTACTGTCGGAATGTTTCACTCTTTGTTGTGGAAAATTTAAACGCAGCAGTTTGCGTAGGCACTTCGAGATTGACAGGCCGCCCGGGGGTATAGCTCAGTGGTAGAGCGTCCGCTTTGCATGCGGCAGGTCTGGGGTTCAATCCCCCATTCCTCCAACGTTTTGGTCTACTATATCTACTATCTTCGGTACTGTAGGAGAGCGTGTGACTGTTATGATGTGAGGTACTACAGTACAGTGTAGTAAGCTGTTTACATGTTAAGGCACCCGGACGCGGTGGTATGGTCTACTACTGTACTTTGACGAGCGGAGTTGAGGTCGATATTCCTCCAAACTGCTCTACAGTAGACCGCAACTGCGTCTACACCATCGCCCACACACGAGGCACGAGGCAACCCGGACTGCAGTGTTCATCCCAACGCTGACAGTACAACTCCGATGTCATCATGCGCACGCACAGCTACTATCTGCATGTGTACTATTCATCGCAACACAAATTTCGATTGCGCAGCGACTTACAGATCGATAGACCGCCGGGTGTATAGCTCAGTGGTAGAGCGTCCGCTTTGAATGCGGAAGGTCTGGGGTTCAATCCCCCATCCCTCCAACGTTTTGGTCTGTGAGTAGATTACCGTATGAGGTACAATAATATTGTGAGTTGTGGCGCAATTACGTCACCGTGGCGGGTGTGTATGTACTAACGTACTTTTAGTCTACTGTAGTCTTGTCTAATAATATTATGGAGACAAAGAGCTCGCTTTTTACCAATTTTACAGAGTATTTATAGCCAAATCCCTCTTGAGTGGTCCTAGACCGCACAGCGTCTACACCTTCGCCCTTTCGAGGCAACATACCAGTACTTAGTGCATCTTTTCATGCAAGTACCTCTTTACTTTACCGTGATGGCAGTTCGCCAGATTTTACCACATGTCAATTGATGATTGCATGTGCACGACCACAACAGGCACTTCGAGATCGATAGGCCGCCCGGGGGTATAGCTCAGTGGTAGAGCGTCCGCTTTGCATGCGGAAGGTCTGGGGTTCAATCCCCCATTCCTCCACTTTTTTTCTTTTTGGATTCAACATGAGGATGCGAAGCGAACCTTCACGATTCCTTGCAATCTCACTTTTTGTTTGTTTGCCACTACCAACACAACATCAACAAAGGTAGCCAGCACGCAACAACAACAACAACAACTTAATTCTGCTCAGCCATAACAACAACATGTCCGACGGGGAGCTCCTCACTGCTACACGGCAATCCCTCCAAGCCTTGCACGCGCAGCGTCAATCTTACGAACAAGAGGGCCAAGCCATTGTCCAGGAACTCACCAGTCCAGGCGAGAACGATTCTCCACCTCCCGGCATCGACACTTCGCTGGTAGACGCCGACGGCTATCCCCGTGGAGACATTGATCTAGTGCGAGTCCGAGTTCTCAGAGGCCGTTTGGCCGAGATTCGCAACGATCACAGCAAACTAACGGCCGACATTGAACGACACTTGCAACAGCTTTCGACGCTGCAGGACCCTGCCAAGTCTACCCAAGAGAAAAAGGAGTACGCGGCACGCAGAGCACCCAAACCCAAGCCAAAGTTTGACGCCGCCACGGGCAAGTGGGTTGTGGCTGCCTGGGATGGAACGGTTGCGGGCATTCGCAATGGAGACGCTCGATCCTTTGCCAATTTGGAATCCGACAAGGTTGCGGCAGCCGCGGCCACGACTGCCGCCTACCAAGCCATGACGGTTTCCAATGCAGCAGCAGCAGCAGCGCCGACTGCTCCGCCGACTGCTCCGCCGACTATCGCGCCTTTTGCACCTGTAGCACCTGCGCCATCACGTGCACCTCCCACAAGCGTTCACCTCCGCCCCTTTGCCAAAATTGACGCCGTGGCGGCCCATTCTCCCGCCCAAGAATCGGGATTGCAACAAGGTGATTTGATTCTGCAATTTGGAGACTTGTCGCTGGAGACGTCGGGAAACACGTTTGCTGCCTTGGCCGATGTAGTGCCCGCGGCGGCGGCCGAATCCGCCAGTATTGAAATCACGGTCCAACGTTCCAACGGTGTAACGGGTGCCTTGGACACGGCCACGGTGCGGCTGACGCCCCGACCCTGGAGTGGACGAGGACTCGTGGGCTGTCACATTGTGCCGTACACGGCATCATACGATTCACAGGAGTAATGATGAGATTGTTGTCGATGCGATACTCATATCCCCAACGTCACGTACGGGTACTGGTACTACTACTGCGTATAGTGTACAATGGAACCAAATAGCTGCCATTGTGTTTGTGTATACTATTATTATAGTCATAATTTAGTAAAGAGACTAGCCTTACCGTACCGCTATGGCTCCAGTGATTCCGAGTATTTTCTCGCGTTGGTTTCAGAAAGCTCTCCCGATTGCCTCGACATTTTTATTTGGTCGTCGTCGACGCGCGTTCCGCAGCTTGTATGAGTTCCTGTACGGATGCTTGAATGCGCACGGGCAAACTGGTGCGCTTGTTGCCGTGCCAGGCGGGCAACATGTTGTCCTGCAGCAAAAATTTCAAATCAACGCTAAAGGAGCTGTAGGACAACCAGTGTCTCTTTTCATCGGGACAATACGACGTCCAGATGCGAGTACCTCCTCTTCCTCCTTCTTTGGCTGTTTCATCGGTAGCAGCCGTTGTTGTTGTTGTTGTCAAGGAAAAGGTTCCGTCCCGTTGCAGCTGCAAGTTGTCCGCCAAGCCGGCTTTGGTTATAAACTCGTGGCAGTCGCTTTGAAAGTGCAGCAGTACAATCTGACTGAGAGGGTGCACGTAGACGGATTCGGGCGGTTCTTTCTTTTTTGTGCTGGCTGTCGATGTGGATGTCGATGTGGAGGTCGAGGACGATGTCGAGGACGACGTGGTCAAGGAGTGCCGTCCGGTCACGGCACTGGATCTCCATGCCAACGGCGCGGCCGTTCTTTGCAACGACGAGCAACGGCGAGCCACTGTGGATGATGCTAAAAGAAGTGCCATTCTGCCGATGAATCGAAGCTTTTCTCCTTCCTTTCAAATGATATATATATATAAATATGTGTATACAAGCTGCGAGGTGGAATGGAATGTGCGATGAGCGATGAGCGATGATGAGGTTGTTACGATTGCTGCTGATGAGATCAAAAAAAGAACATTGTCAATCTCAAAATCCGAAATCGTCATCTTCGCAGAACTTCCCCAAAACACCTTTTTCGAAATTATCAATAAGTACTTTCCATATAATGTTTTCGATAGTAAACGTGTTGTCAAGGTTATGGGCCATCATCCTCAAACCTCCTCCCACCGTTTTGTGTGGAATGGTTTTGTTCTTGTTGCACTACTTGCTGTTACCCTCCAAGAGCAGACCTTGTATTGAATATAGCACCATGCCTCACCGGATAGAGATTCTAGACAGAAGAAAAAGGTTACCACTGTTGGCAGCCCTTGCGATCGTTGGCTGCCTCTTTGCTGGCACCCTTGGACCGGTACAAGCTGCCCACCAGCACACGAGGACGACAACCGCTTTTGCGCCTCCTGTGCAACGCCACACCTCTCCTGCAGCAGCAGCAGCAGCTGCAGCCTCGGCAGTCTCACTACACAAGCACCAGCCACACACAAAAAACCGCATTCGCAACAACTTTTCGCTCGCATCCTCCATTCAACCACCGCAAGTCTTTAATGCGGACAACCG
>Ga0307978_1002410_pt1 | contig 13236 bp, 15 predicted proteins | sample OrgLakmetage1056_FD_203151 | JGI IMG/M metagenome (GOLD analysis project Ga0307978, IMG submission 203151) | Saline water microbial communities from Organic Lake, Antarctica - #1056 | ecosystem: Environmental > Aquatic > Non-marine Saline and Alkaline > Saline | place: Antarctica: Organic Lake...
CCCTTCCCGGAACAACAGCAGAAGAACAGACGGAAGAAACATCCCGAAAAGAAAGAAAGAAACTGAGAGTTGCTCTCTTCCTACCGAAGTGTAACTTCTTCCCACTTCATGGATACAAGAGAGGAGAACGCGAGAGGATCCAGGCGATACCTAAATGAGAGGCCTAACCTGAGAGAGCCTCCGGAGCGCGAGCTTGAATTATCTACAAAGTTGTGATACAAGAGTCGATTCACCAAGGTGATTCAACGAGAAAAAAGGGACCTAGCTGAATCCCATGCACGGGTCAGTCGTGGGCGGGGCACCAAAGATTAGTTGGCGTGACCACATTGGTGAGTGGAACGGCCGTATCATTGCGTTGCATTTGCTGAAAGAAGGTTGGACCAAGTTGAAAAGCAATCAAACGATTAACATCACAAGAATTGGTGGAATCCAGAGCAACTGTGACGGTAATGCTGAACACCAATCGTGCCACCGTATACGTGGTTGCGGGAATCTATCACGGAGAGATCGGTGAAGAGGTCTCCCGTACCCGTAACGTGAAATTATTGGGCCCTGACACGACTGTGCGTGTGATGCAGAGCAGTATCAAAGTGGTATTGGGTAGTGAGACGCCGACGCCTGTATCAGGTGACGCGTCCCACGGTTGACACGCTCAACGGTCCATTGCAACCCATAGTTTGGTCGTTGTGTGCGGAGGTACCTATCTTGGAAAAGTTGGGCGTGTGGTAGCCTGCACACTGTTGATGGTGTAACTGCACTTGCCTGGAAACGAGCGCCCGTTGCGTCTGTTAAAGACGAGCGTGCTGGAGATGATGGCTCCTGATACCAGAACGAATGATGATACAGGCGACGAGCGAAGCGAAGCTGCCGCAGCGGCATAACTAAGCAAGGCGGCGGTGGATGACTTGGCAAGCACAGGATAACAATAATGCCATTAGGAAATAAAAATATAAATGTTTATGGACTGAAGATATATAGTGGCAGTAAATCCCCAAAGGAACGCCTGAAACGGCTTCCAATGGTGACTAAATCAACGAAGCCCCCGTGACGGCGTCAAGGGTGAGTTTGCCAATGCCACTTGAGCATTCCCGTAGGTAGTGCTGAACGGATTGTGGCGACCACCGAAGCCGAAAGGCAATGGCGTCAATTGAGAGGCCAGCATTGGCCAGAGCCACTGCCGCGGTCACTTGATTGATATGAGATACCATGAGTTTGGACTTATCATGATAATAGTCCATTGGGTCAGGGTGAGCAAGCTTACACACTTTGGGTATGCGCGTGCGAATATCGATGAACCGGAGATACATGAAAGCCCCAGTGGGCAAAGAACGGCACACACCAATAGGGCATGTCCGAGGAACCCGAAGTGCTAACGCCCGCACGATGATGGATATTGCGGCGAGAACTGGGCAGAGAAATCTGTGACCCGAGCGACGAAATTTCCGAATCGTGAAATTCCGAGGGCTCTTGTCGAAACGAAAACGCACATGAAACTCATGCACCGTATAGCCTAGCCTGTGGAGGTCGTGATGAGCAACCCGGTGACCCACTTTTGTGTAGAATTAGAAGTCACAATACATAAATGCAATGGGCGTGTTACGACTGTCCGGTACTTTGGAAATGCCCTTCCGTGCCGTAGTTTGAGCGTATTCGCTGACCCGAGAGCCGGTGAAGGCCCCCAGACGCGTCCAGTCAAAGATTGCCGCTTCCATATCGAAGAGGGGGGATGTGTCTTTTGCTGCCTTTGACAGAATGTCGTTGAACATGTAATCAAACATCGCGGACGTGAAAGCTTCGCGTTTTTCCTTCGGTTCTGTCCATGTTTGGCGAGACGCCAGCGTGTCCGACAAAAACGGATGCAGTTTTCCTGATCCATCTGCGGCCGAGATGTCAACGACTCATTGGAGGCGCGCCGCCAGCCAGTCCTTGGCACCGCGAAGATAGCCACGAATGGTGTCGGCGCCCAAATTGAGCCTGGAGACGAATAGGTAAAAGACAATGGGTGAGCAAAGCTTGTAGAAAACGAGCTAAGTTGCGTACTGCTGGCCGTTTGGTTCTGGCTGCATGTTGCATCCATGACAGGGCAGAGGTGTTGTCGGCGAGGACGCTCATGATGATGTGGGCGTTGCGGATTGGCTGTAGCATGAGGTAGCGCACTGCGATCCAAATGTTCAGGATGACCGCTACGAATTCGAGAACATTGATGTGGTCGAACTGTTGGTGGGACTCCGGTGTTAAAAAGGACCGTAACAGGCGGATGTCGGCCATAGCGTCGTCGGGTATTCGTACGCGGGACGTGTGCCACCAGCGTTTGGTGACGCGACGCTTTTGTTTGCGAATCGCATCATTCAGCGTGTATTGCAAGGAGGGAGAGGAACGAGCCCATTGGGGACACGAACGCTCCGTGTCAAACAAGACCAAGCGGGCTGGTAATCTGCCGCGGTGTCAGCTGGCGATTTGCTCCGGCCAGAGGACCCAGCCAGTCAACGTCGAACAGAGAAGCTAACTGCGCACGCTTTTTGTCTGGCCACTGCACTGTCATTGCTCGGGTGTCAATGTGGTAACCCAAGAAACGTAAATGGTGAGAGACGTGGGGAGACCATTTAAAAGGGTTGAGGCATGGAGTGCGCCTGTCTTCCGAGGAGAAGGCGAAGACAACATATGCCAATAGGATGCTGTTGGTGATGGCACCAACCATGTGATCGCGCGTTTGGGCGATTCGGGTGTCGCCGACAAAGCTGGAGTGCGCGTACCGGCGGGTTGGGTCCCGTAGTAGGAGGGCCGCTCCTGGGTTGACGGCGTCAGTAGTGGCGCGTGTCATTTGACCTGCTTTTCGAGGAGTGGGCGGAGTGGACAAGATGATGGTTTCCGAAAGTGCGGTAGAGGCTTCGCCAAAGTCCCCAGCCAAAGCAAGATGGGGCCGGAGCTCCCCTGGGATCATGTAAAATGACGGTTAGTTTTTGCCGCCAAAAATCATGCCACACGGAATGACCAAAATTTCCTGAAAAACTGTTGCCCACAGTACCGCCATGTCAGGGTGGTAAAGGAGGCGACGGAATGCTGCGGTGATGTCATCTGCTGACAAACAAATTTCGTCCACTGGGTTGTCAATCCGAAGATTGTAAATCCAGATCAGGAAGCGGGTAAGCGCAGTACCGTAATAAACTGGCGGATTTTCGTCCGGAAGTCCTGGTTTTTTGGGACGGCCGGTGTTGGGAAGCCGTGCATTCGCGGCGCCGTCATCCAAGATCACGTCATTTGCGGTGCCACCATCCAGTATGGTGGACGGATCAACACACATACGCCCTTCGTCCCAGGGTCGCCCTTTGGGTGGGACCCAAGTAATCAGCACAAGGAAGAGACCAGGGAGGAAAGCCCACGAGAAGCGAGGGAACAAGATATGGTACGAGAGTTTTTCCTCTTTCGTAAACTTCTTCCGAACCGCCGCAAGAACGTCAGACGCGAGGGAGCCGTTGTCGTGGCGTTCGCGCTTGCGGACTGACGCAAACTGGCATTCGAATCTTCCGGCGAGAGGAACGCCTTTGGTTGCAATGCGAACTGCGCGGTCAAAATCCACTTCGGGGTAGCCTGGTGGAATGGACGCCAGTCGACAATGTCAAACGTGGCATCCCAGTCCCGATGAGCGCCTGTGTACTCGCCGCCGAGCCAGCAAATGAAGTCGCCGTAGTTGAAATTGAAGCGGAGCAGAGCAACGGCCATACGGTAGGCACGAGCCTTGGAAATGGGCGACGAGTCCACGGTTGGGCGAGGGACGTGCAACGAGGATAGGGCCAATTCTGCCGCCGCCACGCGTAGGTGCGCGTAGGGGCGCATTGGCGGTAAGGCGCCGGCGAGGACACAGCGTTCCGAGGCCAACAGCCAGTCCCAGAGTAGATGTGCAATGAAGTACGGGGACGGCTGTGTGTGCCGGGTTGACAAGAGCGGTGAGACTTTTTCAAAACCGAACCGGCGACGTCGATAACTGCCGGGACCAGGCGGGAACAGGCGAGAGTCCCCCCACAGCGGGTGGAAACGCGGGTGCGCCTGCTGAAGAGACGCTTGGTTGTCCACGGATAGGTAAGGGAATACCCATATCGGGATGACGGAGGGGAGCGAGCCTACCATGGGTCCCAACGCAGGTGCGAACGCTTCGGCGGAGCACAGGGGCCATACACCACGTGGTGAACTTGGCAGCGAGAGACCACGTTCTTCCAGTTCAAGATGGCGTTGAAGTTCGCGAACCGTGATCGGGATGGCGGGATTCCGGGGAACTGGCGGTATCCGGAGGCTTGCCACAGACAAGGCAGCGTAGTCCGCAATGAGGGACGCGATGCTGTTGTCTGCGCAAGGACAAAATAAAACAATGAAGTTTAAGTTGGATCTTGAATGGATGGTAGGTTTTAGGCCATGAGAGCCGACAAGGCTGGGGTAGGACTAGCGAGCCTTTGACCAACGTGATCTGGAGGAACGTCCAGAGTGGTTGGAGTTTATATCAATGTGGTGGCGGTTGCAAGGTTTCCGTCCAGTTAGTTCGCCTGGGCGCGCTTTGATCGTGCCATCACAACCACAACCAATGCCGGTTGCATCGATGATATAGGGAAAACAAATATGATGCTCCTCAATGGTGGGGAGCGAGATCAAAGGGTCCTTGGTTGCGCTATACATCATCTGGCCAATACCCTGGGGGTGTTTGGCTTTTCCCGACACAGTCCAACACACGAGGGGGGCCTTAGCCTTTAACTTACTTGGTTGTAATACTTCTGGAATCAACGTCGGAGGGAACTGAGCGGGAACGACCGTGGTAGCGGTGGTGGAGGTGCCGGTTGCCTTCTGGCGTTGTTTCAGCGCCGCTGCCGCTGCTTTGGCTGTGACTGTTGCTGGATCGTCGGGGCCTTTGGCGGCCTTACGCTTCCGGGCCTTGGCGGACAATGCTGCTGCTGCTGGCGGGGTAATACCATTGCGAGGAGGCGATGGCCACTGGTGAAGTTTCCACTCCGAATGGCATGCATGATCGCGGCGTTGTGGAAGAACGCTGGAACATAGGCTGGAAAGAACGCACTCTTAATCGGATCCATAGCGCGGGCAATCCGGTGTCGGTCGAGAAGATATGACGTCACCTGGTTGTTTTTGACGGAGGTGTTCAATACGTTGACACACCAAGCCATGCTCATGAGACCTGGGAGAGTGAGCCAGAGTGGATCAAACGGAAGGTCTTAGGCGGCCGGATTGGACGCAAACAGGCGAGATTCAGCCGGAAGGCGGAATGCCCCAATATGGGCAAGGACTGACAGCGATTTCTGGAGTGACTGCTGGACAAACGCTTTGCGCGAGAAGCGCTGCGAAACAGTTGTCTCTTCATCATCCGGAGAGTCGAAGATATAGGCGTTGGCGGCGCCCGATAGCACCGCTGTGTCGTGCTGTTGGAGTGCTACCGACAATTCAATCGGCAAGCACCAAGTTGACACTAGCAAGCGAGTCGCCACTCGATGCTGGGATGGGTTGAAGGTGGCTGTGGTTGCGTTCGGCACCGCTGCGGGCTTCTTAGAGTCGGCACGAGTGTGAGCCGGGGGAGGATCAACCACCTTCACACTGGACGACGTGACCGAGGACGCCTCCTTTCCAAAGTCCAATACCATGCCCGACCTAGAGTCCGCCGATGGCGCTTGTTTTCGGGACGATCGACGTTGCGGGGACTTGTCTGGCGTCGTGGTAATCACATTTCCGAGCATACTCAGGAACATCTGACGACGAATGGCGAGGGAGTCCTAAGAGCCGGGTGTGGCCCGGCTTTTTGGCGAGCTTACGCTGGATAGCTCCGCTTTGGACGTGAGCTTGCTGAGCGACGGAGGGAGGTTCGGATTGGCCGGCACCGTAAACAACACGAGGGTCCTCACGTAGCTCGGGCAATGGACTAAATCCTGCATGGCTTGAAAACCGTACTTGGACGCCCAGGCTAGGGTGCCCGGGTGTGCCAAGCGATAGAGAAAAGGTTGCATGGCCGGGGACAGGTCTCCAGGCAGGAGCACACTGTCGTGGCGAAAGACCGCCAACGCGCGAGCTTCAAACTCGAGGAACTTCGGAAGCATTTGCTTCGTTGCCTTCGAGATGAGGGCATCCCTGAACACACAATGACAAAGTAACAAGAAGACATGCTGGAAAGGGTCGACCGTACCGGGAGACCAGGGGCTTTCCTGGTTGGCTGGCGGGGCATTGCCAATCCAGCGGAGCCAGTCCGGTTGGATCTGCTGCACTGAGCAAATGTCCATCACAAAACTTTCTGGTGCCAGCGACTGGGCTGCAAACCACACATCATAGTAGGGATTGATCATCCAGTCCCAACAAGCATCAGTGATGCCGGACCAGAGCTTTAACGCTGACACATACGCTTGGGCCAATGACATGGTGGCGAGGCGAGCCACAAAACCCAGATGTAAGCCGTGATTTGGAGGCAGCGGAAATTGCCGAAAAATGAACAAACAGGCCTTCCATGGGAGTGTCCGGATCGTCCGATGAGAACAATAGCTGGGGCAATTTGTCTTCCGGTAGCGCTGGGTTGCCTGTGGAGAACAAGGGTGACCAGGTGGAATCGTCCGGAGGAGCGGCCGCTGCCGAGATAATCATGACCTTCAACGCTTGGAACGAGTCCAAAGCGAGAAGAGTGTTGGCGCTGCCTTCAATCAATTGATCTACAGCAACGCCGGCGTTGGCGTTGGCCCGAGTCGACCGATGAGTACAAAAACCCATCGGATAACTCAGGGTGGGGCAGCTCACCACATTATGAGGCCCCAGCGTCGCTCCGACACCGAGAGACAGACGAGGCACTTCCTCGACGTCCCACGGTATCAAAGGAGCGCCCAACACGATCAGGAATGGCTGTGTTTTGGTGTTTGCCGTTAAGGCCATATGAACCACACCCAGAAATCCTCCAACTTCCTCCTGCCCTAAACGAACCAGGCGGTCCGCTGGGGAGAGAAACGTGCCACCATGCACGGCCAGACTTATACACAGTGCTGGCGCCGTTGCTACATTTTCCTTCCCTTTCGCAGATACAGAATCCGTAGACCCGCCCGCAGGGGGCAGGGTCTCCAGGGTGCCTCCCAATTGGGAAGCAAGGCCTTGGGCCGCGATGGTCGCGTCCTGAGGCTGAACAGAAGCCCACGAACCTGGAAACGATATTTCCGGCGGCAGCGAGAGCTGCGCGAAGAATTTCGGCCCACTATCCGCAATTTCCGACATGGTGCACGAAACAAGAACGAGACCGACCAAACACAAAGCAAAAAGCTCAAGGAAAGCCTTAAAGAGCTCAAAAAAGGTCTTACTTTCGGCTTTCTAACAAGACGGAAGGAAGACAAAACAATGATTTCAGTGTCTCTCTCGCTGCAGCCTCGTGCTGCAGAAGCGGTGCTGACCCCTGGAGTTGAGTGTGTGGCTCTGAAAGAACTACGAGCTCTGCGAGCTCGTATCCTCCCTTCAAATCGTCTCCTCGACGCACTCGATCTGAGCCGGATTATCGAAAGATCGGACGCCCTTCTCAGCAACAGTTCGAACAAATTCTTGCCAAGAATCTCATCCGAAACTGCCCCATTACCGTTGATGACGCCAAACGGGCTCTACTCATCTACGGTCCCGACGTAGCCGCCCTCAAAGGAAAAACAGCAAAAGGCCCCTCCCAACATGTCCCTACTTTCAACCCGGTACAAGTCCAAGGTTTTATCTTGCAGCACCACAGTGATGTGACACTTTGCATAGACATTTTCTACGTCCAGTGCCACCCTTCTTTTCATACCATCTCTCGCAAAGTTCAATTCCGCACCGTTGCTCCCGTACTCAACAGAAACAAAGCAACCCTCCTTCGTGAGATCAAGCCGGTTTTGGCAATATACAAGTCCAGGGGTTTCAACATCACCAATTTGCACGCCAACATGGAATTTGAGTGCATCCAAAACGGCGTCCTCCCTTCCAGGCTCAACGTTACCGCCAACAACGACCATGTTGGCGAAGTTGAACAATCCATTCGGACAATGAAGGAGCGGGCGCGCACCACCATTCACGGTCTACCTTTCAAACGTCTTCCAAAGGTGATGATTCAAGCAATTGTTTACCATGCCGCCAAAGGATTGAATCAATTCCCGGCGAAGAACGGCATTTCCAACACTCTCAGCCCTCTCACCATCATGACTGGGCGCGCAAACTCCGACTGCAATGATCTGAAGCTGGAATTCGGATTGTACGTACAGGTTTTTGAAGACAACACCCCCAGCAACATTACCACGTCCCGTAACACTGGAGCAATTGTGCTGAACCCGACTGGAAACGCACAAGGCGACTTTTTTTTTATGTCGCTCGTCACTGGAAAGCGCTTGTCCCGGCACCAATGGACCGAATTCTCAGGACCAATGCAGTAATCTCTGCAGTCAAAGCCATGGCGGAGAAGGAAGGCCAACCGCTGATCGAAGGCGGAGTCCCACTTTTCGAATGGCGACCGAACGCATCTGTCAAAGAATTTTTGGAGAAGATGTCGAATCGGCCGACAAATATGAAAACTTTGCCGAAGATATTTTCGATCCGACCGAACCCGACAATGATGCTGTCGAGGAACCTAACGACTATGATGATATTGAAACCCCTAACGAGGACAATGTTGCCGTCCCGGATGACGATGCAGTTGATGATCTCGCCGTTTTTGAGCCTGATCTCGATGATTTTGGGCCTGGTGGACTTGATCCCGCCACCGACGAAGGTGCCGAGACACACGACGATCCCGGAGACGAAGATCCCGGAGACGATGCTCCCGACACGGCCATGGAGCCCAACGCAAACGAGGATTTGGGTACCAATCGGTACAATCTCAGGAGCGACAGAGGCAGATCCTACGGCCACCAACTCGATCACCAAATGGATGACCCCGTAAGTTCGAAAAGCTACGAGTCAGGCGTGCAAATGTTACAGCAAGCAGCCGACAAAATGGATGAGTCGCTCGACAACATCTACAAGTACATTTTTGGGCATATTATGACCCAGATGACCGCAGCTGCAGTCATCAAGAAACACGGCCAGGCAGCCGTGGACGCTTTACTACAGGAGTTCTGTCAGCTTGACAGCAAGAACGTTTTTGAACCACTTGACGCATCTACGCTCACCGCCAGTCAGAAGCGAGAAGCCCTTCGCGCTCTTAATCTTATCAAAGAGAAGCGTTCCGGCAAGTTAAAGGGGCGCACGTGCGCCGACGGTCGGTCCCAGAGGTCCAAATATACGAAGGAAGAGACGACGTCTCCCACGGTATCCACGGACGCTCTCATGATTTCCCTTATGATTGACGCTAAGGAGCGACGTGACGTCGCAACGGCCGACGTTCAAGGAGCGTATTTACACGCGGACATGGAAGAGTTCGTTCTTTTGAAGTTAGTTGGCGAAGCTGTCGGCATTATGTGCCAGGTGAATCCCAAATACGAGAATTTTGTCGTCATTGAGAATGGGAAGAAGGCACTCTACCTACAGTTGCTGAAGGCCCTGTACGGTTGTGTTCAATCCGCGCTTTTATGGTACGACTTGTTCACAAACACGTTGGTCCAAATGGGTTTCAAGTTGAATCCGTACAATCTATGCGTCGCAAACAGCCAGATTAAAGGAAAGCAATGCACGATTGCCTGGTATGTTGACGACAACAAAATCTCGCAGGTGGATGACACGGTAGTGACCAACATTATCGAAAAGAGTTTAAGCCAAGTTTGGTAAAATGACCGTGACCAGAGGAAAACATCACGTGTTTTTGGGCATGGACATCACTTTTAACAACAACGACGGCACCCTCACAATTCTGATGAGGGAACATCTCAAGGAAGCAATCGCCAATTCTGGCATGGATGCTTCCAAGGTTGTGCCAACGCCGGCAAAGAAAGACCTGTTCACCGTTGACGACGGATCCAAGCAACTTGACAGACGACAAGGCAAATATTTTCACAGCATTCTCGCAAAATTACTTTACGTTTCCAAAAGAGCTTGTACGGACGCTCAATTGGCTATTGCTTTCCTCTGCACCAGAGTCTCGTGCAGCACGGAGCAGGATTGGAAAAAGTTGATCCGACTCCTCCAATATTTCATAGGTACTTTGGACATGCCTCTCATTCTCGGAGCTGACAGTCTCGCCGAATCGAAGTTGTGGGTTGACACAGCCTATGCTGTGCACGATGACATGAAGAGTCACATCGGTGGAGCAACCTATTTGGGTTGTGGAGCAATCATGTGCAAGTCTATGAAGCAGAAACTGAGGACAAAGAGTTCTACTGAAGCCGAAGTTGTTGGCTCAAGTGATTATCTATCTAACGCTATCTGGGCCAGGATGTTTTTGGCCGAACAAGGGTACGAGCTTACCAAAATCATTTTTTATCAGGATAACCAGAGCGCTATCCGACTTGAGAAGAATGGTCGAGCATCCTGCGGGCAGAAGTCCCGGCACATCGACATTCGTTAATTCTTTATGCAGGACCGTTTCGAGTCCGAGGAAACTTCCTTACTCTTAAAAAGGCACAACGCATGACTGCTCTACGAAAGTTAGGCATGAAATGTCACTTGATTGTTGCCGATGGTACATCTCTTCAGGCATCAACTTAATGTAAGAAAGACCATGACTTCACAGAATTCGGAACTCCACCTACCCCCGGAAAACGCTCCGATCTCGAAGAGGCAATCAGCCTCATCCAACAAGGAAAATCAATGAACGAGCTTGCCGAGGAATGCCCTGCTCAAGTCGTCAGATATGGCCGTGGACTCCGAGACTTAAAGTTGCGCTTATACCAACCCTACGATCATGACGCGACACGCGGTAAATGGTACTACGGACCTCCCGGTACTGGAAAGAGTCGCAAAGCGCGCGATGACAATCCTGATTCCTATCTCAAATCCCAGAACAAATGGTGGGACGGCTACGCCGGACAGAAGTGTGTCTGTCCCACGGACAAGATGCTTGCCAATTTCTTTACAAAGCCTCTTCAAGGCAGTTTGTTTCGAAAATTCCGGGCTGTTCTTCTCCGTCATTGTCATGTGAATACGCTAGCAAAATCTCCGCTACTTCCATCCAAGGAGCGTGTTGTGAATCCGATATTGGAGAAAGGTCGATCTGGAGCTAGCGGACAGACGTTCGCGTTGCCAGCCAAGAAAAAAGTGTCCGAACAGATGGAGGTCGCATCTGCTTCCACGTACGCGTCAATTCTCAAAAGGGTCTCAAGTGGGCACCAGTGACTGTTCATTCTTTTTGATTAATCCCATCGTAAGAACCGTTTGGTTGACTTTTCTTATAGATAGACTATCGAGAGTTCTGATACACTACAGCAACAAGGCGTTCCGAGTCTCAAGACTGTTCATCTGACAGGTTCCCAAGAGCGTTGGCGCTACTTTGGAGAACACTGGCTGACCAAATTGTGGAACACTAAGTGACATGATACAATCAACAATTAGATGAGTGGATGAACGCGCACACGCGGCAATAACAATAACAATGAAAGCGGTTAAGAGAAGAAAACACCATATGCTCTTTGATTGATCCAAGCAAACGAATGCTCACGAACACAATGAAGACTATTTTGCAAAGTGGATAAATTAAACTGTGAGTGTGGTGCTAACCGAAGTTTGCATCTGACCACAATTTTCTCCAACTATGCTAATCTCTACTGCGGCTACAGAGCGCACGTAGGAATGGACGTTCGCATCCAGGACCTTGCTTTTTCTCATAATGTAAATCAATGCCCCAGTGACTGGGACTATCAAATGTAGACTTGGAGATGCTCTTTGGCATCCTCTCTATGTAAAACGGGTAGTAGGTAAATAGATACCTCAAATAGAAAGTGTATAGATCCAGTCGTGACAGGGTACGGGCGTGGAACGTTTGAGGAATGTTCCGCACGAACGGAGTCGTTGCCACGTCAGAGCAGAAAGAACTCCGAAGATGATTCTCGCGCCAATAATAATATTCGCGAGACACTTGGAATCTTGTCACTCCCCACCATGGCAGCGAATGGGATCAAAATGTATTTGGGCTTGAAATGGCCTCTGGCTTTGCTATTACACGGGCCCCAGAGAATCCTGAATAGGAACCACTTGATTGGAGACTTAGACTTGCGTCCCCCCTTTTCGACGCGGAATACCATCAACTTGTTCAGGTGGTGATCCTTGCCAGAAGAGTAACAACTTGAGATGTGGCCATGTGCTGACGTGTCCGCAATGCTTGCTGAGGATATCGGCAGGATTAGTCTTCCCGTCAATATGAAGGAAGTCAATAATCTTTGCCGCGATGGCTTTGCATACCCGATGGTACGACAATGCATTGTGATGCTTGTTCAACTTGGAGTGTGGTATTGTTGAACTGGTGACCACACTTTTGTTGTCACCAAACATGTATGACTTATCCGACACGGGGACACCAAGGTATTGGAGAGTAAGTTGGAGGTCAATAACTTGATTGGTGGCAATTCTTGCGGCAACAAATTCGGATCCGTAAGTTGCAGTCTCGAATGTGTTCCGCCGTTTCGAAAACCAGTCGATCAGAGTACCATTGAGGAAGTGAAGAGTACCCGTGACGGCACGTCCAGTGGTCCAATCGTGATAAGATTGGCATCAACATACGTTGTGCTCATAACGGTCTTGCCAAGTGGAGCAGGGGCGTCTTTGGGAACTTCCTCCAATACGTCACCATATACGGTGTTCATTCTTCTCCAGCGGGGAAGAGAATCCTTTTGGGGTCACGCCAAAGGTGCGTTCGTAGGACTTGACCATCTTGTTGATGTAGGACTCTGCACTTGTGTGGAAGGTTCCATTGGGGTCACGCTTGTAATCACTACCAAGATGATACGTGATCGGCCCAACACCTTTGAGGTTGTATCCGTACTTCTCTCGGAGAGCATTGGTGACTTCCGTTGGGTCCTTCATACAAATGGCAAGGTTGTCAACGTACGTTGCTATGTACTCATAGATATCGCCGTTCTTGCGCATCCAGACATCAGGGTCAGCCTTGGAAGGGGTGAAACCCATGTTGCGAAGAGTGTCGGCGAATCTCTCATGCCAACGTAGACCTGAGCTCCTCAAACCGTACAGAGCCTTTTAGATGACTAACGTGTAACCTTCCAGCTCCCCAAAACCAGGTCCACCAATGATGTAGACCTTTTCCTTGGTTTCGGCTTCAAGGTACGCGTTGCCAACGTCGGCAGCATGGACTTGGAGACCATTGAGCTCGGCAAGGAAGAT
>Ga0307978_1002415_pt1 | contig 13224 bp, 2 predicted proteins | sample OrgLakmetage1056_FD_203151 | JGI IMG/M metagenome (GOLD analysis project Ga0307978, IMG submission 203151) | Saline water microbial communities from Organic Lake, Antarctica - #1056 | ecosystem: Environmental > Aquatic > Non-marine Saline and Alkaline > Saline | place: Antarctica: Organic Lake...
GGACACTCATGTGCGGTAGTGACGTGGCCCAGATCTCTCATGATCTACTAAATGATTATGTAGAGTTGAACATGACACTTACTAACGCCTTTAACTGATAATAGGGGAAGATAATGGCCAGTATGTATGATTACAAACCAGTAATGGACCCTGCGGCTATCTATGCTGACACGATGGCCTCTAGTGGGAAGGCTGATTTTAGTGGGATTACGGCACCCGTCGATGGGGTAAATGCTCCCGGCTTGGGGCAGACCAATCAGTACAACACACCCTTGGGTAAGAACCTTGGTACAGCAAACCTTGCACTGGGAGCCATCGGCACCATCGGCAACCTCTGGTCCGCATGGCAGGCTCAGAAGCTCGCCAAGGAGCAGTTCAATTTCCAGAAAGGTGTGACAAACACCAATCTGGCTAACCAGATACAGACGTACAACACACGGTTGGCCGGGCTGTCTCAAATCCGTGGTCAGATGTCAGGGGCAGACCCCAGTACGACACAAAGCTATATTCAAGATAATTCGCTCAAAGATGAGCGTCCATAACGTAAGGGACATTCAATTATGGCACCTTTGACATGGCGCAATGTGAATGCTCCCTCGTTTGCTTCGGCAAACCAGCTTTATTCACTCGCTGCAAACCTGATGAACAAGGGCTTCGACAGCGCCTCCAAAGGGCTGGAAAAGTTCCGTGACATCACGACAGACGAACAGTCTGCCGCCTATATGCGGAACGTGATGGCTGCCGGGGATGATCCTGATGCCATTGCTGCCGCGAGCCAGAGGGGAAACTCAGCGTTCCTCTCTCCTGATGCCTTGCGGTTTGGTAACAACCAAGCTGGGGTCATGCTGGGTAGGGAAAACACACGGGCAAACACTGCCCTGGCAGGTGTTCGCACTAAAGCCGGTCAGTATGGACTGGACCGTTCCCGTGTAATGGATGGACGTGCAGACGTGCTACATCAGGCTGGGCAAGAAGCTCAACCGATCCTGTTTCAAATTCAGGAGATGGCCCGAAACGGCAACATGGATGGTGCTCAAGAATTGGCTGCGGCCAACTCTGAACTGCTGGGCAGGGCAGGGCATTCTGCTGAAAGTATTTTCCAAGGTATTTCTGGTGGATTTACCGGGGGTATTACAGATAGTCAGGCAGGTGTTAGTTATCAGGATTTCCTTCGAAATGCTTCGACTGCTGCTGATAGCCGGGAACTGATCGACCGGGCAGGTCGTAATTTTGGATCGCTTCAGGAAGCTCAACAGGCTGTTCGAGATGCTCAAGCTGCTGGGAACATTTCTGCACAGGTTGCTCAAGAGACACTGACTGGGCTTGAAAGCTCTGGTCTCTGGGCACCCAGAACAGAAGCTGATGCCGTGCTTGATAGCTTGGGTATTGCTCCTCTGGGTCGTCCTGAAGGCTCGAACCCAATTTTAAACAGTTTCATGGGTACGGTTCAGGCAGGTGGTGTAACCAACGAATATGCCCTGTCTGCTATTGCAGCCACAGGTCAGCATGAGAGCGGTTTTAACGCTGATAATGCTGCACGCACTTGGCAGGACAACAGTGAAAGCGGTCGTCAGCTTCGTGCTGGTGGTACAATGTCTTGGAATGGGGATCGGCTAGAAGCTCTCCAATCCTTTGCTGCCAGCCGTGGTGAACAGGGTAACGGTTCTCCTGAGACACAAGCTGCCTTCTTCCTTCAGGAAGACCCTAATCTGATCCGTCGATTGAACGGAGCAAAAAGCGTCGAAGAAGCCGTTCAGATGATGAACAACGCTTGGCGATTTGCAGGGTATGACCGGGCAGGTGGTGAAGCCGCTGCACGTCTGGCAACGGCACAAAGCATCCATGGTGGTGAGCCTCTTTCTTTTGGTTCCAATGTGCCTCCTGTGGGTGGCCCTGACAGCAATATGTCGGCTTATGACCGGATGATGATGGATGCTGCCGGAGACCCTGAGCGTCCTGCTCTGAGCCTCGGTGATCTGTCTGGTGATCAGCAAGGAACTGCTGTGCCTGATGTGGCCAATGGTGCTGCCCCTGCGACGACTACCCCTGTGGTCGGTAGCGGTGCCCCTACTGGTGAAGGTGCCCGTACTGATGTGGCCCCTGTCACAACGGAAAACCCTGAGCAGGCTGCCCGTGTGACAGCAATGCTTGAAAGGGTTTTGGCTGATAATCCAGAAGGATTTACTTCAGAGCGAGATGCACTGGATTTCTTCATTGATACTGGTGTTTATCCTGAAGGCACCAAGGTCTCTGATGTGAAAACCAATGGATCAACCACCATCGCTAATGCTGCAAATGCACGCATGGAGCAGATGATGGTCGAAGCCGGTATGGTTCCTTCTGAAGAAGATGCTGAGGCTGAGGCACATCAGTGGTTCCAGTCTGGTGGTCTGGGAGCCGACTTGAGACAGGCAGGAAGCGTCATTGGAGACACAGTTCTTGGTGCTTCCGAAACAACGGCCAACACAGGTGTTCAGGCTGCAAACATCCTGACCTTGCCGGGTCGTGCACTCTCTAAATATGCCATTGGGGAAAGTCCTGCACCATTCAATTATGTCGATTGGAATGGTGATAATATTGGCACTCCCCCTGCTGGTGGAAGTGCTCCACAAGACTTCCGTACCGATGCTCAAAAGCTGTTGGATGAAGCCTCAGGTACTCCTGCACCGACAGACACAGGTACAGGTACAGGTACAAATACAGGCACAGGCGCTCCTGATAAAACTGCTGATCCGAATGCACCTACTGCACCGCAAAACAGACCAGAACGAATTGATGCTCGTGGGGTGGCTGAAGAAATTCGGACAGCCCGGAACACTGGTGTTGTGGACCAAGCTGCTGATGTGCTCGGTCCTATGGATGAAGCTCTGTTGGGTGAGAACAAGTTCCAAGGGCGTCTTCAGGATATTGTCAGCCAACTGAAAACCGGGCCTCTGGCTCGATTTGATGATAATGACATCAGTTCGGCAGTGGATAAAATCCACAAAGAGCTTGGTGTTAGACATGCTGAGGCGGCTGCATTACTGACGAACGTCCATGCCCAAACGGAAAATGACTGGTTTGCCCCTTGGAACTGGGGTTCTGGTCTTGATTACAGCATGTCTGAAATCAGGGACATGTGGGATCAGTACCAAGATAATGATGGCATCCAAGGCGGTGTCGCCAGACTGAACAACAGGGAGAGAAGTGCCCTTGGACGTGAAAGCGTTGATCAGTATCAGGCTGCCTATGACATTCTGAACACGAACATGCAGGAACTTCTGCGGGCTGCCACAACTCAGGCTGAGAGAGATCGCATCACTGAATACTTCGAGACACAGGTATTCCCTGACTTGGTTGAGAAGGTTCGTGGGGTTGATACAAGCGGTGTCCTCGAACAATATTCGGGTACATCCACCAGATAAAAACCGCTGGTATTTATTTGGTAAATCGACAATTATGCAGGGGAAATCTAATGATCTCTCCTGCATTATTATATTATAATGCCATAGATAATCGAGGAAACTAATGAACTTTATTGGTAATGCTGAGTTTCCGGTTGATCCCAACGCGGTTCCCTATGTTCCTACTCCGCCCTCGTCTGCTGACATGGACCAGCTTACGAATGCCATGAGCAGTCCTAACAGTCGGCTCATGCTGAACACGGCTATGGCGCGTGGCAATGACGTTGCTCAACAGAACCAGATCATTCAGGATCGTCAAAACCTGTCTCCCATGGAGTTCATTGCCCGGTATGGTGCCGATGTAGCTCAGCAAATGGATTTGATCCATGCTTCCGACCAAGAACGGTTCCTTCTGGAAAATACCGACCGTAGTTATCAAGCTGCTCTTGGGGATAATGTCAATAATGTTCTGACCGGTTTTGTTGGTGGACTTGGTGATGCTACAACCTTTGTTGGCGGCATGGTCAACGATGATGCTGGCCGTGTGATCTCTGAAGGAACTAAGGCGTTCCGTAATGGGATGCACAGCCTTCAATCTGCCCGCCAAGCTCAAAATCGTCGCATGTCTGGTATCCGGGCTGTTCTCGATAGAGAAGACAACAACGCCCAGTATGAACGTGATCTGGCAGATGGTGAGAGTGGCTTTGTAGCTGGCCTCTCTTATCTGGGTCGAGGTATGGTCAATGGTACGTCCCGGTTCATCGAAGACCCCATGTCCCTTCAGACAGGTGTAGCCGAAGGTGTCGGTTCCGTGTTCTCTGGTGGTGTTATTGGCAAGGGTCTGAGTATCCTTGGCAAGCTCGGTAAATTGGGTAAGTCAACCACGTCTATGATGATGCCTGCGGCCATTGGTGCCATGGAGGGTGGCTCGGCCTATTCGGCGGCCCTTCAGCAAGTGATGGGCATGTCTCATGAGGAACTGCTCAACACCTCCCCGACCTATCGGACCCTGCTTGCTTCTGGCATAGAACCAGAAGCAGCAAAGGAAGAAGTGGCAGCCCGTGCAGCTACGACAGCCGGTGCCATCCAATTCCCGGTCGGTGCCGTCACAGGTACGCTGGTATCTCGTTTTGAGTCTAATCCCTTTGGTTCCAGAGGCTTTAGGGACATGGTTGAAAACATCCTCCGGGAGACCGTTGAGGAAGGTATCCAAGGGGGTTCGGGACAGTTTGCCCGGAACGTCGGTATCCAAAATTATGCTGATGAAAATCAGGGTATGCTTGAGGGGATCGGTGATCAGGTCGCACAGGGCGCTATCCTCGGCTCTCTGACGACAGGTGTCATTCAGGCTCCTAGTGTCCCCGGTGCTACTTTGAGGGCCGTAGGAGCCAAGCTGACAGAGCGTGGTGAGGCAGTTGCAGCCCAGAATGAGGCTGGATCGACCGTCAGTCTGGAAGAAATCCAGAAGAACTCTGAGGCTCTGGCTGAGAGCTTGCCCACCATTGCTGCTGAAATCCCTACAATGACAGAGGGTTTGAATGAAGACGTGAAGGATGAGATGGGTGCTGACACCCTTCCTGATCGTGTGGACGAAGCCATGTCCATCAAGATGGACGATATGAGGAACCTCGGCAAAGAGGTGCGGGATTACCTCAGAGATAACTTCGATGAGCCACCGAAAACACGTCATCATCTTTTGATGAATACCGCCAGAATGTTGCTCAATAAAGAGAGCAGCATTTCTGAGGAAGCCAAGGTTGCCGGTGGCCTGTTCCTGCTCAACGAGTTGAACAATCAGGAACGGCTGTTCAACGAAGACCTTGAGGAGGTCAAAGGGAACCTTGCTCAAGACAGCGATGCTTATAATGCCATTAAGGCTTATCAGGATATTCTTGCTGAGATTAACAAGAACCCTGAGATCAGGGCTGCCATCGACTATGCTCAGAAGAACAGTGATGTGCTGGTCCCTGATGAGGGTCCGATCAGTGCTCAGACTCTTGAGAACGCGAAGAATGCTGCCAAGAACAAGCCTGATGCCCTGACAGCCAAAGGGACCAGAACGATCCTGAAACAGGCTGATGAGGGCAAGGTAACTCTCACCAGTGACGAACGTAAAACCTTTGAAAACCTCAGAGATATGTTGAATATTTCTGAGAAGGCGAATGCCGAGACTACCAAAGTAAATACTAGTGAAAATGTTGAGGAAGGCGCTGAAACTGATGCCCTGAAAGATGTGGGCAATCAAATCATGTCCCGTGGCCGCAAGGAAGAATGGGGTCTGTCTGTCAACCAGCATATTGGTCGCATTAACAAAGCCCTTTTGAGTGGTAATAAGAAAGAGCTTAAATATGCTCTGAGCCACTATGGGAACTTCACCAAATCTCAGCGGAACAAGGCATATGCTGTCATCCGCTCGATGCGGAAAGGTGGTGAGCAAGCCTATACCCGTCTGGGATCGTACAACCGTGTGAACCCGGAAAATGGTAAACTGACCATGTACCCGAACAATTCAGGCTCTCTGGCCTTCGGTCGTCGTGTGATAATCGAAGCTAATGCCATGATCGACCAGCACAATGAGATGATCAAGAACAACCCTGCCATGGGTGACATCATGCCTATGGCAAGGGTGGAGATGGCTAAGGAACTATTTGGTCCACAGGCTGCACAGACACCTGCTCCGAAGCGTGGGACAGTACAGGCTGTGCTGGACGATTATGCTGACCGGATGAAAGGTCGTGTCACCAAGATCGCCAACCACACCTTCAAGAGCCAGCTTGCAGGGTACAATCGCAACAAGAAGACGATCTATATTGATGTTAATAAGATCGAGGAAGACTTCAAAGCGGGTCTTAAATACCTGTCTGGTATACATGGTAATGAGACCTTGCAGCAGAAGCGGGTCGTCTTCAAAGGTGTGAACACCACAGCCTTCAGGGATCATATCCTGAAGGGTGGTGTCGAGATGTATGCGAAGTTCATCATCGAGCATGAGCTTCAGCACGTCCGTCAGTTGGAGAGCCGTGGAGAGGTGTATCCACGAACCAAAGAAAAGAAGATCGACCTGATGCACGAGGATGCAATCAGGCTCGAAAGGGATGCCAACGAGGCAGGCTTTGCAGCCATTGGGTTTGATCCAAAGGCAAGCAGCACGCCCACAAGCACAACGATCCCCGGTGCAGCAGACACATCCAAGGCTCTGAAGACACCTGTTGAACGGAAGTTTCCCTTCTTGGTTCGTCCGAAGGATTTGGCTAACCGTATGGTGTCCACGTTCCGGGGAACCCGTTTTGGGCCTCTGTTGAACCGGATCAGCCCTCTGAATGAGTTCATCACGGCGTCCACAGACAGCACCAGCGTGATCGAGTTCGTTGGCAAAGAGCCAAATTTCGATCTGGATGACATCGAGGTTTATAACCCCGATTATGTGTCTGAATATGACGATACATCTACTGAAAATGACACATCTCGTATTGAGGCGTTCAGTGAATACCTCAACACGGGTAACGATCTGAAGGCAGGTTTGAAGGCTCGTTTGGAAGCCTTCATGAAGGGGAAATATTCAAAGACCACCGACAAGACCCACGGCGATATGCTCAGAAATGGTGAGGATGTTGCCGGTCTTATCACTGGTCGTGCTACAGCTATTGTTGATAATATTGATGGTAATTATCAATATAATGAAGCGTTGCTTGAAACTGCCATTCTGGCGGCTTTGGATTGGTATTCTGCATCTCAGAACCGGACGGTGATCTTGAGCAAAGAGGACTTGGCAAAGAGCTTGGGCATCGACATTTCCCAGCTTACAAATGCCAAGGTGGATGAGTTCAACAGGGGTGTTGGACAGACCTTGGTCACAAGGACGCTGGCTGATTACATCACTGATTACTGGGGCATGGACGCCTTCAAAGACGTGCCTCAGAACTATGTGCTGGGCATTTCTGAAGGTGTTGCCAAGGAAATCCTGCGTGTCATGGAAGACCAGCAGTGGATGGCGAAGGGCAAGATTTTCGTACCGGGGACGAAGGGTCCATATACTCAATATTATTTTGGTAAAAGGATGCCAAGTAATATGAGAAAATTGATGATGCAAATGGGACCAGCGAAGAAGCTGCTTCAGCTTGCGGCCATCAAGAAGAACCTGAGCGAGGAGGCTGTTTATTACAAGCCGTCCAAGCGTATCGCCAAGACCCAGTTGAAGAACCCCGCGATAGAGAACACGCGGAGCCAGAGGAATGTCCTGCGTAAGGTACAGGCAATCCCCCATTATCTGTACCGCAACAGCCATGACATGCTGCAAGCCATTGGTATTAACTCATTTATCGAGTTGATGGGCAGCCGTGTCATCACCGATGACATGGTGCTGAACGACGAGAACCGAAAGTCAGTCGAGGGTCGTAACCTGACTATGAGCATGGCCTTTGAGGCTATGGTGGAACAGGTCAATGAACTGGACGCCATGGCTGAGAAAGACGGTGTGGTTGCTGACGATGTGAAGAAATTCTACCAGTTCAACTACAACGTGGTTGGTCGTCTTCAGATGCTGGGTTTCATGAACCCTGTGCTGAGTAAAATCTCTCGCCATGTGTGGATGCCCACCCGTGCCACCGTGGACCTGACAGACAGCAAGAGCAAACACAGTCTTGGGTTCTTCCTCTCTCTGGCTCAAGGTGTTGGCATTGATGTGAAGAAGCACACCCCTGAGCAGAACGCTCAGATGGTGCAGGATCAACTGTTCTCTGAGAACGGCAAATACGCTGAAGTGACTAAGGAACTGGCACAGTGGCTGAAGGACGGTAAAGAGGGTTCCCTCTCTGAATGGTCCCAGAAACTGCGTGAGGTCGATCCTTCGATCACCGAGCACGGGATCATGTCTCTGTTGGCGGCAGCCGAATACATGAACGCCCGTGACACGGACAATGGCTCTGGGCTGGCTTCGTTCACGACGCACAGCTACTTCGAGGCGGATGGTGTGACCAACGGTCCTGCCAACGCTCTGATGAACTTGGCCCATCGTATCAGCCCGGAATGGATCAACACCCTTCGTAAGGTGGGGTCTTTCATTGGGCACAGCGATTACACGATGCTCAACCAGACAGGCATCCCTGACCTCTATGAGACCTCATCTGATGCTCTGGCGAGTATTCAGGGCGAGTTTGTGAAGGGTTTGCCTGATAATGTTAGGGAGATTTATGACGCCCTTTTCAACCTAATGCGTAGCATGGGAATGGGCATTACGTTCGAAGATGACGGACAGGGTGGTATCAACATCAAGATCGACCGGGGCACATCCAAACAGCCTCTGACGATCACCATTTATGGTTCCGGGGTCAATGGTATCGCCGGGAACGTCGCCAATGAGATGATGGACCTCATTTTCGAGGCGATGTCTGAGCATTTGCAGGATGATAATAAGAACAGTGGTTTTGGAGATAATCTTCAACTCGACGGTGAGTTCTATGGTCGTTCGCGTTTCTGGAACGACATGAAGAAAGTCCTTTATGCCACTGCCTCTTATGACAAGGAAAGTGGCTGGATGGTAATGCCCATCCGCAAGGGTGTGAAAGCCTACGAGGGGAGCAAGATCAAAGACTTCAAGCTCACCTCTGAGGGCTTCGAAGTGCTGCGAGACAACGTGCGTGCTCTGTTTGTGGACAACATGAACGCAGCCATTGAGCACACTGTCATGGGCCATGTGTCCGAGATGGTGGACAACATCCAGAAGGCGACCAACGCTCAGTCGATCATCATGCACTTCATGTTCCGTAAGAAGATCATCGAAGCCATGCTGGAGCGTCAACAGAACCCGGACAAATTCCCCAAGTGGAAGCCGGGTGATTTCCTGTCTCAGACCGAACTGGACGGGATCATCAAAGACCTGTTGCCATATGGTCCTGTGATCAGAACCGAGCACCAATCCTACTTCATGGGTGGTGGTGAGCGGGGGAATATCCTGCCCACCATGAAATTCGAATTCGAGGGCAAAGAGTATTCGGTGAGAATGCCCAAAGAGTTTTCGGCAGATTTGCAGGGTGGAACCCGTACAGACGCCTATGCCTTTGCACCGTCGATCATTGGTGTGGCAGGTGTTCCATCTTTCAACATCGGGACCGGCGATGGTAGAATGATCGACGTGTTCATCCAGTTGCTTCAGGACTATGGCGTGCTGCCTGTCTATGACGGCATCAACTTGCCTGTGGACAGGGTGTTTGAAGGTTCTGAGCTTGCCAACAAGGCTGTGTCCCAGACGTGGCAAGAGAACCCTGCCAAGTACGCAGCAGAGAGCCTGACGGCCTTCCTGCGGCTGAACCCAATCAATCTGATGACCGACCCCAAAGATCCGATGAACGTCGAGACAGAGAAACTGCTGTTGGCTCTGACCCAGAACTTCGAGGAGAAGAAGACGGTCGAGAGAAACTATACCCCTGAAGATGTCATGGTTCGTTTGGCAAACCTGAACCGCTCTCTGACAGAGGGTGCTCAAGACATCGGCAACCGGATCGAAGCGACCAAGGCAATGCCGAATTCTATCGACCAGATGGCCGGAGCCAGCACAGGGTATCAGCAAGAGGGCACGATCAAGCTGCCCCCGAATGCCACTGATGCTCAGATCGCTGCTGCCCTTCAGAAAGAAACCAATCGCATTGAGAGAGCAAAGAAGAAGGAGGCTGCTGTTGAAGAACCCAGCAAAAACTTCCTCAAGGTCTTTGGTGAGAATGCCAATCTGGACACTGATAGTGGTGCTCAGGTGGCGAACATTACACAGTTGGCATCTCTGCGTGAGAAGCTGAACAAGAACCTGTCGAACACCCACAAGGAGATGATGAAGGCTGCCTTGGAGAACCTCCAAGACAGTGATTATAGGGTGGTTTATGGAACGGCAGATCAGATCAGCCTCTGGGAATTGAATAACCTCCCTGACACGTTCGAGCCAAATCAGGATAACTATTTTGGTAAAATCGATGTAGAAAACAGAGTAATCTTTATCACTAATCCGTCTGTGGAAACGTTGACACATGAACTGCTGCACGCTTCCACGACCACGAAGATGCAGGGGTATTATTATGGTGATGCAGATGCTCTGACCAAGGCTGATCAGGAAGCAATTCACAGCATGGAACTGCTGCTGGATGAATGGCAGCAACTGTCCTTCGACAACGAGAGCACGGCTGTTGCCAGTGCTCATGGGATGGCCCTGAGCACGATCATGAAACTGAAGCGTGAGGGCAAGCCTGCTGAGGCTCTGAACGAATTCCTCGCATGGTCGCTGTCCAACCAGAACATCATCTCAATGCAGAAGAAGCTGACGGTGAAGAACCAGTTGGCTCGGATAATGGGCAAGGCTCTGACGGCATTGAAACAACTGATCTGGGGCAAGAGTAAAGCCCCGGATGCCGGGACAGACATGTTCTCGAACGTAAAGTTCAATGCCCGTGTGCTGATGGCTACGCCAACACCCTTCCAGCTTTTCCTGAAGGATTACGGGGACGTGGTGATGTACCAGTCTCCTATCTATGGTTCCAATCCCCGGCTGAGTAAAATCCGCAAGGGGTTCTATGACCAGTTGAAGGGTTTCTTGAAAACAAACAAAAGTAATGATGCTAATATTAACATTAATGAGGCCAGAAACCGTAGGACCAAAGCACGTTCGGCTCTGATCCAGTATGGCTTGCTGGCGAAGAAGATGGCTATTCCGTTCAAGTTTGACATGCAGCAGATGAGTACCTTCAGGATGATCGGTGCGACCATGTTCACGGCCACGGACATGAACACTGTTTCTCTGGGTCGTATTCAGGCTATTTATGACAGGGTTATTGACAAACTGTCGTTCGAGGATTTCCTTACTAATGTAGGAGACCCCGGTCTGGATAAGCGTGATGCTGAGGCCAAATACAACGCCCTGACCGGCATTGGCACGACAGAATATGATGAGAAAGGTCGATCCTCTCAGCTTGCAAACTTTATTGCTCTGGCAGCCGTGGATGAGCAGTTCAGAGCCATCCTTCGTCAGATGAAGATGCCTGCCGATACGAAGAACAAGGGCATCAAACTGGACGATCTGGTGGATCGTGCAGGAGCTTTCCTCTCAGGTCATCTTTCAAACTATGTCTCCGGTGGAGGCAAGAAGGATGCTGATTTCGAAGCCTCTATGGATGCTTTGACACAGGAACTGATCAACTTCGTAGGTGATGAGCGTTCCTTCATCGAGCAACAGGTGGATAAGGGACTGGATAATACTGATAATATTATTAAGTCTTATATGGAAAAGGGTGCTGATAAAATTCAGAAGTGGGCCAAGACTGTCCAAAATCCTCAGTCCAAGAAGGCTGCCGCTTTGTTATCCACGATGAGCCAGTATCTGACCTTGGAAGGCACACGGAAAATCCATGAGGCACAGGTGTCCTTCTTCAACCAGCCCCAGATGAATACCACGATGCGTGAGATCAATGCTGAGAAGGTCGGACGGACAGAGGTCAATGCCCCGATCTTCGATCAGATCACCAGAGGCAGAACAGCGGTGGACCAGAGCCGTCAGAAACTGCGGGAGGAATTCCCGGAGGAAATTAAGGCATGGTTTAACGGTTCGTTGACCACTGAGCAGTGGTCGATCCTTCACCGTATGTTGGGCCACACTGACGCTGCCCTACTGTTCAAGGCATATGGCGAAGACCGGAGCATGGAGCTTCTCTCCTCTGGTTCCAAGCGTAAAGCTGAGATCAAGAAGCTGGAAAAGACCTTGAACGGGATGACGATCCAGAAATCGAAGCAGCTTGCCAACTTCATGGTGACTGGTGAGGCTGGGGCACTGCTTCAGACTAATGCCTATTCCATTGCCTCGAACAACGGCAACATCCAGCAGGAGCAGATCATCGACCATCTGGTGACGCTATACGCCATGGAGCAGATGCCTGAAGCCAGCCAGCAGTATCTGGCTGATCTGATCGCCAAGGACCAGCCCACGTTCATGAACCTTTACATGTCGCTTCTGGCGACCCGTAACGATGAGGTGAGCCGGAACAGCACCGACAAGGCCCGGATGAATGGGTACAAGGGATACCTCAAAGGCCAGAGCCAAAAAGGGGTACACATGGTCATTGACAGCAAGACGGAGCACGCCAAATACATGTCCATGGGCTACGTCGAGATGGCTGATTATAAGGGTTCCTCGGCTGACATCGGCATGGAGAAGAAGGCTTACTACTTCGCCCCTGTCTCTGGTCAGGCCAAATACAATCAGGGCACCATCCAGACGGTTCACCAGACACAGCTTGGTGTTGATCCCAACACTGGGTTCACTGTTGGTACGATCAACGCTGGCATCATCTCTGATGCCCGTGCAGTGGCTGCAATAACCAGAAGGATCAATAATCAACTTAATACAGATGAAAATCTAAGACCGATTTATAACATGCAGAATGTGGTAATCGCCTATGAAAGATTGGCTGATCCAAAGATGCTGTCCTACCTGAACACTGACCTCGATCTGGCTAAAGCCATCGGGGCATGGCGTGGTAGACAGTTTGAGGAGCGTTCTGCTGAGATGGTGAACTTCAGCCTTGTGGATAAGGTCCATAAGATTTGGGAAGATCACAAGACGACAGACAAGAACGTCGAGTTCATTGCACTGGATAAATCCAAAGACCCCATCCACATGGATGCTTGGAATGTGCTGCCCAAGGATGTGAAGGATTACATCAAGCAGACCTTTGGTGACACTGGGTTCATGGTCCGGGCTGATATGATCAACGATGTCGTCGGTGGTCGATCTGCATCGGTCGGTGACTTCTGGACTGGGAACAGCCGGTGGTCTCCCCAGATGCAGAAGAACGTCAAAGACATTATC
>Ga0307978_1002417_pt1 | contig 13214 bp, 16 predicted proteins | sample OrgLakmetage1056_FD_203151 | JGI IMG/M metagenome (GOLD analysis project Ga0307978, IMG submission 203151) | Saline water microbial communities from Organic Lake, Antarctica - #1056 | ecosystem: Environmental > Aquatic > Non-marine Saline and Alkaline > Saline | place: Antarctica: Organic Lake...
AAAACAATGGCGAGTGCCGAAACGCTCAAGAATGGTTTAGGACTTTTGGAAAATATTGATTTACGAGACCAAATAGCCAATATTAACGTGCCGACGCTGCGTATTTATGGCCGCCTAGACTCCTTAATACCTTACGCCAGTAGTGCTCAAATTGCCGATTTGCAACCCTTAGCCAAGCATATCGTTTACGAAAAAGCTTCTCATGCTCCGTTTATCAGCCATCCTCAAAATTTAATCGCCGATATTTTAGATTTTTTAAAAAACGCCAAAAAAGATTAAATGTTTTGCCATACCGGCCGATAGCACTTGTGATGAATTGTAATTTTTGGGTGTCCTGAAATGATTGACGGTATGCGTAATGACGGTTTAAGTACAGCGATGTATAAAGGCGTGCAGGGGATGCAAAGCGCCTCTATGCAAATGCATGCGGCCTCCTCTCAGTTAGCGCAGTCGAATAAACAAAACGTTGATATGAATGGTGCTGTAGTGAGTTTAATGTCGTCTTCGGTTCAGACGCAGGCATCCGCTGAGGTCATAAACCGAGCTGACGGGATGATAGGTACCATCATTGACATATTCGTTTAACACCCACCCTAATTACCCAATGAATGAGATAAGCGCATGTTAGTCCAAATGACATCACAAGCTAGCGTCTTGCCTTCGTCTTCTGCTACAGGTGATACGAACGCCGCATCAAAAACTGATTCAGGGTCTAGTGTTGCTGTGCGTGGGACTGAAAGTTTGGGTGTCCAAAAAAGTGAGGTGTCCTTTGGTAATCAAACTGATAAAAGTACTACTTATGAGTCACTTGCTAAGAATTTAGAAAAGTCAGGCGGTGAAGGTAAGCAGGCGCAAGAGCTTGAAAAAGCTGAGTTTAAAGAGATTCAAGACCTAAAAAAGCGTGATTCCGAGGTGCGCGCACACGAGCAGGCGCATGCTGCTGTGGGCGGTCAATATGCAGGTGCCCCATCTTATGAATATGAAAATGGTCCCGATGGTAAACGTTATGCAGTAGGGGGTGAGGTTTCTATTGACGTAAGTACGGAAAGCGAGCCAGAAGATACCATCAGCAAAATGCAAATTGTCCGAGCCGCAGCCTTAGCGCCGGCTGAGCCTTCTGCGCAAGATCTTAAAGTTGCGGCAGAAGCCACTCAAAAAGAACAAAGCGCTCGCGCAGAAGTAGCGCAAAAAGCGGTTGAAGGAGATGAGCCTAGCCCCAAAAATGCGGCTGTTTCTGATACTAGTCAGCCTAACTTATACACACTCAAAGCCATGCAAGAATACACATTCTCCTCTGCTCCTGCTGCACAATCTTTTAGCGCAGAGGCCTAAGCCCCAGTCTTTATTTCTTAGCTTTCGCAAACGCGTCCGCAAAAGCATTACCCATCATTGCATTTGGATTTGTTTTTGCACTAGGTTTGCTTTTAGGCGGATTGTTTTTTCCTTTCTGTTGAGCGCTTTTTTGCTGAGTACGCTGTGGCGCCGCAGCATCACTTGTACTTGAAGTCTCGTCATCTAGACGCATGCTCAAGCTAATACGCTTTCTTTTGACATCCACTTCCATCACTTTTACTTTTACCACGTCACCGGTTTTTACAACTTCACGAGGGTCTTTGATAAACTTATTAGTCATCGATGAAATGTGCACAAGGCCGTCTTGATGGACGCCAATATCAACAAAAGCACCAAAGTTTGCGACGTTGCTCACTACGCCCTCCAAGATCATGCCAAGCTCTAAATCATTCATACTCGCTACGCCTTCTTTAAAGCTAGCGGTTTTAAATTCAGGTCTTGGATCACGTCCGGGCTTTTCGAGTTCACTAACAATATCTTTAATGGTTGGTAGGCCGAAGTCGGTAGTAACAAAGTCATTTGCGTTTAATTGGCGTAGAACATCCTGATTACCAATCAGCTCGTTCACCGCTATGCCAGACTTTTGCATAATAGTATCCACAATCTGATAGGCCTCTGGATGCACAGCGCTGCCATCTAATACATTATCGCCATTCATCACACGCAAGAAGCCGGCCGCTTGCTCAAAAGCTTTTGGCCCTAAACGCTCTACCTCTAATAGGCGTTTGCGGTCACCAAAGCGTCCGTGTTTATCTCTAAATTGTACAATATTGTTAGCAAGGGTTTTATTAAGTCCTGACACATGGCTAAGTAACGCGGGTGATGCAGTATTTAAGTCAACACCTACTGCATTCACGCAGTCCTCAATCACATTGTTGAGTGATTGCGCAAGTTGGCTTTGGTTAACGTCGTGCTGATATTGCCCCACACCTATGGCTTTGGGCTCTATTTTAACAAGCTCTGCTAATGGGTCTTGTAAGCGCCGAGCAATAGATACTGCGCCGCGCAATGAAACATCTAAACTAGGTAGCTCTGCAGAGGCAAGTTCAGAAGCAGAATACACCGAAGCACCGGCTTCGCTGATCATAATTTTTTGCAGTCCTAAGTCGGCTTCTGCTTGCATCATTTCAGCAACTAATTTATCGGTTTCACGCGAACCGGTGCCATTTCCTATGCTGATGATGCTGACTTTATGCTGTTTACATAAGGTCGCTAATGTACGTTTTGATTTATCCCACTGGTTTTGTGGAGCATGAGGAAATATTGTGGTGGTAGCAATTACTTTGCCTGTCGTATCTACGATAGCGACTTTTACACCGGTACGAATTCCTGGATCTAGTCCCATAGTGACCTTAGGTCCAGCAGGGGCTGCCATTAGTAAATCCTTAAGATTTTTGGCAAACACGTCAATCGCTTCTTTTTCAGCCTTTTCGCGCAGCCCTGCAAAAAACTCTGTTTCTAAATGTAGACTGAGCTTTATTTTCCACGTCCACTGCACTGCGGTTGCCAGCCATTTATCTGCTGGACTTTGGGTAAGATTAAGCTCAAGTGTTTGTGCGATTAACTGTTCACATGTTTGGGTTTTTAATAAACCCTCTTGCGCTGGATCAGGGTCAATCGATACATGTAAAATACCTTCATTGCGACCTCTGAACATCGCAAGTGCACGGTGGGAAGGGACACTGGCAAACTTTTCGTTGTATTCAAAATAGTCACTAAATTTTTGACCTTTCTCTTGCATACCATTAACCAATGAGCTGCATACATGTGCATTTTTTAGTAGATGACTACGCAGCACTTTCAACACGGCTGCATTTTCAGCAAACTGTTCCATTAAGATAAATTTAGCGCCATCGAGAGCGGCTTTTATATCAGCGATACCCTTATCAGAATCCACATAATCAGCGGCTAAGGTCTCTGGCTCAGAGTCGGTATTACTCGCCTTTAATAAGGCTTCGGCGAGCGGCGCAAGGCCAGCCTCAATGGCTATTTGACCTTTTGTGCGACGACGCGGTTTGTAAGGTAAATATAAGTCCTCTAATAATGTTTTACTGTCGGCTTGTTCAATCTGAGCTTTTAATGGCTCATCCAATTTTCCTTGCTCGGAAATGGATTTAATGATTACTCGACGTCGATCTTCAAGCTCACGTAAGTAGCCTAGGCGTTGCTCTAATAAACGCAATTGAGCATCGTCTAAGCCTTCGGTGGCCTCTTTGCGGTAGCGTGCAATAAACGGCACTGTTGCGCCATCATCTAATAATGCTACTGCTGCTGTGATTTGTGACTCTCTTGCGCCAAGCTCTTGAGCAATAATTTTATTAATCATAAAGGATAGGTATCTCGTTGTCGGTGTTAGCACGCTATAAGTGCTCTGATGACCGCGATTATAGCGCTCATGCAGTGCCTATGCGACTTTTGTATGGGTAATTTTAACGCTTTGCTAGCTTTGTATGTGGGATATCTGTTTGTTTGGGTAGTTCTTATGGTGTTTTATAATGAATTGACTCTACAAACCACGTAACGGTACCCGCTTCAGTTGTGACGTCAACCTCATCACCAACTGCTTTTTTGAGTAATGCTCTGGCCATTGGTGAGTCGATAGAAATAGCTTCTTTACGACCAAAAATCTCGTCATAACCAACAATTTGAAAGGTTTTGCGAATGCCTTCCTGATTCTCGATTTCAACATAAGCACCAAAAAATACTCGCCCATCTTGATCAGGATGATAATGTACTACTTTCAAGCGTTCTAGGGCTTTGCTGATATATCGAATGCGCCGGTCAATTTCACGGAGACGTTTCTTATTATACTGGTAGTCAGCATTTTCACTTCGGTCCCCGAGGCTAGCGGCCCATGTCACTTTTTTTGTGGTTTCAGGACGTTCTTCACGCCACAAATAATCAAGCTCTTGTTTGAGCTTTGTGAAGCCTAACGACGTTATTAGAGGGGTTGCCATAGAATAATGCTTAAATTTTGAACTAAAAAATAAACCATAAGTCTATATTACACGAGTATGACTTTATGCCATACTGCATTCTCGCATCAGGAGATAAAATGCCAATTACCAGTAACCAACGCAATGCCCGCAATCACACATCGACCCTTTCTATGGCAATCTCGTTTATTGCCATCAATTGTATCATTGTTAGTGTTTTGACCTTTGCGCTTGCCGCACTTGCAGTTGTCACTAATAATTACGACAAATGGTTTCCTGTTGCTATAGCGCTAAGTGTAAGTTTATTTTTTCTAGGCAGAGTTTTATTATCTAGCAAGATGCGACAACGAATCGATGCTCGCTGCTTAAAGCGATAGGCAGTTGCCCAAAGGCCCTGCCTACCAATAGATGTATCTCAATTCATTTATTACTTTTCTATATTTAACAGCTCAATATCAAATATAAGTGCAGAGTTAGGCGTAATCATGCCCGTTGATCTGGCACCATATGCCAAATTTGCAGGAATATAAAAGCGATATTTAGCACCTTGGTTCATCAACTGAACGCCCTCCGTCCATCCTGGAATAACGCCGTTAAGAGGAAATGATGTCGGTTCGCCTCTTGAATAAGAGGAATCAAATTCCCTACCGTCGAGTAAGGTTCCGCGATAATGAACGGTTACCGTATCGCTCGCGAGCGGTTTACTACCAGAGCCTTCTTCAATAATTTCATATTGTAAGCCTGACGCTGTCACGTTCACGCCTTCTTTTTCAGCATTTTCTGCCAAAAATGCTTGTCCTAAAGCAATATTCGCATCAGCTTCAGCGCTCGATTTAATAGCCTGGGCCTCGCCGAGCGCTTTATCAGCCGCTTGCGCTATCTGTTGAATTTCAATTTTACTTAATTGTGTACTATCAGCAAAAGCGTCTTCAAACCCTGCAATTAATGCGGCTTGATCAGAGCCTAAACCTAAGGTGTCTTGTTGTTCTAGTCGATTTAAAGCAAAAAACGCCAAGCTTGCTCCTAAGGAATAACTGGATTTTTGCACATCATTGTTTAAATCAACACTCGATTGTTGTTGGGATCCCACTTGGACGCCGCCTTGACCACTGGATGATTGATCTTCATTAGAGCTTGTGGAATCCGAGCCACAGGCAGTCAATAAGACAGTTGATAAAACGGCACTGGCTAAATAAGCCTTCTTCATATAAATCTCCGTTAGATAGTTGGATTGTAATTGGATGCTTAGGATATACTCATACCTATGTTAGTCACCTGCAGTTAAAAGTAAAGCTATCAGCAAATGAATAAAGTTATCAATACAGCAGCAGTCAGCGTACTTATTGTTTTTTTACAGGCATGCAGCGTACCGGGCTCTACTCCAAACAGCAGAACGAATTTATCTGACTCGGGTGTGTATGCCGCAGATTTAAGTTCAGACGGGCAGCATGCCGTGGTATCGCAAGTTAGCGGCGCTATTGCTGTTTATTCTTTAGAAGATATGCAGCTGCTTTACACTTGGCAACATCAAGGCGACACCACTAATCTGGTTGATAATGTGCGCTTTTCGCCTAACAATCAGTTTGTTGTAACATCAGATATGGACGCTTTCGCTATTTGGAGCATGAGATCTGGTGAGCCTATCGGGTTTTGGCGCATAGACCAATCCACTATTCAGGATGTTGCTGTTAACGACAATGCACGGGGGGTATTAGTAGCACGTGCAAATGGTGCAGTGATGTTTTTTGAACCGCAAACACAGCGCCGTTTGGAATTTTTAGGGCATGGCGATAGCAAAGTGAATGCAATCGATTTATCGGCAAATGGCAAATATGCCTTGAGCGGCGGTAATGATTACAATGCTTATTTATGGAGTACTGAAAGCGGTCAAGTTATGCATGTATTTGGACATTCTAACCGAGTGACCATGGTAAAACTTGATCAACAAGCGCGTTATGCCTTTACGTCTGACGGTCATGATGACGCTCAAATTTGGGATGTGCAAACAGGCGAAGCGGTAAGTCAGTTATCCTTTATTGAGAGACAAATTATTTTTACCAGCGCTGATTTTTCAGATGATGGTAAGTACTTGCTTACAGGTTCTCCCTCAAAAAGGTTGATGTTGTGGGATGTCCAGACGGGTAAAGAGCTTAAGCAGTGGCGTGTTGCTCCCAGCGATGGCCCAGCACCACAATCTGCGGTGGTCTACGCAGTAGGGTTTAAACAATCGCAAGCGATATCTATCGCAAGCAGTGGAAATTTAGCATTTTGGAATATATACGATGAGCAATAAATCAATAACCGACGAGCTACTTAGCGAGATTGAAAACCTACAGGTAAAAGTTGCCTATCAGGAAGATACTATTGAGCAACTGAATAAAATTGTGACTGAGCATCAATCGCAACTTCAACATTTGCAGTCGTTTTCACATAAGGTCATTGAGAAGTTGCAAAGTATAGAAACGAATGATGGCTCGGGCTCTGATGAGATTGAGTTGCCGCCTCATTACTAGATATTACCTCGCCTTAGGGTTTAAACACCCCAATGACCCCTGCATCGTTTTTGCTGGCGGCTGCAACGTCTTTATCAGTCTGGCTTTCACTATAATCACAGTTAACGCAGGCTAGCATTTCAATATTGTTTTCAAAGTACAACATAAGAGTGTCAGTTTGTTTGCATGACGGGCAGGTTGCCCCTGCGATGAAGCGCTTTTTCGTTTTATTAACCATAGTTTGAATGAATATTCCTTTTAGTTAGACAGGTATTATACACCCCTTGTAAGACTAATGATCATCAGTGCTTTATTTGCTATGCTTGCGCGCAAATTTGTTAGCTTCAGTAATCATGATAAGACTTCAGGATTTGACCCTGTATAGGGGCATAAAGCCGCTTTTAGAAAATGTGAGTTTAGATGTATTTAGCGGCCAAAAGGTCGCTATTATTGGTCGTAATGGCTGCGGTAAATCAAGCTTATTTGCGATGCTGTTAGGCGAGCTAGCACCGGATATGGGGCATTGTACCTGGCCGAGTGATTGGCAGGTCGTCTCAGTCGCGCAAACTATTGGTGAAACGGGCATGTCGGCGCTCAGTTACGTCGTGGCGGGAGATAGTCGATTACAGCAACTCAACAAAGATTTGGCCAAAGCCGAAGAGGCTCATGACGGTCATCAAATTGCATTATTACATGATCAACTTGCCCAAGCTGGCGCATATGATATCGATGCTAGAGCTGCGACAATACTAGCCGGGCTTGGTTTTTCAGAAGTAAAATTGCATCAGAGTGTATCGTCATTTTCAGGTGGCTGGCAGATGCGCTTAAACCTGGCGCGGGCGCTTTTATGCCCATCTGACTTGCTATTGCTCGATGAGCCCACCAACCATTTAGACTTAGATGCTGTGCTGTGGTTGGAAACCTGGTTACAACAATACAGCGGTACCTTGCTACTTATTTCCCATGATAAAACCTTTATTGATAATTGCGCTAATCAAATATTGAGCTTTGAGAATAAAGCATTGATGTCTTATACCGGCGGTTATTCAGGCTATGAGAAGCAACGCGCGATGCGCATAAAGTTAGCCGCTAGCGAATACGAGAAGCAGCAAAAGAAACGTGAACATCTGACTGCCTTTATTACTCGTTTCAAAGCCAAAGCAAGTAAGGCCAAACAAGCCCAAAGCCGCGTAAAACAGCTAGAAAAAATGCAAGACATCCTTCCGTTGCATCAATCCAGTGGCTTTTCTTTTGAATTTAGGACACCCAAAAAACTGCCCAATCCTCTTATCAAAATGGAAAATGTGCAGCTTGGATATAGCGAGCAGCCTATTCTTAATAAGGTGCATCTGAATCTGGTACCGGGCAGTCGCATTGGGCTACTGGGAAAAAACGGCGCGGGTAAGTCGACCTTAATCAAACTGATGTCGGGTACCTTGTCCCCTTTGGCGGGAGAGTATTTAACCTCTGCTGGACTGCATATTGGTTATTTTGCTCAGCATCAGGTAGATGCATTAGATATGCAGGCAAGCCCTTTTGACCATATTCAGCGCCTAGATGTCAAAATGACCGAACAAGCCGTACGAGATTATCTCGGTGGCTTTGGCTTTCATGGTGATGAAGCGGTTGCTTTGGTTGCGCCCATGTCCGGGGGAGAAAAGGCGCGCTTAGTGTTAGCTATTTTAGTATTTCAAGAACCGAACTTACTTTTACTCGATGAGCCAACTAATCACTTAGATATTGAAATGCGACAAGCACTTAACTTTGCGTTACAAAGTTTTGAAGGGGCGATTGTGCTGGTATCGCATGACCGCTACTTATTGGCGTCGGTGTGTGATGACTATTATCTGGTGGATGATGGGCAAGTAAAACCCTTTGCTGGAGATTTAGAAGATTATCGTAAGTGGATGTTAGCCAGTGCCGCTGCTGCTAGAGCTTCACTCAATAGCGATACGACATCAAGCGAATCAGTGCCGTCGCTAACTACGAGTGTTATTGACCGCAAAACGCTTAAACGTCTAGAGGCTGAGTTTCGCCAGCAAACCAAAAGTTACCGTGAGCAAATAAAGCAACAAGAAGCTAAGATGGCAGACTTGAATCAGCAAAAACAAGAGATTGAATCACAGATGAGTGAGCCCTCTTTGTACGATGCTGAAAATAAAGCTAAGTTGACACAAATGATTGCAAGCCAAGCGCAGATTAACAGCGCTTTAGATGAATCCGAAATGCTTTGGTTGGATGCTCAAGAACAACTTGAACAAGCGCAGGTAGATTTTGACGCGCGTGTTGGGGGTCAAGGCGATGTTTAAGATAGATGACAGGGCGTTTTGGGACTACTCGTTGTTGGCTTACAAAAACGAGGCCGTAAAAGATGCCTGCTTATTATTGCAAGATAATATGGACCTGAATGTGAATGTGATGCTATCGATGATGTACTTATGCCATCATGATCGTATGTATCATTTTGAGGACATTGAAAAGCTTGAAATGGCTATTAGTGTTTCAGAAAAAGTCTTAAAACAACATCGAGCCAAAAGGCGTGACTTAAAAGCGATTGATACCGGCTTTTATGAGCAAGCATTGCGCGAGGAATTGGTACTCGAAAAGCAGCAGCAAGCGCAAATAAGCGAATACGCCAATACTTTGGTATTTAATGCTTATGGCGAACCGACGCAACTTTCTGATCAACTGGTTGCTTTGTGTATGCGTCAATCAATGCGCCCACAGTTTAAGAAAAAAAACCAAGTAAAAAGTGTTTCAGCTGACGAGTTAGATGCCTGCGCGGCCTTAGCAAACTTTGTTGAACGTGATTGGAATTACCGTTGATGCTAGGTGGTGAGTCATTTTGAAAACACAATTTGGTAAAATCTCTCAATCGACATTTCAAGCGCCATGGTGGGCACGCAATGCTCATATTCAAACTATTTATCCAAAGTTTTTTTTAAGCACACCCGAAACTTTGTTCTTGCATGAGCGAATTGACACTCCTGACGGTGATTTTTTAGATTTAGCACTTAGCATTCCGGAAAACGCTAGGGGTATAGCATTATTGTTTCATGGCTTAGAGGGCTCAAAAGACAGCCATTATATTCGTCATCTCTCGCATCAATTATCTCAGGAAGGGATTGCCTCGGTGGTGATGCATTTTCGTGGCTGCAGTGGTGAAATAAATAGAACGCCGCGGGCTTATCATTCAGGTGAAATTACTGACGCCCAACATACGCTTAGGTGGCTCAATGCACGATATTCACATCTAAAGTTGTTTACAGTGGGTTTTTCGCTTGGTGGGAATATGTTACTCAAGTTGCTAAGCGAGCAGCATCAATTTCCTATCGTGGCTGCGGTAAGTGTGTCAGCACCTTTAAATTTGGCGGCTAGCGCAGATGCGATCAACCGCGGTTTTGCAAGAGCATATCAAGCACATTTACTGAAAAGTATGAAAGCGAACTTATTAACAAAGATGCAGATGATAGATATGAGCGCACACATTGCGTTAAACAAAGATCAGGTCGCACAGTTAAAATCATTTCAAGGCTTCGACCAATACGTCACCTCCCAACTGCATGGCTTTGCAGATGCCAGCGACTATTACCAAAAAGCTAGCGCTTTACCCGATTTACATAAAATTCAGACACCCACCTTAGTACTTCATGCAGCAGACGATCCCTTTATGGACAGCCGCGTAATACCCAGCGAAGCTGACTTGTCAGCTAATATTGCTTACGAATTGAGTCAACAGGGAGGACATGTTGGCTTTGTTGGTGGCACAATGAGGACACCCAAACTTTGGCTGCCCGAACGCATCACTCAATTTATTAGCGAGCATTTATGATTATTCCTTACGAGCAACTTTCTGATGAAATTTTAGATAACATCATTGAAGCCTTTGTTCTCAGAGAGGGAACGGATTATGGGGATATTGAATATACACTGGCGCAAAAAGTTGAACACGTGAAACAGCAGTTAGCCTCTGGTGAGGCCTTTGTTGAATATTCTGAGGAGCATGAAAGCGTCACAATTATTGCGCGCTAACATTTTTGATGCGCGCTAACATTTTTGAGTGTCCAAATTAAACGCTAGGCAATAAAAAAGCGCGATTGTAAGTGTCTAAATCGCGCTTTGATTGTATTAGTAAAGCTTAATTATTATTGAATACCACATAGAACGTAAACGGTACAGTTTGGGAAATATTTTGCAACTTAGCGACTTCTCTTAGCGCCTCTACTCCACCCGTTAGACCAAAATCAGCTGCATTTATTACAGTAGGTTTTACTGTAGCCGCTGACAATTGTCCGTTTGTTAAACCCGTGACGACAATATCAAAACTTAGCTTGGAACTTGCACCGCTTAGGCTCAGCTCACCTTCCACAGTAGCTAGTTTTCGCTCGCCGGGCAAAAGACTTAACAAACTATCATCTAACTGAGCAGTAAATTTCGCATTCGCAAAAGAAGCCACGTTAAACAGCATCGTTTGCATGCGCTCATTGCGAATAGGGATGAGTGTGTTAACTGAGGTTAAATCTACGACTAAGCTCAACGCGCCATCTTCGGTGATACTGCCGGTGAAATTGTCGAAGGTATGACTCTCAGTCACATTAACGTTTTTCGTTGATAAAAAGTTTACAGAGCTGCTGACCTTTTCTAGCTGATAATCTGCCATCGCAAATGGTGCTGCAGACATAAGCGACACCATTAACATTGCTTTAAATCTATTCATGTACCGAGCCATTTACTATCTCCACTGAAAAAAACTTACCTATATTGGATTATACTGTGCCAATCGACTCGTTGATCACCAAGTACAATAAAATCAGGGTTAGTAACCTCTTCTCTTTGGTTGTAACTGAGCTCATCAAAGGTGGCCGCTTTTATCTGTCCACCTGCTTCGTTAATAATGCATTGAGATGCACCTGTATCCCATTCTCCCGTGACGCCTAGTCGCATGAATAGGTCAGCCTTACCTTCAGCAATCAAGCAGGCTTTCAATGAGCATGAGCCAGTGGGTAAAGTTTGATATTTGCGTTTTACCGACAGCCGCTCCATGACACGTTCTCGGGATTGACGCCGACTAATTGCGATCATCACCACGTCTTCGCTTGGAACCGCAAATGGTCTGACTGCGATAGCCTTCGTTTCTGACTGACAGCGTTTGTAAGCCCCTTGATTGAGGCTGGCAAAATACAATGACTCGCCACAGGGCCAATAAATCACGCCAATCACGGGTTGATTTCTTTCAATCAATGCAATGTTGATGGTGAAGTCACCGCTTCGCGCAACAAACTCCTGCGTGCCATCAATAGGGTCAATTAACCAATAGCGCGTCCAGTCTTGCCTTTGATTAAGCGCCGGTATTTCAGTCTCTTCAGACATGATAGGAATATTAGGAGTTAAGCGAGACAGTGCTTCGGTAATAATTTCATTGGCGCGATAGTCTGCGCTAGTAACAGGCGATTCGTCTTCTTTCTCGAAGGTCTCAAAATCACCTTTGTCATAAATATCGAGTACTTCTATACCGGCTTGGACCGCAACTTCTTTCGCAATTTCTAGCAATGCATCAATCGATTTTGACATCATAAGCTTGCTCTCCACCGTTGTAGCAATAACAATGCCGCGATGCTGCGAGCTTCACCAAAATCCTCTCGTGCAAGCAGCTCATCAACATTAGCAACGGGCCACGGGACGACTTCTAGCGGCTCTGGCTCATCGCCCTCTAGTCGGCTAGGGCTTAGGTTTTGAGCGATTAGAATATCCATCGAGGCATTAAAAAAGGTGGGGGCCATCCATACTTTCTGTAGTGGGAATATATCACTTGCGCGATAGCCCACTTCTTCTTGCAACTCGCGATTAGCTGCCTCAACGGCCGTTTCACCTGGGTCGACTAGGCCTTTTGGGAAGCCAAGCTGATAAGAGTGCGTGCCTGCGGCATATTCGCGAATCAATAGCATTGTATCGATATCAATGAGTGGGATGATCATCACCGCACCGCGACCGGCTCCAGCCATCCGCTCAAATTCACGGGTTTCACCGTTGCTAAAAGTTAAGTCAAGCTGCTCAATTTTGAACAAGCGACTTTTTGCCACGATTTGGGCTTTATCAATATTAGGCAATTTTTTATTCGGATTAATTTTACTCATTCAACCAACACAAGATACACTAACACTACAATTTTTATAACATTAGCATAAGGACGATAGATTGGCACTCTTACCCTGGCATAAGATAGAAACGGTTTTATTAGATATGGATGGAACCCTACTAGACTTGACCTTCGACAATCAGTTTTGGGTACATCATATCCCTAAAAAACTCGCTGCGAGCACGGGTCTTTCACTTGAGGAGTCTTATGAGAAGATGCGAAAAGAATACGAGCAAGTGCATGGTGAGATTCAATGGTACTGCCTAGATTATTGGGCAGAGCAACTTGGTCTTGATA
>Ga0307978_1002421_pt1 | contig 13206 bp, 12 predicted proteins | sample OrgLakmetage1056_FD_203151 | JGI IMG/M metagenome (GOLD analysis project Ga0307978, IMG submission 203151) | Saline water microbial communities from Organic Lake, Antarctica - #1056 | ecosystem: Environmental > Aquatic > Non-marine Saline and Alkaline > Saline | place: Antarctica: Organic Lake...
TTTGTTGGTCCCGTGGACGATGGAACCTTTATAAAGACTATTGCGAAATCTGCCCACATTGCGAGAATCAACACTCCGCATGTAACGTCCGGCCAGTCGGCTTGTTTGGCATTTGCGCTGAACAAGGACTTGCGAAAGAAACTGCGACGCGGAATGGTAGTTCTGCAGGAGAACCCAACTTCGACCCGAGTGTTTGACGCGGAGATTTGTGTGCTCAAGGGAGAAGGGACGACGATTCGTCGCTCGTACCAAGCGTACGTTCACATTCTTAATGTCCGCCAGAGCGCGTTTGCCCAAAGCATTGAGATTGTAAATCACAACGCTGCTGGCATGCCTCCCAGTCACTCTGCCTTGCCCGACGAAGAAGGGGAAGGAATAGTTTTGCGCCCGGGAAGTCGAGCCAAGGTCCGCTTTGAGTTTGCAAAGCGTCCCGAGTACATTCGTCCGGGTATGCGAATGTTGTTTCGTGACGGCCGTGTCCGAGGCGTGGGAATTATTACTTCTATTCCACCTCAGGTGCCTGTCAAGTCATAGTATAACGAGACAGTGCTGCAGGCATATCAAAAATTTGCATTGGATTGTAAAGCGTGCACTAATAATGGATTAGAATAAGACTCGACTCGTATTTTTTGCTTGGTTTTTCTTTTGTTATTTAGCTGCCCAGTTTTCGACCCTTGTTTCGTTTCCTGGCCTTGAGAGCCTTGCTGACTGACTCCTTGGCGGCGTTTTTTCTCGCGTCTGGATCGAACCTGGCGGTCAAAAAGTCGGGCGCCGCCAACCAGTCCACACCGCCCATTTTGGGCCACACAAACTTGTGAAAGTGATAAAAGTGTCCCGATAGGATCCCCATGACGTGGGGCAAGGCCGCCGTGGCGCTTTGTGCTTGTAGAACATCCGACGCCATGAGTCCGTACGGGAGTGCCCAGTAGGGTACGGTAAATACTAGCCACTTGACTTTTTGGTGCGGCATGGATCGACTCAAGACGTGAAGCATTGCCGTAATGACCGACGGAGCAAAAAAGGGCTGACCCACGAGTACACTGAGTAGCGAGAGTGTAATAATCTGCGACAAAAGAAAGACGATGTGCTGTGCTGTTCCGTAGGCCCGTTCTAGAGCTGATCCGTATTCAAAGAGATAGTATCCACTCATGAGCCATCCAATCGAGGGAGGGCCAATAAAGGAAGCTGCCGTGAACGGACGCCATAGTTCCATGCCGTACATGACGCGCATGGGATCCAGAGCCAAGAGACTCTGCGTCAGTTCTTCGCCCAAAACGAGACCCAGTAAGGTAGCGGCACCAACCATGGTAATGTAGATGCGGGTAAGCGGTAGAATCTTTTTGTATTTCTGCATCGTGTCGGCGACGGCGGACTTTTTCTCTACGGATGCCGCGCCCACCTTTTTCTTGCCAGAGGCAGTTCGCGAGCTGGAAGTCAGAGACGCTGATTTTGACTTGAACCGGCGCTTCGATGCACCTCCACGTATATCCAAGAGGGAAGACGCAAGGGGTGCCGATTGCGCAAGCTGCGGTTTGCCAAAGAGCTTTCCAGACCCGAAGATGGAGGACGTTCGCGCATCAATGCCAGAGAGTAGATTCAATAGCAGAAAGAAGGCCGCTACAGAAGCCGTTGGTATCCTCATTTTCATGGTGCTATTCGTTCGTTCGCTCGCTCGAGTCGTTCAGTGTGGTCTCAGCGAGTTACTCGAACAACGACAACAACAACAACAACAACAACAACGTCGAGGAAACGAGTGTCGACCTTTTGTGTGGGTTGTGTACTCTTTATCGTGATGCCATCCTCATCATCCCCTTGTTATCTGTTGGGTGGCTTGATCTTCTTCCACGTTGAACTTTTTTTCAACGACTCAACGACTCCAACTCCTTATTGTTCGAGTGTGAGTCGAGTCAGTCCCGGTTCATAAAATCTTTATGGATCTTCTCTGATGCTCTTTGCTCATCACAACCAACAACAACAACAACAACAACAACAACAACAAATCATTACATCCGAGAAGCTGACAAAAGAGAAACCCATCGTTCTCATCCGTGTCCCCTCCTTTGTTGTTTGCTCCCTCTTCCAGTCTAGCGTTCTCTCATAGATCATGTTTCGTTCGGTCCTTGTTCTTTCCTTTCTCGCCTCCTCGGCGCTAGGGTTTTCGTCCTCCTTTGTCTCAAGATCGTCCACCGCTGTGCCGCACCGAGCCTCGGCTACCAACAGTAACTCGGCGCTGTGCATGAAGACGATTGCCGTCTTTGGTGCTTCCGGACTCACCGCGTCCGAATGCGTCTACCAGGCCCTCAAGAACGGCGACTCTGTCGTGGGCTTGACGCGCAATCCGTCCAAATTGGTAATTCCACAGGGATCGGGTGGCGCCAACGCTGAAAAGCGCTTGGTGGACCCCAAGCTGACGCTGATTGCCGGCGATGTAACCAACGCTGCTGATGTTGCCAAGGTTTTTGAGGCTGCAAAGATTGATGGTGTCGTGGTGGCTTTGGGAGGCAAAACCAAGGATGTCGGAGACACGATGCTCACTGTAGGAACCACGAACGTAATCAACGCCATGAAGGCCAAGGGTGTCAAGCGTGTGTCGGTCGTTACTTCGATTGGAGCTGGAGATTCGGAGAACCAGGCGCCCTTTGCTTTCAAGGTACTCATGTGGACGGTCATGAAGAAGATCTTTGTTGATAAGAACAACCAAGAAGAGGTTGTCCGGAGCTCTGGTTTGGACTACTGCATTGTTCGCCCGGGAGGTCTCACGGTACGTGGTTGCTCATGATGAATAAGGATGCGTTATGCGTGCATGTTTACCTATCGAATTCGTGAAAGAATAATGCTCTTACACCCTTTCTTTTCTTTAAACTGAATCTTAGGTCGAACCACCAACAGGTATCATCAACGTCATTGAGGGAGAAGCCGGGTCCATTTCGCGTGCCGACGTTGCTCAATTCTGTTTGGATGCCGTTACTGTCGACGATTTTCCGTACACTGGCAAGGCACCGTGCATTAGCTCTGTTGGTGGAACCAGTTGGGTGAAGGACCGTTCGGCCAAGGCTCGTGGAGAGATGGAGTAAAACGATCCACGCGCGAGTCGGAGAGTCACTGGAAATTGAAAACGATACAACAGACAACAGTCGTCGACTGAACAGACAGGCATGCAGCTAGAACAGTATGGCTATAAAGCTAGCTACTCATACGATTAGGTAAGAGTAACACTTAAACACGCGTTCTACAAAAAAATACTTAGTCCTCCATTACGACAGCCTCGAGTCTGTATTTCACAGTTTTGGGTCGAACCCAGGACTTGACGTTTGACCAAAGCACGGTGGCAGCGTTTTGAATGGCAAACGCGTTCTCCGTCTCTCCTGCAGCGCCACCTGTTACCTTGCGATTCTGGATGAGGTAATCGGCTATTTTTTGCTTGGCAGGAGTATCGCACACTCCCTTGAGAACGCTAAAAACAATACCGTAGTCGTCCGACTTGAGTTCAAATTGCCAACGCAATACAACGCGTTCCGAGCGCTTGAGTGCCTGCAAATGTTCCGCGTCCAAGGTAATGACCTTGGTGCCCACATCACCGGCACCAACAACAAGCGACGCTGATTTTGAAAAGAGAATGCGCTCGGAGGATGAGACGTCTCCTCCTCCTATCGACGAGGCCACGGTTTCTTGTTTGAGATACATGAGCTGATTCTCCAACAGTCGGACGCGCTCTTGCGCCAGCGTCTTGGCTTCGGCCGACGCTAGTGCCCACTCTTGCAGAGCTTCTACTTGAGATTCCAGCTGCAGCACGTGTTGTCGGTCCGTCTTGACTGTCTTGATAATTTTCTCACCGTGTGCCGCTCGAGCATTGGCACTAACGGATGCTCTGGTGACCATGTCAATTTCCATTTGCATCTCGGCAAGGCTCGCCGCCTTTTCTTGCATTGCCCTTGTCGCGTGCTCTGCTTCCATGACGGCCATGCGCTTTTCCAATTCCAAGTGCGAGACTTTGGATTTGAGACCGTCTCTGTCCCGTTTGCGCTCCTTGGCATCTGCTTCTAGCTGATTCGATCGATGACTGAGAGCAGTATTCAAGCCTTCTAGCCTTTCGATCCGTTGTTTCGACTCGGTCAGTTCTTGCAGCAGCAAGGTTTCTACCACGGGCGCAGCCTGCTCCACGTGCACATGTGCCGAAGAGGCCCCGGATTCTTGTCCCCCCGACTGTCCCACTGCCAACATGGCCCGATCAAAGTTAGTTTCAAAGTCGGCCAAGAGTTCCATGTGCGTTGGACGATTCGCCAGCTTGTCAATTTTCTTGTTCAAACGATCATTCTCTCTGAGCGTCTGGTCGAGACGTTTCTGTGTCGCGTCCAAGTCCACCTTGGCTTCTCGTTGTGCCTTGGCGGATCTTCCCAGTAGACCTTTGAGCTTTCCAACCTTATCCTTCATATTGTCGTGGTCTTTCAACAAGACGTGTAGCGTTTCGTTGTCGACATGCGAGAGCTTGTTGCCTGCCTGGAGCCAGCGACTAATCTCGTCACGGGCCCGGTCCACCGAAATGGTCGCGGCACCAGTCTTGGCAGTGGACATGGGGGAGGGCGTGGGATGAACCAAACTAGAGACATGCTTCTTCGGTGTTTCTGCTACAACAGGGGTAGGAGCGAACGCAGTACTGCCGCTCGCAGTACTGCTGCTCGCAGCGCTGGTAGGGGTTGTGAGAACCGACTGGGGAGCAGGAGTATCTTTTGTTGCCTCAGTTAGCACAGCTTCCGAAACGGATTCCAATGCCTGCTCTGTCGTCAAAGGTGCAACAGGGGATGTGGGTTCGTTTGTTACCTCAACAGCCACGTCGGCGACTTCGTCGGTCTTCTCCATGGTCGCAACCCGGTCACTGTGATAGTATGTTGCTTTGTCGCTGTTGTTCTGTCGCGATTGTCGATTGTCGACGGCATAAGGGCATAACGGCCGACGAAATAGGGCGGGTCATTCCAAAGTATTCCAGAAACGTATCGAATCTTGATGGAAAAAGTTAATTTCCGTTTCAGTTGACCAAATCATGGATGAAAAGGTTACTTTTTCACTTCACAGTTTTCGCCGACCAACGAACAACGAACCCAATTCGCGACACAACGAAGTCATACGTCGCAGACCCATACTTTGACAGAGAGAAGAAACATCATGGCGGCAGTATCTCTTCTACCAGCAGCGCTGCAGAACGCAATGCAGGAGATTGTCGAAAGGACTAGTAAATCGGGGGCAGCCATTCGTGTCGTCTTGCTATCCACCACGGAAGGCGTTCCGCTCGGCCGCGTCTACTCGAGCGACGAACCCTTGCACGAAGAAGTCTTGGCATCGCTCGAATCCGTCTGGGCTCCGGCGTCCAAACAGATTCCTCAGCTGAGCATGGGAAAGGTCCATCAAGTGACGGCCATTTACGATAACGGCACTCTGATTCATGTGTACCAAGCGCCGGTGGTACGTTTACTATTTGGCGTGCTGTAGCGTTGTTTCGTTGTTGCAGTTGTGGTTGGACGGTGTTCTTGCGGACAATGGATTGCAGTGGATACTTACACCGTGTCTCAATTATCCTCTTTGTAGGTGGTAACGATACTGTGTGGACCGCAAGCGAATCTAGGGGCCGTTCGAGCGACAGCGATTCCTCTACTAAAGCAAGTCCTGGAACCCCTCTGCACTACTCTTGTCAACAGCTTGAACCCTCCCGATATGAACGAAACGGCCTACCCAGGTCAAGCGTATTATCAACAATAGTTGTACTTTTCTGGATTTGATTGATGGTGCGTGTCTATACTCTTGGCGGTTCGCTTTCGATGGTCTTACTGGTTATCTAGATATCGAAGCCATTCTTGCAAAGACCATTTAGACTATTACTACTAAACGGGAGAGAAAGCAACATAACGAGTGTAAGATATTGCTAGTAGAAAGACAAAGCGCGCATTGTAATGATATTATCAAAGGAAAACGTGTTCGTCGAGTAAAGGGTTGGACAAGCGGCAAACGCCGTTTACCATTGCTTGTGGACATGACGAAAGAACAAAGAGAGAAATACACCAGGTTCTGGCTCTTGATTCTGTGACACGGGTCAACGATCAAGGTACCGGTAGGTGCGATTGCAGTACCCTCGAGGAGGGGAACACTGCAGCTGTGCACCGTCTACTAGCTATTATGGTAGCTCGCTTTTAGTTAAGCTTAGTCACGAGTGCACTCCTTCGAAATCGACGTACAGACGGTAAATCCATCGTCGCCATTGACCCGCCGGCCAGCCCGCAGCAGCTATTAGCAACTGAGACCGAGAAAGACCATCACCTTGCTGCCCTCTCCCTGTCCAGCACTTGTAACCGATTCGTAGCGTATCGAATAGTAAGAGAACTCGCTAAACGTCAGGTTCCGGCTTTTCATAACAAAACAAATATACCATGAGCAACATTGGCGTACCCATCAAGCTGCTTTTTGAAGCCGAAGGCATGAAAATCACGGTCGAAATGAAGAGTGGGGAAATCTACAGGGGACTACTGCTGGGAGCGGAAGATACCATGAATGTTAGCTTGTCCGACGTGCTACGGACTGCCAGGAACGGACAGGTTTCCAAGCTCCCCAATGTGTATTTGAGGGGAAGCAGCATACGGTTCATTGCGTTGCCCGACTTGCTAAAGTCAGCACCCATTTTTCAAAAGGTTGCTACACAGAAACGGAAAATGGAAGAAGCAGCTGCACTACGACAAGGAGCAGTCCCCAAGAAACGAAAGCGCGAGTGAGTGGTATATAACCGCTGCGCCGTAAGCGTCTTCCTCCCCATAACGAGCCGATACTCGATTGACGAACGTGACTCTTTATAACTCTTTGGCTTATAAAAAAAGGATTGCGTGGGAGCAAGTGTAAAACGATTGTCTAAATTTTACTAACGCCAGTCGTTCTAGCCAGCATTGATTCGTATTGTGTACATCGCAGCGTGTAGTATTGTTATGCAGACAGTCTTAAAGAGGTTTCTCGGGCGTCGACGGAAGGTAAATGCCGAAACGCTTCTTGCAGGCTACTCGTTGTGCGCTAAACTTGTCGTCCGGAGAGAATCGGGCCGGGTGAGCACTTTCAGTCACCTTGTCCTCCGGGGTTTCTTTCTGCAAGGTGTTGGTGGAAGAGATGCGGTGAGAGAATGGATTCGACTGCTCTGATGTGCTCCTGAATGAATAAGAAAGAGCAAAACGTACCTTGAGCGTGTAGACACGCTTTCCCGTCGAATCAATGTAATACATCAAATGCATCTTGGAACTAGTTTGCTGGTAAGTTACCTATCGAGTCCTTCTGAAGCTAAGGGAGCGTATCTAGTACTGTAGTGCAAGACAACAACAGCACGAGATGGTCGAAGATAGATCCAATCTAAAAGATGGGCGGTGGTTGTCGCTCAAACGGAAGGGCGGAAGGACCGTTATTTTTCTAGTTTTTACCAAGATCCGACGGCGGCCGACGTTCATTATTGACACGCACCACACAATGAGGATTGAGGATCGGCTGCAGTTGCATCGTCTAAGTTACCCCATTTACGTTACGCATACTCTCGGCATATTCACGAGGCTTTACGAAAATAAGTACCTTACATTCTAAAGATGCAGCATTTCCAGTTATCGCTCTTATTGGCGTGCACCGCGTTACTATCATCGCCGGTTGCTTCGTCATTTGCCCCGTCGGCGGCGCACATGGCTACTCGTCAAGGAAAGGCCTTCGTCGGGCAGCAGCGTCTCTTTAACATTCGAGGTGGAACAGACGATGAGCCAATCACTCCTGTCCCGCCAATCCCAAGTGAAGCTGTACCGTCAATCCCATCGTCAAACAACAAAACCATGGCTGAACCGCAGGCGGTACAAGTCTACATCGCACCTGTGACAACCACCAAGTCTCTACTCGGTCCCAACGCTGTTTCCCCGGGGATCATCCGAAAGGTTTTACCAGGGTTTCCTTGGCATCTACTCCCCAACTGGTTAACTTATATCCGTTGCCTCGCAATCCCTGCAATGGTGGCCCTTTTTTACGTTCCAGGTCGTCACGTTGAAACGTCCATTCTCTTTGCAGTCGCATCCTTCACCGACTGGTTGGACGGATACCTTGCGCGTCGCTGGGACATCACGAGCCCGTTTGGAGCATTTCTAGATCCAGTTGCTGACAAACTCATGGTCAGTACAGCTCTTATTTTGCTTTCGGGTCGCTTTGGTATGCACGTTGTCATCCCAGCTGCCATTATTCTAGCGCGAGAGATTTCCGTGTCGGCTCTTCGAGAATGGATGGCGCAACGGGGTCTTCGTGATATTGTCAAGGTGGGGTTCCAGGGAAAACTCAAGACGGCACTCACCATGATGACGTTGACACTTTACTTGCTGGTGCCTGAGAGCGATAGTGGTACCGGCTTATTGAGCTGCGTCGAGCTGCCCGCCAAAGCCTTGCTCTATCTCTGTGCGGGTATTACCGTTACGAGTGGAAGTGTTTACTTTCGGGCGGCAGCTCCGGTCCTGCTAAAAGCAGAATAGACTTACTATTAAATAGTTACTCATACATCCTGTAGACTCTACTGGACAGATTACCTAAACGGCTCTTTCTATTATGGGTCTTCGGTGCGCGCATCTTCCCTTGAACTTCCAGCGACGAGTCATTAGCGAAGAGACATTATAGTTGCAGTAAGACCTAACGTAGGGCTGTACTAACGAGACAAACATGATGTGGATCGAACTACGACTTCTTATCACGTGCGTTGGTTAGCGATGGATGGAGGTTTCCCGGACGACTCAAGACTCAAGAGTCAACTACACGCTATGGACACCTTGACGCGGGGAACCTTCCCTGGCGGTTTCTTGAAACCACGACTCGGCTAAAGCAAGAATAACCCTATATAATAGCAATATGTAGATTTTCATTGGAATTTTCGTCGAGTCAGATAGACACGAATCATTATTAAGTAAATGCTTCTATTTCGGCGGGCTATATAAGAAATTAAGGAAAATGACTTTCTGAAGTAACAATGGTCATCAGAGCTGACACAGGAAGATGATGGAAATGCTGCTGCCACATTTACGAACGACCAACCTCTTACCCCAAAATCCAAAGCTCGGAGTCGATCATCGCAACCTTGCGGGAGAAACTACCTCAGGCCTTATCCTGCCTTCCTCCTCTCTCTTGATTATCAGTATAAAAGTGTTGATAAAGAAGTGTAAGCAAAGATATACTCTCGAGACGAACTTGTTTGGAGGTAAGGTGCTCCTGTCGTACCGCTCAGCAAACTAGGGAGTGAGTCTTCTCGTTGTTTCTCCTCGTCGTTAAGCAGGAGTGGTCGTTCATCCTCGTGCATGCGGAGTATACGGTGAATCCATCGGCGGGGTTGCATTCTTCCAAGGTTCACAGCCTCTTGTTGTCCACGTCTATTGCGTTTGCCCGATGCTGGCCTCCGTTCGTGCTTCCTTTCGTGCTTCACCCGAACTCCTCGCTCGCTCAACGAGTCTTGGTATTCAAGAATCGATTATCTGTGCCTCCTCAATTTTTCATTCTGTAGTGTTTCTTTCGTGACAATGGTCGATCGATCGGCCTGTATGTTCGTAAGCGATTACATTTGCAATCGCTGTCGTGCATTCGGCCACTTCTCATGGCCATCGTCGAACGGGTCTTGGATCTTTCTTTTCCCGTATGAAGTGCGCCAAAAATTTAATGTGTTACACATGGTAATTGATATATGCCCTTCACTCGACTATTAAAGCCTGAAAGTTCAATACGTGGTTTGTGTGTGCTTTTTAGGCCTCCTTTAAAATCACTTAGGGGAGGGCGATAAAAGTTGGACATGTGCTTCCGTTTTGTTGACTCCCGCATTTTCTCGGCGATCGTGAAAAATGCACCATTGGCAGCCTTCTCACATACTTCTCGGTCCTCAACGTCATGATTCTGCAGATGCAATCGCGAGGACGACCGTTCGAAGGTGCAGGAGACAAGAGAGTCTTTGATAGAGAGGAGTACTCCTGCAACATTGATTCATTCGAAGTCCCGCAAAAACTGATCCGATACGCAAGGCTAATGTCCAGTCCAAGGGGGGACGAGGAGATTGACTATGCCAAGCTTCCGAGTCTGAGTGTCGTTGAACCTCACGAGAATGACGTACTCATGGGTAGAGGGGGTAAGAACAACCGTCACTCTGGGAATGAAAGGCTGCGTCAAATGGCTCGGCTTTACGCGGAGGACTACCTTGTCGCCACAAAAAAGGGAAAGTCGCATCTATCTCGTCAACTGGTTCAACAAATGCGCGAACTGTCGCCACCTGCGAGGTGAGTTTTACCCTTGGTTGATCTATATACCATGTAATTGACTTTTGAATTCTCACATAATTAACTTCTGCTGTGTGAGTGTCGAAAGATTTCTAAAGCGAAACTCGAATTCAAAAACCTGGGACGATGTGGGAGATAATGCAGCCCGTGAAAAAGCAAGCCAGGTTCTTCGTGACGCTGTTGCTATCATTCCAGAGGCGGGTAATGTTCCTGATGTAGCTTCCAGTATCGCAGTGTATCAGGAAGATCATGAACCGCGAAGATCCGCGCCGGAACCCCAATCTGTAGAGAGGCAGGATCGTATCCAGACTGTGTATACGCACACTCCCAGCTTGCACTCGACAACGTCTGAATCATTTCCTCCTCCTACTCCAGTGACTAGCTCAAGGAAACGACATCGATATGTGACCGCGCAGCGTCACCCGGGTAACCCAAACTATCCTGTCGACGCTTACGAGTCCCATCCCAGACATTACGAACCACATTACCAACAACAACCCGAGTACAGATCTACTCGACAGCGACTGGAGCAGTATTCGCCTCGCTATGCTTACTCGCATAGACACCCACCTCATATGGCAGCAGCCCCGGCGCCTTTTCTACCACCACCACTACCGCCACAGGCCAGAATGATGGGAGGTGACGCTCGAGGGACTTTTAACGAGGAGCCGTTTGATTTGTTCAATTGCGAGCTGCTTGAGAGTGACCACGAGGATGAGGAGCCACGTCCACCCGGTCCTCGCGACGACCTATTTTGAAAAGTTGCTTGCTTTGTTGGAATTATCGTCATCTTGCGCGTTCTCTAGCTAGTTTGGCAAGTAGCTTTGTGCGGCAGCTAAAAACGCTAAAACAAGAAACCTCAAACGTTTCCTCCGCAGATAGTATCTACTTCTCCTAGTCTAGTCTTACTATCATACTGTTTGTGATGAATCTTTCTTAATCACTTGTGGTAGTTATCGTCAGGTTTTTGCTATGCTTTGCTTTACAGCTCGACTAGCTATCGGGGGAAGAACCTACTAGTCTATCACCCAACAATCTAAATTTGCCTTGAAGTAGTATCCACGCCACGATTGATATCGAATGCGCATATCGTGCATCATGCATACCCGCCGACACGCCGATGCGGTGTATCATACAGTATGTACTTTTCAGGTACCCGGATTGCGTGAATCGAATCGTGGCGCGAAAATGTCGGACGAAAGCTCGAAAGCTGTTAAAAATCTTTGGTGCGGTGCAAAGCTGCGGACGACAATGGTGTAAGATTGTCTTGATACCTCTCACTGCTACGCAATAATCCAAAGATGTCAACCGTATCAGATAAACTGGAAAAGATTCGTGCGCGAATTGTTTCTTCATCGATATCTGTCGATGTAGTAGACGCCTCTACTACGGCTAGTACTACTACTAGCAAGGAAGGCGATCATGCGCAGCAACACGAGGCAATGCAGGCTTCTTCCTTTGATCCTGGCCAAGTAGAACGACCGGAAAGAGTTCACAATAGAAGCGCCGCTGCATCTGCTTCTACATCTAGTGGTTCTGCTGTCACAAGTGTCAAAAGCAGCAAAACAATGGATGGGTCTCAGCCACAAGAGTCTGCTCCACCCGCTGCTACCCACGCGAGAGTAAAACCAACAGAACCATCCTTGGAGCCGTATGTAGGAAAACTGGAACGCTACGAACTCTTCAGTACTAACCAATGTTACTACTTGGTGGGATGCAACAAGTTGAATACCGCATACCGTGTTCTCAAGATGGATCGAACTCTGATCGAAAGGCCTCCCGAGCACCAAGCATCCAGGAAAGTGCCCGCGACGCCAACACGAGCCCCCTTGGACGCAGGCGCTATTCCCACAAATGAGTCACAGGCAACCATGGCTGATAATAGTCACGCAGCTAAACCAACGTTGCGACCATTGTCCGACTTTCTAACAGAAGACCCCAACGTTTATTCGCAAGACGAAATTAAAGACATGCTCGATATGATTCACGATGGTAATCGCATGACTCGGGCAGACGGGGCGCCGGGAGACGTGTCGGGGAGCAAAGGTGGAGGTCTCAAGCCGATTGTAAAGGCCTATGGTGTCGTGGGTTTCATTCGGTTCTTGGACTGTTACTATCTCACGTTGATTACTCGGAGAGCCAAAGTGGGCAGCGTTGGTGGAAATGGTGTCTATACCGTCAAGGTAAGTGCCCCGATGCCGATCGATACTACATCTTTCATTGTGTACGTCATCTTTCAACTAACGTGTTGATTCTTTCTTAAGAATACCGAGACGATACCTTTAAAACCCGCGGAGCAGAGTATTCATGGTGACTCGGACTATCACGCAGATCCATCTTCGGTTCTCCTTTCCATGTGGAACAGAGGCAAGCGTAGCGTTGGTTTGGGTCTGACCAACCGTGAGATCGCCGAGTTACGCTACCAAGGGCTCTACCAGGTGGTCGATATGACCAAGGGCTTTTACTTTTCTTACATGTATGACCTGACTCGAAGTCTACAAGAGAATTTTCTTGCTACGGCGACGCAACCGTTCCCTCCGCCGCCGTTCAAGGACATGTACGCATGGAATTTCTTTCTAACTCGAGAGTTTGAAGGATGTTTGAATTCGATGACGAGCTACCATTGGATCATGCCTGTTATACATGGATCGTTTGTTCAGAAGAAGCTACACGACTATGGGCGATCTCTGAACTTGGTCCTTGTGGCCCGACGTTCTCGCCACTTTGCGGGGACTCGATATCTAAAGCGTGGCGTGAGTGAGCAAGGAAAAGTCGCGAACGACGTGGAGCACGAGCAAATTCTGCACGACGAGTCCAAGGCCGGATCGTCTGGTATTTTCTCATCCTACTTGCAGGTACGCGGCTCGATTCCAACGTTCTGGACGCAAGAGTCTTCTGTCACAATGCCGAAGCC
>Ga0307978_1002434_pt1 | contig 13174 bp, 10 predicted proteins | sample OrgLakmetage1056_FD_203151 | JGI IMG/M metagenome (GOLD analysis project Ga0307978, IMG submission 203151) | Saline water microbial communities from Organic Lake, Antarctica - #1056 | ecosystem: Environmental > Aquatic > Non-marine Saline and Alkaline > Saline | place: Antarctica: Organic Lake...
TGCAATTGGTCACGAGCAATTTTTTGCTTCTCAAGGAAGCGGTCAATTACGTTGACGCAAAGGTAGAGGGTTTCTGGAACCATTTTGAATTTGTAGTGCACATCAATCAACCAATCAACTAGAATCTCTCTCATACGGCTATTGACCGAGGTGTGCCTATCCATATAGGTAGGACTTGGTGTAGTGACTCTTTCCCTCAAACGATGATACTCATACATATCATTGACGTAGGAGGTAACATTCAAAACATCGTCAGCATCGCGGGCGTCGATATCATCAGTTTTTCCAGTATGCTGGTAACTCTGGAGACTCGCTTCAATTGCATTGCTGGTGGAGCGAATGACTGCATCAGCAACCGGCCTTTCAGCAAGAACAACCTCAGCTCTAGACTGGATAGTAACATTAGATCTAGAACGAACATCCGCTGATGCAGAAGCAGTCCTTTTCTCAGTATCTTTATGTTTGTTGTGCTGTTGTTGTTGTTGTGACACTCTATTGGTGACATCCTGTAGAAATAGATTTGAATTAAAGTAAGAAAGGGTTACAACTTCAAGCATTTAAATAAATGAATTGGCTGTTGAATCCATATCACTTCTATAGTGAACTCAAGAGTTCGAGCTCCATCGATGCTTCAATCAAATCGAGAAAGATCTGAAAAAATATCGATTAGGCTGCGTAGTGTACTTACTCCGAAGGCACGGCGAAGTTGAGTATCCTGGTTGGCGTTTTGCGTATTCATTTTGATGCTGTACTTCTGATAATGTTATTTGAGTAAGGTATTCAGTTCTTCACAAGTATGTAAGTGAAAAGGTATGATCTGCAGTGTAATTCTTGTTATGTGAGGGTGTGTGAGGTGGACAAAACAAACTATTAAAAATGGCGATTTGGGAGAATCAGTTTTGGCGATTTTCCGCGAAATATATATAGAATAGCCCCCTCAAGCTAATTATGTCAAAATGATATAGAAGAGGAATTCATCAATTTTAGATCTGAAATACTGCATCATCCCTCAGCTCCGCGCATAAAAATATAAAATATGTGGACATTGAACTTATAGCAATAAGCAATAAGCAACAGGAGATAAGAAGGTGCAAAAGTCACTGCGCCACAGATGGATGAAACTGTTATTGCAAAAATCAAGTGACGCTATTATTAATGAAAGATGCATTTAAATTGATGCAAAAGTGAGAGCGATGGATCATGTTCAACTAGCTTAGGAAGTGCATGCTTATTTATGTTAAGACAGGTTTGCTCTTCCATCCAAAATGTGTGTTGAATGAATTGCCAATAATAATCTAAATTAATGAAAGTTTCACAAGATTCAATTACAAATAATATCTAATATCTAACCCAATTCGCCATCAATGCTATTCAAAATCACCAGATGACTCAATTCCTTGTGAGGAGGTTGAGAAGAGAGTGAACCAACTGCTCGTGTAGCTGCAGTGATCAGTGAAGAAGGAGATAATAGCGTTACCATCAAAAATAGTGAGTGTGTATGATGAAAAATAACGGTTTTTGTGACAATGTTTACGGATAATTCAAAGATCTTTGCTCACCTTTTTCACAGACCACAGACCAACACCGCCAGCACATTCTGAATTCGTACATTTAATGGATCTCTGTACTTTGCGTATTATTTCTTGCCGTTATCCATACTTACTAGATGCACTAGACTATTATTTCTTTCTTGCAACTACACAGACAGCTTTCATAGTACAGAGATATTTATGAGAGCCGAAGCTGCTGAATTTGTTCCAAAATGGAAACCACCTTTCGCTTCTACTCAGGGTCAAAAACATTCCACTCTTAATACTCCTCGTCAAGAAGATGCGTATTTCGCAGATAACAAGAGAATTATGAAGCATAATCGCCACAATAAAACCAAGCACAAGGGTGCAAAGATAAAGAATGAAATACCAGATGGAGAAAATAGAACTAATAGGCGGAAAGTAAGGCGAGGAAGGCACAAGATGCAACCTGAAAAGAATCAAATTACCACACGTACTGCTGAGTCCAATGATAGAAGGCATAACTTTTCTAGAAAGAACGTAATATCTTCCAAGGAACAGCGAAATGCGTTACTCATAGAAAATGCGAACAATTTACCCAGGAACAAAACGAATTCGAGGCGAAGGCGAAGGAAGAATGTGTCTCTTGAGAATAGGTCCATTCAAAGTGAAGTAATCTTGCTACCGGAGTTGGATGAGAAGTCTGTGATTATCGACGCAAAATCATTCCCCTCGCTATCGCAATCAAAATTTACAGAAGACAGATCGCCTGATGCGCAAAGTCGATGGTCGCTGGTAGCAAATGAGGGTCATACCAAATCTGTACAAAGAAATATTGAACATATTCGGGATTATGAGCGTGTACAAAAAGAGATTGATACTTACACCCGAATGGAAAATCTTGGTGGCGAATCAAGTCAGATGAACAACCTCGAACATAGTTCTGGACCTAATCAAATGCAAAATGATGATTTGGAAGACAATACCACCACGTTAACCAGCAACACAGGCAAAACTGCGTCAGTCACTGGCAAACTTCTAAATGTTCATAAATTGAGAGAAAAATGGTCTTTGGCAATAGAACATTGGAGCAATACCAAAAGGAAAGAGGAAGAAGAGCGCAAGGAAATGGAACAAATAAAGCCACCAAGTATTGAGAGTGACTGTAGTTGTACTTCTTCTCAGCAAAGCTCGGAAGACGAGGAGATTTTATCAAATGATACAAACATTGAACATACCCAATCTGCGGTTTCTGTGTCAGAAAGTTGCGAATCAAGTGCACTTTACCTCGAAATGAAATACCCGCTGCATATTGCTGTATCTAATAATGACAAAGATGCTATCAAAGTCTTGATCACTTTATCCCCAGAGAGAACACTCCGAGATGAAAGGGTGTTACTAACAGAATTACAAAGCGTCGTAGACTTTCCTCTTCAAACGCCCCAAAATCTGCTGAATACGAGGCTTTCTCTATTGCATCTAGCAGTTGTGCTAGACAAGTCACATCTGCTTCAACTCTTACTTTCAAGTGCAAGATCATCAAACCTGAATATGGTAACATCTACATTTGTTGTTGATGACCTTGACGATAAAAAACGGACGCCTCTCATGCTTGCGTGTGAACTTGGTTTCAACGATTGTATAAGGGGCATTCTACGTTTTGGACCAAAAGTAACCTTAAGACAGCAGGGCTCTGGAGACTGTGCCTTGCACGTGGCATGTCGTTTTGGGGGGGCATCAACGGTCCTTGCTGTTTTAGTTTCTCTCCGTGGTAAGGATGATAAGCTCAATGCATCCAAAGACAAAAATAGTACGCGGCAACGTTTAATTTGTTGTCGCAACCGCAAGAATGAAACACCACTACATATTGCATGCAAACGAGGAAAATTCGACATTCTAGAAGCTCTATTGTCAAGTTGCAGCTCTGCGACTGCAGATAAAGCCTTGGTTGCAGAAGACGATGATGGGCATACACCTCTTCTGTCTGCAATTGTGAGCGGTGCTGTAGATATAGTCATGCATCTTTTGACTTGGCGTGGGAATCACCGAGAAAATGTGTCACTTGCAAAAGGCTGCCCCTTAATATTGGCAGTAGGGACAAAATCAATGGAAATGTGTCAATTACTTATTGAGTGCCGATCCCTATCAACATTTGAATCATATGACTACACTGGTGCTCTCTTGAAAGCTATTTGGTGTTTTGAGGAAAACGAACCCGAGGCGCATACTTTCATCCAAATACTTATCGAAGAAGGGGCAGATCCTCACAAAAAAGTTAATTTTTCGCATTGTCTCATTCATGATGAAGAAGGTGACTGTATTTTAGGTAAAAGCCCCTTGACTTTAGCAGCAATGCAAGGCCGAGTACATTTTGTCACAGACATGCTTGATACATATAGTACGACAAGATGGAGGCAGATCAATGCAATGCATAATGATCCTTTCCTGAGGTCACAGTCTTCTGAGTACTTTTTATCAATAGAAGCAAAGGAAAGAGAAAAGATGAGAAATTCTTGTGAGGACACCTTAATCAAACTGCTAATCGCCTCATGTGACGATAGTGAATTATCTACTTGGCGGCTAGGATGTTGCCTTGTCCTATTTAGAAGAAATGCGCTGATTGACGATAATGCATTTCTTAGATTATTTCAAGGAATGAGAGTGGGTCATCCTGTGCGGATTCTAAGTTCAGCGCAGGTCTTGGCTCCAAATATGGCAGTGTTTGAAGGGCAGTATAGATGCACTTCAAGAACGTCACAGAGTGAACATTCACACTATAGTCGTCCTGTTCTCAAAGATTGGAGCGAATCGTTATTGACCCTAAAATGGATGACACGGTGTATATCTAAGGATATTGTCAGTTGCTCTTGGATCAAGAAAACTTTGAAAGCCACAAGAGGCGACGAGGAAGAGAACAACTGCCGCTCAAAAGATGAGGACAGTGAATTGTGCACTTTCGTTGTGGAAGGGATTCGCTTAGAAGTGCATAAAACTATCTTGACCCAAAAAAGTACGAAGCTTGAAGCTGCTGTAAGATTTGAAGAAATGAAACGAAATGTTAAAATGGGTAGTGGCTGTGCTCCAGAAATATTGCTCGATATTCCTTTCAGGCAATTTTATTTTCTCGTTCAGCACTGCTATCATGGCTCAATTTGTTGTGGCCTATCACCAGACCTGACAGAGTGCTGCCAGGAACTTTTAGACTTATATCTTCTGTCCATGGAGTATTTATGTCCATCACTTGCACTTGAATGTGAAATGCGATTGCTTTCGTCCAACCCCTACAAATGTTTTTGCTGGAACTGCTGTGATAGGGCTGAAGCAATATCCGAGCCGTCAAGAAGAAATGATTTAACGTGCCACTACAAAGTGAAGGTATGTTAGTTGACTAATCAGCCCTCTTATTATCTATATCAATGTTGTGCACTAACAAAATTACTCTATGTTTTCAGGGACCTTCAAAACTTTTGTCACCAAACAATTACTTGGGCATCATCTCATACATAGATATTGATAGCAGTGAATGTGACTATGTAGTGAAAAGGAAAGGTCTGCATGGTTTTGAAGATGCCACTCTCGATCCGTTATGCGCATTGCGATCTATTGTTTGGAAGTCAGTGTTAACAAACTTTCAACAGGTACTTAAGACAGATTCCTATGTAGAACTCTGTCATACAACTCTAGATTCGGGCAAAGAAGGACGAGATGAAGAATGTTCAATCTTTGAAGCATTTGGAGACCAAGTAGGTATTTTACTCCTTCGGACTGTGCTAGATGAACTAAGATCGATCCCCCCTGAGCTTATTTTTATGACACCCAAAATTGCACCAAGTTTATCCAACTTGAAGATGCGTTAAAGTGAGACAGCATCTAATTATTATTGGCTGCCGGACACATGAGTGGAAATAATCTTGCACTGATAGTGATTTTGATATCAGTGTGTCAATGCTGTTAAAGTGCTAAGAATATGTGTTATACCATTTAAAGACTTATATTTGCGGCGTACCAATGCATCAATCAGCATTACCCATACGCACACGCATCTTCTGGTTTGTACTGCCATTCTTATTGGTCATAAGTTTGATAAGATCAGCGTGGGCGTTCTCCAAGGTCGTATCCACGAATTGAGTACTTGCCCAGCTCCCCTCTTTCAAGTTAGCAGTGACATTTTTGCTTGCCGCACGAATACGAGCTAACGTGCTGAGGATTCCATCAGCTTTAAGCCAACTGGTCACCAAGAATGACTGTATCTTCTTTTCGTTATAAATCATATCAATGGGGTTGATGTTTCCCGCACGACCCGCGAGACCGCCGTAGATAAACACTGTACCCTTGTTGGGAAGGACGTCGAGCATATCACCAGTCGAATTTCCAGCAATCGCATCAAAGGCAATAGTAGCTTCCAATTCTTTTACCTTGAGCTTAAGCTCTTCCTTCCAAGTGGTGGCATTGTCACCCCCAGTCACTACAACGTGTTTGGCTCCGATTTCTCTCAACAGAGCAGCCTGTTCTTCGCGCCGAACAACGTTGATAATCTCGATGTTCTCCGAGGGGGCAAGTTTCACAATCATTTGACCTAGCTGCGACGCTGCGGCTGTATGAACGAATGCTTTGGCACCTAACGCTTTGGCAGATTCAATAATGGCAATCGCAGTGAAGGGATTCACGAAAAAGGAAGCTGCATCTTCAACAGGCATATCATCGTCCAGTAACTTGAAGACGCCCCCGAATGCATCTGCTACGACATACTCGGAATAGGAGCCTTGATTGTCCTTGAGGTTCACAAATCCCACTTTGGATCCCACCTTCACGCCCGAGAGTAACCCTGTGAGTGTGCCTCCCACTTTCACCACAGTCCCAGAACCCTCACTCCCCATTACTAAAGGGCACTGATCGGGATTGCATCGGTACCAGGCACTGTAATCTGAAGGATTAATTGCAGAGGCGGCCACCTTAATGAGGACCTGTCCGGAGGTTGGTGTTGGTACTATAACGCTGTCTTGAACTTCAATCTTGCAGCTTGCCATATCTTTTCCCGGAGCCGTCACTACGAGCCGTTTCATCGTCAAAGGAATTCCAGTCATGATTGCTAGTAGATAATATTATAAGTAGTAGTTTCTGTAGTGCGGAGTCTCTTTGGGGAGTGTTGTATTGTTCAGTTCTTTTCTTCTTGGTGTGGTAGTACTTAGATTGGAGTTTCTTGCCTGTTGGTGATTTTATGAGGAAGACTCCTTAGAACGACCATTGAGAATGGTTCGATCGAAGTCTTAAGAGGGGTTCTTAATTCGTGTGGATGCACGCATGCCACCTTGCACTGCCACCTGCTCTATGATAATACGCGAGCATAATCATCCCAATATTGTTGTTTCTTGCAACTGCAGTCATTTCATGCAGTCATGCATAGCTAGTCATGCATAATACGAACGACGTGAGATCTTTTTTTCTTTTTTCTTCTCTATTTTGTCACGACGTTCATAAATAACTCCAACTAGATTAGTAGTAAAAGCATTCTTTTGATTTTTGATGATCATATATAATGCAATACGATACGTGTGCTAAGAAAGAGAAGAGGAAGTAGGCGAAAGATGTCAGACATGGAATAGAGAGAAGCAATGAGTACGGTAATAATGAGACAATAGTGTGATACGTGATACATGATACATGAATACATAATATCTCATAGCTCAGTAAATACGAACAAAGTAAAGCATCACCAAATACGAACAAAGTGAAGCATCGTTTTCTACTGCACTACCGTGCCACTGTGTCGTACCCTTCCCCCAAATTTACAGCATAGTGCACTGATTAAATAATTAATGAGCATTTCTTTAGGAACTGGAGCGTTGGAAATTGAACAGCTTGACGAAACCGATGTTACACGGCAGCATCAAAATGCCGATGAGTCTGATGAGAATATAACCAACAGCGAGCGATCTAAAATCAGTGATATAAGTGACAAGTCTTCCGCTAGAAGTCTTTCTGCTGATGAACTCTCCCCCTTATCAAAATCTAACAGGCTGAAGAAATATCTCATATTGGCTATTCTCTCTTCACTTGCATTTGCCTCTGCCTATGAGTCTGACCAATTACACATTTTGACTTCTTATTCAGATTCAGAAAGGCCCATTGCGCCAATATTCGTGAGTGCAGGAGAAGATAGAATTGTCAAAGCTAGTGCAAGTGGAAGATACTACACGATGGTACTTAGTGGGGTCAGTGCTGTTTATCATTTTTTAATTGTTGCAGTTCACTTGTTCGATGGTATTTTCGCCATGCCTAGAATGCGAAAAATATTTCAAAATGGTAGTGAAATTGAATGCGTTCTCATCGTGATAAGCGCAATATGGTGGGTAGTGGGTGCATGGATCACAACATCAATACATGGTGTTGCTGGTGACGGCAAGGGACAATTCAACATCTATCTCTGCTCATGGCTTTGTGTCTTTACAAACGTGGAAATGATCGAGACATGGCTTATGGCTGCAGGATATGCGTCAGTCTATCAAGCGGTTAGTAGCTGGCCAAATCGCGCCCCTGGGTGGATCATGATTTTTATTGCAACCCTTGCGTGCATGTTAAGCATTTTGGATACGTGGTTGCGCTTCGAGCGTGCACTGGACGGGAACAATATGTGGGACTTCACCAAAACTGATGGCATCTGCGAAATCATCTACAACAACAGCAATGCAACGATTACTTCCAATGTGTTATACCAGCGGCTTAATTGTATTAATGATGCACAGTGGGTATTCCTCATACTAGCTTGTGCAGTGTCATTTACCGCAGCGTTCGGCTTCAGCTTGATCGAGTTGTTCCGTAGAGAAGACCACAATATTCGCAATAAGAGTTCCTTTGTGTTGAGTCTTGAGGGGATTGTGTTAGCGCTGCTTGTTTTCATTTGGGTGTCAGTTTGTGTTATTGCTACAACTGATGGTGTATGCAGTGAAGTGGGCAACAGTTACTTCCTAACATGGGGTAGCACTGCGGTTGTAATACAGACATTTATCAATTGGCTACGAGACTGGAGGAGAGGAGTCCACGATGTCATTGTTCAACAAGAGCGGGAATATAGGGAATCACAGGCAAATGTCGAACCCATGAACTCTAGTTTGTGTGATGATGATTCAGACAGAGACCATGATGTTTAATACAGAATAGATTATAGTGTAAAGATTTAGAACAATACATCACTAAAAATCTTCGCAGCCGATTGTTGAATGTACAGAGGACATCATCTATGCACCGATATCATCCTTTCACGACAAAAATCGCCCGTTGCACACCGCAAGCGCGTAGTATCTAGAAAAATTTGTTATTTAGAAATCCACCGATCGATGCAGTTTCGAAATATGCCAATCATAAAGCATTCACATAACTTAACCCTGCGCCCTAATTCTTTTCAAGCTTGGTCAATCTCTGCTCCAAAGTCTTCTGTTTTTTCAAAATAATTTCATTGCCAGCAACAAGTTCTTGATAAATGTAATACTGAGATGCAAGAGCTGCAAGACCGGCACCAACGATGAAGGATGATACCCGTTGGAAGAATCCGCCTCCAGACTTCTGAACAACAGGAGTAGGATCAGGAGTAATAGCAGGAGCAGCTTTTGCGTCGGTAGCCAGCATGCGGCTCCACTATTCGCGGCGACAAAATACGGTTAGAATGACATATTGACAAATGTTTCTTTCATGATAAACTATTGACCTACCTGCTGGGTTCTAAATGATCTAGCACTCAGTATGGATCGAAACATCTTCAAATAGGTTAACGTGATATGCGAACTCCCAATTGCGCTTAAGTCTCGTGTTGTTTGTTTTTGCTTCCAGCTTCCAGCTTGGCTGTTGTCGTCTTTTTCTGTGTTGGACTTTCAAGGGGGGAATCTTACATTACCCAACCCCACGGAATGCGAAACATCGGACCAAAAACCGATTTAGATAGCCTTTCCCTCAGAAGTTTTCCTCGTCTTTTATTTTTTTTTATCCACGAAAAACGACAGAATAGAGTTCCGTCTTCATGAGGAATCTGCACGTGAAATAAACAATAAAAGAAACCGGCTGCAAAGTTATTGATAGTTTGTAGAGTACATGTTTATGTAGGCATTTAGATATAATTCTCTGACAATTGCTTCAATAATTCGTAGGATCCAAATTGTATAGCAGTATTTGGAGCCATTCGAATAATATTGATGCCAACGCCATGATAAAAACGTTGGATTCCATGGTTTCTATATACCTTTCGTATACAATCAAAGTAACCTGAGTATATGCCCTCTGTTCCACGACTCCCTTGTAATTGCAACATGCGCCTCACTGTATCATTGGGATACGTAATGAGCCCCGCCATAATTCCCCCAATGCCCCCAAAACAGAGTTTCCGCCAAATTGATGGTCTCCGTGTATTACCATTTTCATCGTAAGTTTTTTTATGAGGAAATATTGCCTCCATGAGACCAACAGTTCCAAACTTGATTCCCTCATATGCTGTGATAAAATAGAAATGAGACGCGAGATTCATTATGGCCATAATATAAGAGGTTAAAATGGTTGCACTCACGCATAGCTCCCAGTACTGTTGGTCTCACACCTTTATATAATGCAGATATTCCTTCTTCTCTCGATGTCACCAGAATTGTATTGATGATTCCATTATAATGCCGACTGCCATCTACTTTCAGTTTCCCGCTTATCCTACCCCTCGCTAAGTCCAATGGATACGTTGTTGCTGTCGCCGTCATACCTGCCAAACCCCCAGCCAGAAAATTGAGATAACCAGGCAATTGTTGATCTTGAGGAGTATTACTTACTCCATGCATAAATTTTCGATACATGTCATTGCTCGAAAATACGATGGCTTTAGCTGGAAATACTCGAAGAAGATTTGCACCATTTCCTGCCCATAATCCAAAGAAGCCTTCGTTGGCAAGGATAGCGCGATATAAAGAAATCATTGATTGTTTCCCTTGTGATCCATGCTCACCTGTTTGTGAGAGCATTTTGAACCTTTCCAAAGGGCTGGTTGCCGTCTATTGGGGAGGGTGAATCCAGCAGAACGTTAGACAACAACCAGCATTTGTAAGAGAGAAGAGATGATTTCACTCTTTAAGCTCACCTTGGCCATCATTCCAGCAACGCCACCACAAATCATACGCCTTGTCATGTCAGCAGCCTCGTGCGCCGCTGACGAAGATCCTTCGCCCATTTTGTCAACTAACTTGTTTCTGGAGAGTATTGAAAGATTGTGGTGAAAATGATAAAAGACGGAAGAAGGAAATGAGAGAGGCGTGTGGCCTATTTGACAATTAGTAAAAAATTTGAATTAAGGCCCGACGTGCAGACGGCAGAGTTACTACATACGCGCGCTCCGTACGGATCCACGCTAAAATAGCTTTCGATAAGGCGTAATAATAGGTAGTAAATGGCGCAAAATGTGTCTTCTAAATTAATAGACAACGAAATGTCAACTGTTGTGCATGTCGCATGCTACATGATGTTTTCTGTATGTTGTATTGCTGAATTCGTACGTTGTAGTTGCACGTATTGAACATTAGCTACTACTAGCTACCTAACGTAGTAGAGGAAGTAGAAAAATAAGAAGTTCTTGCTGTTCCAGTTGAGAGCAGCACAGGAACATTTCCGTCACAAGAACGCACCGATCATTTCATTACTACACTTTTCAGTATGAGAACACAATCGAATGAATCATCACCCGTGCTTTCAAAACTTCACAGAAACATTAGATTGCAACAATGGCAAGAAGTCTGCGATACTATCTTACAAGATTCGTCACAACGTCCCTCCCCAGTTGAAGCCATAGTATACAATGCTGCAAACTCCATCATACCTCTATTACTACAAGAAAACGCTATAGGATGGACTGCGGTGCATTTCGCAGCTTTACATGGCGCTCCTGACTTATCCTGCTGGACATGGATATTGACTCGAGTGTTGGAAGATTATCATCTGTTCATGAGACATATTGAAGAGGGTGACGAATCTGGGCATTATTTAGATTATAGAATCAATCCTTTTTTTCGAAGGACACAGGCAGGACATTCGCCAACTGATTTATTCTTCTCGAAACGACTACATGTGAGTTTAGTTTGGTTGCAGAATATTGTTAAAATGTTGGAAAATGCCGCTCATTCTCTTTTATGATTCGTAATACTTGGTAATTTTTTTCTACTAGCCATTTCCGTGGGAGATAATAGATGCGAGGCGAAATGCTGAACGCTTAAAAGAGGGACTTAATTTTTTTATAAACTTAAATGCAGATCATGAAATGTTGGTTGACCTTCGGATGAAGATACGAAGAAAGATGGATGAGGAGAAAAAGCGACAGCAAGAGGAGAGCTTTGGTTTCTGCTATGCTAGCATATTGAGTGGCACAACTGCTGAAAACAGAGGAACTCAAGAAAATGGGCAAGCTGCAATCGTTGAAGGTGATCAAGAGTTGGAGCATGAAATGACAGTAAATGATCATGTGCATGAGGTAGAAGAGGAAAATGTCCTTCTCATCGAAAGAGAAGGTACACGTAGCAGTAGTAGTAGGCCTTACATTGAAGACTTTCAAGTGGACAATACAATTCTTGAGGAATTGGTAAATTTTTGGCACGAGATGGAATTACTCTTAATTGCAGCGACGCGTTTAGAGCTTAGGATTGATGACGATGCGGAGAATGATGCACTTCTAGATGACTGCAGTGACGAAAGACAGTCCGAATGGCGGGTAGTACATGGTCTCAGTATCGTTGGCTGTCCGAAGAAGATTGCAAATCTCGCTGTGAAATTATACCCTGAGCAAGTCAATCAATTTGACGAAAACGGCAATCTTCCACTTCATCTTGCATCGTCATCTCACCAAACAAGTGCACTCGCTGAAGGCACCTGGCACCACGATCACACACCATATGGAGAGAATGCATTCACAGCACCTCCAATGATGAAATGCCTGCTCCGAGTATATCCCGAAGCTGCTTCAGTCATAAATGCAGCAGGTAGATATCCGATTAATCTAGCAATATTAGCTGGAAAAACTTGGCAAGATGGAGTTTATGATCTATTTCGAGCTGGACCTAATGTAGTTCTGGACGGATCGATTGATAGAACCATAGGTTTGCCGCCCTTCATGCTCGCAGCTCTTCCAAGATATTCATCTATTGATGATTCATGTCTAAAGGTTCGAGAAAGTATATTTGAACAAGAAATGAGAGCGAAACGAAGCGCATCAAAGAATATTGGCAGCATGTGGATGCTTCTTCCTGATTCATCCAAAGTCCGAGCTCTATCTGAAGCAAAAATTGATATACACAAGGTGCAACTGACATCAATCTATCAGTTGTTACGACTTGTTCCTGAATTTATTGGAGGGGTAGGGTAGTATGATGGCCACTGTTATACCTAAAAGAAATCAACTCTAATTTCTTTGGTTTGTACGTGTATTACTACTACTGATTTTGTACTTTGTACACAACATGGTACATAGTAGATAGTATGTAGTACGATAGATATTTAGATAAGTGAATAAACAATTTTGCGATTTTTGATTGTTTTTGGCGCGAAGTAGCCTCCTGCACCTACCCTGCCACAGCCTGCCACAATGTTGCGCCGCCGCCGCCGCCGCCGCCGCTTGCCAATCTTGCCTGCTGCGCGAATGTTGAAAGGCTTTT
>Ga0307978_1002435_pt1 | contig 13171 bp, 12 predicted proteins | sample OrgLakmetage1056_FD_203151 | JGI IMG/M metagenome (GOLD analysis project Ga0307978, IMG submission 203151) | Saline water microbial communities from Organic Lake, Antarctica - #1056 | ecosystem: Environmental > Aquatic > Non-marine Saline and Alkaline > Saline | place: Antarctica: Organic Lake...
TCCATGGCCCCGGGCAAAGCGCCACCGAAGGGAACAGTCCTGGGAATTTGGCGTCGCGGGCACCGAACGATCCGGACAAGAACGGCGTGGGTGCGGCCGATTTCCAGATCGCGAACGACATCATGGTCTGGAATTACGACAAGGCCGACCAGACCATGCGGATGGACGTGATGACCGGTATGCTCGAACAGGTCCTGCTTGATATATATTTCGGCTTCGACAGCCCGGCCATCAGTGGCGCGAAGGTCAGCGGCGCGAAGGTCAGCGGGGCCAAGGTGAGCGGCGCGAAGGTCAGCGGGGCCAAGGCGCGCGGCTCGGGTGACTGAACAGGTCCGGATCTTCCAGAGAGATGTTCCGTTCCATGCGCGCGCCCAGAGCATGTTGCTCAAAAGTGGGAACCGGTTTTGAGCTGCTCGAACATGCGAAATCAAGGGGTCAGGGCATGTCGGGTGAATGCGAATGGACGCAACGTGCCCTGATGTCGCCCGCAAGGTGATCCGCTGTGATCAGAACCCTGCCTTTTCCAGCCCTTCGAGAAAATGTCGGGTATCCTCTTCGAGGCGGTCGGGGATAACCTTTTTCCACCGGTCAATCGAGAAGTTCGGATGCACCGCGCGATGCTTTTCGGCTATGCTGCGCGCGAGATCGATCTGACCGAGCTGCGCATAGCTTGCTGCCATCATCCGCTGCCCCTCGGTCGGGTTGTTCATCTTGCCCACCACGTCGATCACGGCGTCGTACTGTTTGAGATTGTAGTAGGCACCGCCAAGATGCCACAGGTATTGGTCCGGAAAGAACGGGTTGAGCCGCATGGCGCGCTGAAGGAGACTGATCGCGCGCTCGTTGTCCCCGAAATGTGCCAGGGCATCCGCATAATCCGATAGCAGGTCGGCGTCGTTCGGATTGAGGTTCAGCGCGCGCTTGTAGGCGCCGATGGCTGCGTCATGCTCTTTCCGATAAAGATGCGCGAAACCCAGTTCGCCGAAACCACGCGCATCCGTCGGGTCGAGGTCGGCGGCCCGGCGGGCGTAGTCCAACGCCGTATCGAGCGCCTTGTCCCCGTCCTCGTTCCATGAATATCGCCAGTCGATGTTGAGTGTTCGCGACAGGGCGGCAGAGGCACGTGCATATTTTCCATCCAGGGACAGCGCCTGCTCGTAGAGCATGCGTGCGTGTTGGTTGTCCAGACGCGTGTACCTGAAAATCAGCTGCTGCGCGCGCAGCACGTAGCCATAGGCCGCGAGATCCGATGGTATGTACAGGCTGAAACGACGGCGCTCTTCCGCTTCGACCAAGACCGCTGACGCCGCGACGATGGATTCCGTTATCTCGTCCTGGACGTCGAAGATGTCCTCGTGATCGCGATCATAGGTCTCGCCCCAGATCGTTCGCGACGAATCCGTGTCGATCAGTTCGACCTTGATCCGCAGCTTTGTTTTCGCACTCTGAACGGTGCCGCGCACGACGTAGCGCACCCCGAGTTTCGTCGCTGCTTCGGTCGGTGGCAGATTTTGTGACTTGAAGACGAAGCTTGTATTGCGGGCGATGACGAAGAGGTTCTTGAATTTCGAAAGCGCGAGTATGATGTCCTCCGTCAGCCCGTCCGCGAACCAGCTGTCCGTCTCATCGCTGCCCCGGGCGGCGAAGGGCAGAACCGCGACGGACGGCGTGTCGGGCCGCCGGTATTCCATCGACGGCGATGTCGGTCGCATCGTGGCTGCCATGGTCGCGCCCTCGACCTCGTTGCGGATGCAAAACACGGGGATCGGATGCGCGATGTTCTTCAGCGTCTGCGGCCCGAGGAACTCGTAGCCGAGGCGCAGTTTGTTGCGAACCTGCTCGTATACGCTGGAACTGACGAACACGCGACCGGGCTCGGCTATTTCCTGCAGCCGGGCGGCGATGTTGACGATGTCACCATGAATGCCGCGGTCGTCGAGCAGGAATTCACCAAGATGTATCCCGACACGAAAACTGATCCTTTGATCCATGGGGAGTGACGGGTTTGTGCTCCCGGTGATGCGGTGCAATTCCACGCCGAAGCGGACCGCATCGGTCGCCGTATCAAATCTTGCGAGGATACCGTCTCCTTTCACATCCACGAAATGGCCGTCATGTTTGATGCACTCCGCCTCGAGCTGTTCGAGCAGCGCGCGCAGCGCCTTGTACGTGTCGATCTCGTTGCGGCCCATAAGGCGAGAGTACCCGACCACATCGGCAAACAAGACGGCCCCGAGCCTTTGTTTGAAAGAGTGGTCCTTCGCGGTCACGATCTCGGCTTTCATTCAGCGGGGTTCGGGTGCACTAGGCGGCCATTTATAACTTGATGTTGTCGTATCACCAAAGGCAATAACTGTATTGGAATCAAGGTCATCTGCCAGAACGTCCCGAACGGCCGTCCATTCATCCGCAAGGATTCCGACGACGACCATATCATGATAAATGCCTTCAGCGAACCAGGCCTTTCGCATCGTGCCTTCGATTTTGAAGCCGGCCTGCGCGGTCAAGTCCCGGCTGCCGGTATTGTCGGCGCGGTAGAAGGACGTGACCCGGTTCAACCCGAGTTGACGAAACGCGAAATCCAGCATCAGCGTTGAAGCGCGGATGCCAATGCCCGTTCTGCGATTTGACTGATCGACGTAAAGCGCGATGACCGCATCCCGGTTGATATGCGAAATGCGCTCGAGCCCGACGATCCCGATGACCTCCATGCCTTCGGAGGTGATGGCGAACCAGCACTTTTCGCCAGCGTGATCCGTATTTCCGGACATGTTCCAAAGCCGCTCACACGTGGGAAGATCGTACGGAACGCGCGAACCGCGATCGAAGACCGCGAGATCCCCCACGTCCTGAAACCAACGTGCGACGCAAACCAGATCGGCCTTTTCCAACGGCCTGAGTGAATATGATTTGTTGGTCTTGTCGGGCATGAAACCAAAACCTTTCAATAAAAATCAGATGGGAAATCGTAGCACAAAACAGTATGCGACGAAAAAAAGTTACCGCCAACGGATTAAATGATCCTGAGGCAAGCGGTGGAAGAGTTCGACCGGCGCGCGCAGCCTGCCGTCCCGCGTCCAGCGAAACCGGCGATGCGACACGCGCTCAGTTGTGCTCGACATTCGGGCTTCGACTTGCCGAGCCATCCGACAGTACGCGCTCGATGTCGACAACCATCGTCACCGCCCGCTCGCCATGCTGATTGCGCCTCGTGTCGACCGGCACGCAGCGCGGCACGGCGCCCGGCATCCAGTCGGGGGTCATCCCGGTACGCGCCAGTCCGGCGAGCGTCCGATGGTCATGCGCCGCTGCCGACCGCCGACGTGGTAATGGATGGTGAACCGACGCGCGCCCGAGGCCTGCACCCGCGCGGCAAAACCGATCCCCGAGGTGTCGAGTTCTGATAGCTGGCGCGGGGTTCGGCACCGCATCGCGCAGAATTTTCTCTTTGAATTTCAATCTTCTGGCCATGCGTCCGGTCCCGTCCGCGCAACACAGGCGTAAATCCGCGGCTCTATCAAGTCAGGGCACGGCGCGGGGGCGGACCACAGGCAGAGAGCGGAATTGACCGGCACCGTGCAATTCCGGTCAGGCGGATCAAGGGGTTACAGGTAGGCCCGTCTAACGCCGTAGGTCGGGCGGCCATGTTACAAAGAGCCTAAATACTAGGCGAAAAAGCATGGTTGATGTGTCAGCTCTTGACCGGCACGCCGAAGCGAAGCTTAATGGTTGACAACACGATGTTCCGGATGATGCTATGCTAAAAGCCTCAACAGCGCGGCTTCTAACATTCAATCGCAACATCAGCGCTTCAAGCGCGTGGCAAGAGAGCCCTTAGGTGACACAAGCGTTGCCTCGGGGCTTATTGTGTTGGAAATCAGTGATGAAAGCAACGCTCGACATCGGAATTGTGGTATCTACGTCGGGGTCCTACGGCGAGATAGGTCAGGCAATCTGCGCCGGGGCTGAGCTGGCAATTGCAGAGGTCAATGCCGATCCACAAGCCAAGGTCAGCTTGCGACCGGTTATGATGGATCCTGGCGGCGTGCCTGCCGCTTATGCAGATGCGGTTCAGGAACTCCTGACAGGTTCGGGGCTCACCCAGGTGCTGGGTTGCTATACCTCGTCGAGCCGCAAGGAGGTCCTTCCGCTTTTCGAGAAATACGATGCACTGCTTTGGTATCCATCACATTACGAAGGGTTCGAGACCAGCGACAATGTGATCTATACCGGCGCGGCACCTAACCAACATGTCGTTCCGCTGGCGCGGCATCTGCTGGACAATCACGGCAATCGCGGCTGGTTTGTCGGGTCGAATTATGTTTGGGCGTGGGAGAACAACCGCATCCTGCGGGAGGCGCTGACGGAGGTGGGCGGAACCATCCTGGGCGAGCGGTATTTTCCGGTCGGAGAAACTGATCTCGACGCACTCGTTGAGCAGATTGTGCAGGATCGTCCTGATTTTGTGTTCAACACACTCATCGGCGAGTCTTGCTATGAATTCCTACGACTGCTGCGCGCAAAGGCTGTGGCGTTGGGTTTCGATCAGGCCAGTCGCCTGCCGGTGGCAAGCTGTAGCCTTTCCGAGGCCGAATTGCCGCTCATAGGCGATGCTGCGGCGGGGCACCTGTCGTCCTCGGTCTATTTCTCGACCGTCGACTCGCCTGAAAACGCGCGATTCACGGCACAGTGGGATTGCCGATACAGTCATCTGGGACGCGCTTGCGCTGATGGCGAGGCGGCGTATATCGCGGTGCACCTTCTGGCCATGGCGGTGGAAAAAGCGGGATCAGCTGGCCTGTCCGACGTACGCGCAGCCGCGCGCGGTCTGCGTTTTGCTGCGCCGCAGGGGCTTGTCACAGTCGATCCTGACAACCTGCATTGCAGCATGCGTCCCCGCATAGGCAGGTCCACCGCGGATGGGACGTTTGAAATCCTCCGCGAAGAAAGTAGCCCGGTGCGGCCCGATCCCTATCTGGTATGGGCGAGCGCAAAGCAGAAAGATGGCCGCCTTGGCCCCGATCACCTGCGGAGCGTCTCGTGAAGGCCGCTGTCAAGACCAATTTCCGCGGTATGCGGGCGCTGGTCGTACTTGGGAACGATAGCAACCGCTTTGTACTCGCTTCCGTGCTTGGAAAGCTTGGCTTGGACGTGCAGCTACTTGATCCGCATGACGCTGGCGTGCCGACGGCGCTTCAACGCTGCGACGTGGTTCTGCTGGACGCGGATATCAATCTCGAGAGTCTGTCCGAGCCCGATGCGCTGCCTGACGTGCCTTGTATAGCTCTTATCGGAACCGAAACACCCAGCCAACTTGCTCGCGTGGTACGACAAGGCTGCATCAGTCACATTCTGAAACCGGTTCGAAGCTCGGGCGTGTTCACTGCGCTGTTACTCGCGGTGAACGAGCACGAGAAACGCCAGAAGATCGCACGCGAAATGGCTGTTTTGCGCCAGCGCCTGGCCGGGCGGCGTGAGGTCACGGCGGCGGTGCTGACGCTGATGGTGGCCGACGGCATCGACCAGGACGCGGCCTATGAAAGGTTGCGTGTCGAAGCGATGAACCGGCGCATGCCCATTGAAGAATTGGCGCGTGAATACTTGGCCCGCGATACGCGTGCCCAAGGGGGCGGTCGGCGCCCGCGGATCAAAGCCGACGACACTGCAAAGAAACAATCGACCAACAGGAGACTAAGACAATGAAAAAGAACCCAAATCGCCACCTCATGGCCGCGATGCTGGCAGGTACCTGCATTGCGGGACTGCCCGCAATGGCGCAGGACGGTCCGATCAAGATCGGCGTTCTGGAGGACCAGTCGGGCGATTTCGCCGCCGCGACCAATGTCAAAGTCCATGCGATCGAACTGGCCACGAAGGAAATCAACGACGCTGGTGGCATCGATGGACGACCGATCGAACTGGTGATCTACGACACCCAGTCGGACAACCGGCGGTACCAGGAGTTCATGCGTCGCGTGCTGCAACAGGACCAGGTGGACGTGGTCTTCGCCGGTTTCTCGTCAGCCTCGCGCGAGGCGTACCGCCCGATCGTCAACCAGTTTGACGGACTGGCCTTCTACAACAATCAGTACGAGGGAGGGGTGTGCGACGCCAACATGATCGTCACTGGCGCAGTACCGGAACAACAGTTCTCCACCCTCATCCCATGGATGATGGAAGAATACGGACCGAACGTCTACACGCTGGCGGCGGATTACAACTTCGGCCAGATCTCGGCAGAATGGGTCCGCCAGATCGTCGACGAGCAAGGCGGCACCATGGTCGGCGAGGAGTTCATTCCGCTGGGCGTGTCGCAGTTCTCGCAGACAATCCAGAACATCCAGGAAAGCGACGCCGATTTCGTCGTCACGCTCCTCGTGGGCGCGGCGCAGGCCTCCTATTATGAACAGGCCAACGCGTCGAATGTGGACCTGCCGATGGCCTCCTCGGTCAATGTCGGGCAGGGGTACGAGCACAAGCGCTTCACGCCGCCGAGCCTCTCGCAGATGCACGTGACCACGAACTACATCGAGGAGATAGACACGCCTGCGTCCAACGATTTCGTCGAGCGCTTCCGCGCGATGTTCCCGGACGAACCTTACATCAACCAGGAAGCTGCAAATTCCTATATCGGGATCAACCTCTACAAGCAGATGGTGGAACGCGCGGGAAGCACGGACCATGACGAGATCCGCGCCGTGCTGGGCGAAGGGGATGTGTGCTTTGACGGGCCGTCCGGTAACGTGTGCCTCGATCCGCAAAGTCAGCACATGTCGCACACGATCTACCTTGCCAAGGTCGAGGAAGATCATTCGATCACTTTCCCGGAAGTTTGGGAAAACATCGAACCTTACTGGCTGGGCGATGCGGGCTGTGATCTGACGCAGAACGACCCGAGTGCGCAGTATACGCCGTCAAACCCGCCGCCGGCGCAGTAAAACACTGACGCACGCATCCCGGCGGGGCACGAACCCCGCCGGGCCCCAGGCTTGACCACAAAAGGGAGCGCGTTTCGTGGAGTTCTTCCCGGCGAGTTTTTCCATCTTCTACCAATTCGGCAATGCCTTCGCCTTCCTTGTCATCTCCTGCGCCGGGCTTGCGGTGATCTTCGGGATGATGGGGATAATCAACCTTGCACATGGCGAATTCATCATGTGCGGGGCCTATGTGACGGCCTCCACCGCGCGGGCGGGTCTGCCGCTGCCATTGGCGATTGCCTGCGGCGCATTGACGGCCGCGCTGGTTGGAATGGTGCTGGAGCGCACGGTCATCCGCCACCTTTACCACCGGCCGCTGGACTCGATCATCGCGACATGGGGAATCAGCCTGATCGCCACACAAGCGGTGCTGATCCTGCTGGGGCCGTCAATGTCGGGCACAGGTACGCCGCTGGGCAGCACGTTGGTGGGCGAGCGGTCCTATTCGATCTACCGCCTGGTGCTGTTCGCCTCTGCCGTCGGCCTTCTGGGCGGGCTGTACCTGCTGTTCTACCGGACTCGGTTCGGGGTGATCGCCCGTGCAACGATTCAGCGCCCGGAGATGGCGCGGGCGCTCGGCGTTGATACACGGCGCGTCTATGGACTGACCTTCGGGCTTGGCGCGGGGCTGGCAGGGCTGGCGGGCGGACTGTATGCCCCGACGATGACGATGGTGCCGACCATGGGTGCGACCTTTATCGTCGAAAGTTTCGTGACCGTGGTCGTCGGCGGTGCCGATATCTTCCTTGGCGCGGCACCGGCGGCGGCAATTCTGGCGGTCATAAAGGCCGCGCTGACGGCATGGTACGGGCAGCTCTTCGGGCAGATCGGGTTGCTGGTCGCCGTGATCGTGGTGATCCGGGTCATGCCCGGCGGCCTTTCGGCCTTCATCAAGAGGTGGCAGCGATGAATCCTATCGAGCTTCCCGATGCGTCCGAAGCACCCGCCCGGCGCGGCCTGAAGCTGTGGCTGTCGCGGCTGGAAGGGCCGCAGACCATGGGGCGCGGCCCCGCCTTCTGGGCTGTGGTGGTGCTGGCGGTGCTGGCAGCCCTATCCTATCCGGCCTTCGCGAATGACTACGTTGTCGGCAACGCGGCATATTTCTTCGTCTGGACCTTCATGGCCATGGGCCTTGGTGTCGTCTGGGGGTATTGCGGTGCGCTGAGCTTCGGACAGACTGCATTTTTCGGGTTGGCCGGTTACGCGTATGGCGTGATCACGATCAATATCGGGTCGGCATTTGGCGCGACATGGCTGGCGCTGCTGCTGGCGGTCGCGCTTGGCGGTGTTTTTGCGCTGCTGATCGGCTATTTCATGTTCTACGGGCGGATCAAGGGCGTATTCGTCGGCATCGTCACGCTGTCGGTCACCTTGGTGCTCGAGACATTCATGGCGCAGACCGCCGGGCCACAATGGCGCATCGGGGACGCGCGGCTGAACGGATTCAACGGCATGTCGGGAATGCCGCCGCTGACGGTGCCGTGGCCCGGCGGGGACATCATGCTCTATTCCGGCACGGCGCTTTACTATGTATTGTTGGGCATGGTGGTGCTTTGTTATCTGGGCCTGCGGATGCTGCTGAACGCGCCCTTTGGCAACGTGCTGGTGGCGATCCGCGAAAATCCTGAGCGGGCCGAGATGCTGGGCTACGACATCCGGCTTTACCAGATGCTGGCATTCGGGCTCGGCGGGGCACTGGCCGGGCTCTCGGGTGCGCTTTACACAGCCTGGGGGCAATACATCACACCCTCCAGCATGGGTCTGACAGCCGCGGCGCTGCCCATCGTGTGGGTGGCTGTCGGGGGGCGGCGCGATATTACCGCGACTCTGCTTGGTTGCCTGCTGGTGATCGCGGGTTTCCAGTCGCTGACGATCTACGGCAGCCAGTATGCACTGGTCGTGATGGGCGCGTTGCTGGTTTTCACCGTTCTGGTCACGCCGGACGGCCTTGTGTTCACGGCGATCAACCGGATGGGCCGTCTTTTCAAGAGGGTGCGCCGATGACCCGCATTCTTGATGTGGCCAAGCTGAACAAGAGTTTCGGCGGCGTGACTGTCGCTCGCGACATCGATTTCGTGTTGGAGGCCGGCGCGATGCATTGCCTGATCGGGCCGAACGGGGCTGGCAAGTCGTCGTTCTTTCGCCTGTTGCTGGGCGAACATGCACCCGATAGCGGGACGATCGGCTTTGCGGGTGATGACATCACGGCGTTGCGATCGTTCCAGCGCATCCGCAAGGGGATCAGTGTCAAGTTCCAGGTGCCGGGGATATTCAAGGCGCTGAGCGTCCGCCAGAACCTTGAGATCGCGTTCCAGTACCACCTGCACGGGGCAAGCCTTGGTGATACCGTGCGCCGGGTGCTCGAGTTCACGAACCTGACCGGCGAGATCCATACGCCCGCCGGAGTGTTGTCTCATGGTCAGCAGCAATGGCTGGAGATCGGCATGGCTGTCGGGGTGGAGCCAAAGCTGTTGCTGCTGGACGAGCCGACGGCCGGCATGTCGCCCGATGAAACCCGCAAGACCGGCGAGATGCTGCACGAGCTCAATGCGCGCGGCATCACTATTCTGGCGGTGGAACACGACATGGCCTTCGTGCAGCAGATCGCCCGCAGTGTCACCGTGCTGCACATGGGCGCCATTTTCGCCGAGGGCGACATCGATGAGATTACCGCCCATCCCGGGGTTCAGGAAATTTATCTGGGGGCCGCAGATGAGTGACACCGCGCTTCTGAGTGTAGAAGGCCTGTGCGGCGGCTATGGCGGCGAGCAGGTCCTGCAGGGCGTCGACCTGAGCCTCGACGCGGGCGAGATCGTGGCCGTGATCGGCCGCAACGGCGTGGGCAAGAGCACGCTGATGCGCACGCTGACCGGGCTTCTGTCATCCAGCGCGGGCACGATCCGGCTTGCAGGCGCGGACGTCTCGCGCGAGCCGGCCAACAAGCGCGCCCTGCGCGGTATCGGGTACATCCCGCAAGGCCGCGAGGTGTTTCCCGAACTGACAGTGCGCGAGAACCTGATGGTCGGAGAAGTGGCGGGGCAGGGCCGCATCGCGCCCGATTACGACATGATCCACCGGTTCTTCCCGATACTGAAGGAACGTGCGCGCCAGCGCGCCGGCACCTTGTCGGGGGGGCAGCAGCAACAGCTTGCCATCGCACGCGCGATGATCGGACACCCGAGCCTGATGCTGCTGGATGAGCCGTCCGAGGGCATCCAGCCGTCGATCATCAAGGACATCTCGCGCAATGTGCGTGAGTTGAACGCGCGAACGGGGGTCGCGGTTCTGCTGGTCGAACAGAACCTCGATCTGATCGTGTCGATGGCGCAGCGCGGCTACGTCATGGAAAAGGGCCGGATCGTGGCAAGCCTCGGCCCGGACGAGATCACCTCGCGCGATGCGGTGCGGCGTTATCTGACTATCTGAGTACCCTTAACAGAAGACTGGAAGGAGCAAGAACATGAGCTGGCTGGAAACTTCGATCATGGGCCGCAAGGGCGTTGCAAAAGGCAAGGCCGGCGATACCCACAAGATCACCATCGCCGACCAAGGCATCTTTCACTATGTCTACGGCCCCTATGCCGATCCTGTGCTACAGGTCGAACCCGGCGCAGTGGTTTCGGTGGAAACCCATGATGCATTCGAGGGCAAGATCACGAAGGAAACCGACACGCCGTCGGAGATCCTGAATTTCCCGTATCTCAACCCGCAGACCGGGCCTATCCATGTGAAGGGCGCGGAGAAGGGCGATGCGCTGGCGGTTCGGATCCTGTCGGTCACGCCACGCGGGCAACAGCCCGTGGGCACGACATGCCTGATCCCGGAATTCGGCGGGCTGGTGGGCACCGGCAACACCGCGATGCTCAATGCGCCGCTGGCCGAGCGGGTGAAGAAGATCAACGTCGACACGGATGGCGTCTACTGGTCCGACAAGGTCACACTCCCCTATGAGCCCTTCATCGGGACGATCGGCACGTCGCCCGAGATCGAGGCGATCTCGTCTCTTCAGCCTGACTACTATGGCGGGAATATGGATTTGCCCGATGTCGGTCCCGGTGCGATCATCTACCTGCCGGTAAACAAGGCAGGCGGATTGCTGTATCTGGGCGACTGCCATGCGATCCAGGGCGATGGTGAGCTTTGCGGCGTGGCGTTGGAGATCCCGGCAACAGTCGAATTGCAGATCGACCTGATCAAGGGGCACGGCAACGTCTGGCCGCAGCTGGAAACCGAGGAGATGATGATGTTCATCGGCTCCGCACGGCCGCTGGAGGACGCCTCGCGCATCGCCTATCGTGAGCTGGTGCGCTGGTTGGCGGCGGAAACGGGCCAGAGCGAGACAGATGCCTATATGCTGCTGACGATGTGCGGCAAGGTGCGACTGGGGAACATGGTCGATCCGAAATACTCGGTCGGTGCGTCCATCGCGAAACGGTACGTGAAATAAGGGCAGGGAGGATCTGGTATGGATCTGGGACTTAAGGGCCTGAAGGCGCTGGTGACGGGCGGTAGCAAGGGGATCGGGCGGCGTTGCGCCGAGATCCTTGTCGCCGAAGGCGCAGAGGTGGCGATATGCGCGCGCACCGAGACGGATGTAAAGGCGGCCGCGGACGAGCTTGGTGTGCTCGGCGCAGCGGTGGACGTGTCCGACAAGGTCGCGCTCGAGGCATGGGTGAAAGCCAGCGCCGAAACCTTGGGCGGCATCGACATGGTGATCGGCAACGTCTCGGCGCTGGCGGTCAACGATGACGAGAGCGCCTGGCAGACGGGCTTCGATACCGACATGATGCATTGCGTTCGAATGGTGAATGCCGCGCTGCCGTGGCTGGAGACGTCGAAATATGCATCGATCACGCTGGTCTCGTCGGTCTCGGGGCGCGAGATCGACTTCACCGGACCGGCCTATGGCGCGTTCAAGGCGGCGCTGGTGCATTATGCTCAGGGTCTGGCCTACAAGCTGGCGCCGCAGGGTATCAGGGCGAACACGGTGTCACCCGGCAACACCTATTTCGAGGGCGGGATCTGGAGCCAGATCGAAACTGGCAACCCGGAGTTGTTCGCGACCGCGCTCGAGCTCAATCCGATGGGCCGCATGGCCACGCCTGAGGAAATTGCCCGCGGCGTGGTGTTCCTTGCGAGCCCGGCCTCAAGCTTCACGAGCGGCACCAATCTGGTCATCGACGGGGCGCTGACCAAGGGGGTGCAGCTCTGATACCAACGGCCTCGGCCTGTTCTTCTCGCGGGGTTCCCCAGAGGTCATCGACGTGACGCGCTGCCCTCGAAGCATGGAGGTTTCGATGGCAGTGGCGATCACAGGGACGGACATGTCGGCGCGCGCGCTTCGGGCCGCGGCGGCGAAGACGGCGGGTGCTTGCGGTCGCGCCGGTGATTGACGGCGTGGACCGCAAGACCGCGGCCGAGAGCTGCGGCATGGACAGCCAGACGCTCCTTGATAGAGGTGGTCCTGCTTTTTCGACCGGTTTGCAGCCTTGTCAAGGTGGATCAGGGTTTCACATCAGGCTGCCATTCTCATGGGTTCGGTTCTGCTGGCATGGACCTCCTCGGGGGTCAGGATGCCATGGGTCGAGTGGGGCCGCTCGGCATTGTAATAGGCCGGCCATTGGCCGATACCGTCGCGGGCTTGCGACCCGGTCTCGAAGCTACGCAGATAAATGCATTCGTATTTCGCTTCGCGGACCTGCGGTTCAGCGACCGCCAGAGGCGTTCGATCATACGATTGTCGATCCAGCGGCCCTTGCCATCCATCGATATCTTCACCTCGGCATCCTTCAGCTCATCGATCCAGTCGCTGCTGGTGAACTGCGATCCCAGACCGGTGTTGAAGATCTCAGGCGGGCCATATGCGGCCAGCGCCTCCTTCGGGGCCGCGACGCAAAAGTCCGCCTCCAGTGTGTTCGACAGCCGCCAGGCCAGAACCTTGCGGCTGTACCAGTCCATGATGGCCACCAGGCGAGCCTTAGTCCGCCATTGGTCTGAGGACAATGGCGAGCGGAACCCGCGCTCCATCCGGATACAGGTGATAGCGGCGCATCGGACCTGGTTGGGGCGGGTGATCGCCAGCCCTTTCAGAAGGTAAGGATAGATCTTGTGCGCCGGGTGCTTCTTGCTGGTGTTGGGCTCCTGGTAGATCGGCACAAGCCGCATCAGGCGGATCAGCCGGCGTATGTCGTGCC
>Ga0307978_1002436_pt1 | contig 13171 bp, 11 predicted proteins | sample OrgLakmetage1056_FD_203151 | JGI IMG/M metagenome (GOLD analysis project Ga0307978, IMG submission 203151) | Saline water microbial communities from Organic Lake, Antarctica - #1056 | ecosystem: Environmental > Aquatic > Non-marine Saline and Alkaline > Saline | place: Antarctica: Organic Lake...
ATTGAGTGGCAGAACGACTCGGTGGCTTTGTTCTTTTTCACAACCCAAAGCTCCGGTGTTGTTCTGTCTTTTCAAAATCTACCTCTAGCACGTCCAAAGTCTAGTTAACACATGTGAAGCCTGGAGGTAACCTTTATGGCGGTTTTCTTTTTAGGGTTTTTCAATCAAAATCTAACAATTCATACTTTGAAGTCAGTGCAAAAGGTGTAACCCGCTATGGTCTTGGGACAGAAGTTTTCCTGAACTTTCTTACCATTCTTCCCCCCCTCGAAGAACAAACCACCATCGCCCACTTCCTAGACCACAAAACCGCCCAGATCGACGCCGCAATAGACAAGCACCGGCAGTTGATCGAGCTGCTGCAAGAACACCGCGCCGCCCTCATCAATGAAGCGGTGACCAGGGGGATCAACCCGGATGCGCCGATGAAGGATTCAGGGATTGAGTGGATTGGGGAGGTGCCGGCGCATTGGGATAGAGTGGCTTTAAAAAGAGCTGTGATAACAAAAATTACAGATGGACCACATGAAACACCCGAGTTCCTAGATCAGGGTATTCCTTTTATATCTGCCGAAGGTGTAAGAGAAGGCAGGGTAGATTTTAACTACAAACGAGGGCATATTTCGCCAGAAGTCCACGAGATATATTCGAAAAAATGCAAACCTCAAAAAGGAGATGTATTTATCGTCAAATCAGGTTCAACTACTGGAAAGGTAGCTTATGTTGATACAGATATAGAATTTAATATATGGTCACCAATAGCTCTGGTTCGTCCTAAAGAAGAATTTGATGGGAAATACCTTTTTTACTTTTGTGGAAGTAAATGCTTTCAAAAGCAGATTCAACTATTCTGGTCTTTCGGCACTCAGCCTAATATTGGGATGAAGGTTTTAGAAAATCTATATATTGCTGTGCCCACTGTCAATGAACAACAACAAATCGTCGATTATATCGAGGCAGAAACCGCCCGCATCGACGAAGAGATCACCCTTGCGAGGCAAGAAATAGCCCTGCTGGAAGAATATCGGCAATCTCTGATCGCGGAAGCCGTGACCGGAAAAATCGACGTGCGCGATTATCCGCTCACCTAAAAGACTGAACCTATGGCTAAAGGCATTCATACGGAAGACACATTTGAAGCAGCGATAGCAACCGCCCTGATCGAACACGGCGGCTATAGCAAAGGCGACCCCGAGCACTACGATGCAGCCTTAGCCCTTGATCCCACAACGCTGTTTACCTTCCTGCAAACCACCCAGCCCAGGAAATGGGAAAAGATCAGCAAGATACACGGCGCATCGGTCAAGCCCAAACTCCTAAACCGCCTGACCAAAGAGATTGACCTGCGGGGCATGCTCGATGTGGTGCGCAAAGGCATTACCGATTACGGGGTGAAATTCAATCTGGCCTATTTTCGCCCGGAAACCACGCTCAACCCGGAAACCGAAGCCCTGTACCAGCAAAACATTCTCACCGTCACCCGTCAGGTGTACTACAGCAACAAGCACCGGAACAGCCTGGACATGCTGCTATCCCTGAACGGCTTGCCGGTGATTACTATCGAGCTAAAAAACCAGTTTACCGGGCAAACCGCTGAGCATGCCAAACGGCAGTACCGTTACGACCGGGACTATAAAGAATTGCTGTTCCAGTTCAAAAAACGGGCACTGGTGCATTTTGCCGTAGATGCCGATGTGGCTTTCATGACCACCCGCCTCAACGGAGCCAAGACGTACTACCTGCCCTTCAATCAGGGGCACAACCACGGCAAGGGCAACCCACCCAATCCAGACGGCTATCGTACGGCATACCTTTGGAATGAAGTCTGGCGCAAGGACAGCCTGATGCAGATCATCGGCAAGTTCATGCACATCGAAACGGAAGAGATCGAGATCGGCAGCAAGATCAGGAAAAAGGAAACCCTGTTCTTTCCGCGCTATCATCAAATGGACGTGGTACGGAAACTGGTCGGCAACGTAAAGGAAAACCAAGCCGGAGAAAACTACCTGATCCAGCATTCCGCCGGTAGCGGCAAAAGTAAGTCCATAGCCTGGCTGTCCTACCAGCTTTTCAGCCTGCACAACCAAGAGAATGAGCGGATTTACAACGCCGTCATCGTCATTACGGACCGCACCGTTCTGGACTCACAGCTTCAAAACACCATCTACCAGATCGAGCACAAGCAAGGCGTGGTCCAGAAGATCGACAAAGACTCCACGCAGCTGGCCGATAGCCTGGCCAAAGGCGGCAGTATCATCATTACGACCCTGCAAAAATTTCCGTTTGTACTGGATAAGGTGGGCGAAATCCCGAACCGGAACTACGCCGTGGTGATTGATGAAGCGCACAGCTCACAGGGCGGAGAAGCCACCAAGAAAATGAAAGAAGTGCTGGCCGCTGCGTCTTTGGAAGAAGCGCTAGCGAACGAAATGGATTCTGAAGATGAAGATACGGCTATGGATGAGGTCCGGCGGTCGATGTTATCCCGTGGCCGGCAGCCCAACCTCAGCTTTTTTGCGTTTACCGCCACGCCCAAAGCCAAGACACTGGAGGTTTTTGGAACGCCGGGCAAAGACGGCAAGCCAAGGCCGTTTCACCTGTATTCGATGCGACAGGCGATTGAGGAAGGCTTTATTCTCGATGTACTGAAAAACTACACGACCTATAAAACCTATTACAAGCTCTCCAAGGCCATCGCGGACGATCCGGAAGTCAACAAGAAGAAAGCAGCCAGAGCGATCGGTCGGTTTTTGTCCCTGCACCCACACAACCTGGCACAAAAGACAGAAGTAATGGTGGAGCACTTCCGGCAGGTCGTAAGCAAGCAGATCGGAGGTAAAGCCAAGGCGATGGTTGTGAGTGGGTCGCGGCTTCACGCCGTGCGCTACAAGCGCGAGTTTGACCGTTATATCAAGGAAAAAGGATACCATGAAGGAGATCACGCCATTAAAACACTGGTGGCGTTTTCTGGTAAAGTGATTGATGACGGCGTAGAGTTTACCGAGCCGCAAATGAACAGCTTTGGATACAAAGAGCTGCGCAAGAAATTCGATACCGACGAGTATCAGCTCCTACTCGTGGCCGATAAATACCAAACGGGCTTTGATCAGCCGCTTTTGCACACCATGTACGTGGACAAGAAGCTCTCCGGCGTAAAAGCCGTACAGACGCTCTCCCGGCTGAACAGAACGACTTCCGGCAAGGAAGACACCTTCGTGCTGGATTTTGTCAACGATCGTGAAAAGATACTCGAATCCTTCCAACCCTTCTACGAGGTGACCACCGTGGAGGAAAGGACCGACCCCAACCACTTGTATGACCTGAAAACGGAGATCGAGAAAACGCAAGTCATCTGGCAAACGGAAGTGGACAAATTTGCCGAGGTGTATTTCTCGAATACCAGAGCCCTGAATGTCAAAGACCAAGGCAAACTCTACGCTTTTGTCGATCCGGCTATTGAGCGGTTCAAAGGCTTGCCGGAAGAAGCCCAGGACGACTTAAAAAACGCCGCTCAGACCTTTACGCGCCTGTATTCTTTCCTTTCCCAGATCATGCCTTTCCAAGATATGGACCTGGAAAAGCTATTCACCTATCTGCGGCACTTTCAAAAGAAACTCCCCAAGCCTAATCTCACCGAGCGCTTCCAACTTACGGATGAAGTGGCGTTAGAGTATTACCGCCTCCAGAAGATTGAAGAGGGGAAGATCGCTCTGCAGCAAGGGGAAGAGGGGCAGCTGTCGGGTGTCAAAGAAGCCGGGGTGCGCTACAGTAAAGATGAGGTTGCGCCTATATCTACAATCATCGAGGTGATAAACGAAAAGCTTGGCACTGACTTCACTACTGCCGATCAGCTTTTCTTCGATCAGATCGAGGAAGAAATGATACAGGATGAACGGCTCGCCAAGCAGGCACAGAGCAACACCAAGGAGAACTTCAAATACGGTTTTGAGGACAAGTTCATGGACGTGGTGATCGAGCGTATGGAGCAAAACCAGGAGCTTTTTGCTAAATTGATGGATGATGACCGCATGGCGGGTATTGTGAAGGAGATGTTGTTGGATAAGGTGTTTGAGCGGTTGGGGGGAGGTAAGCAATAAAATTTCAACACTTATGAAACTTTCCAAATCACATACTGGAATAGCAGCAGAATTTTTCGTCGCGGCAGAATTGAGCCGAAGAGGCTATAACGTGACCTTAACATTGGGAAACACAAAGTCAATAGATTTACTAGTCGAAAAAGAGTCTAATCTTGTTTCTATTCAGGTGAAAGGTATACAGCGGACAAAGTCCATCTGCTGGAACCTTAAAAGGACTTCATTGAGAGAAGACATCATCTACGTTTTTGTAAACCTTAATGCCGATACTTTATCGCTTCCGGAGTTTTTTATTCTCACATTCGAAGAGGTAAAAACACATCTTAAAGAGGTAAAAAGTGGGAGGGATTATATCGATTACAATTATTTGAAGAGGTTGGATTTTGAGGATAGTTGGGGGAAGGTATGAGGTCAGGATAGCGTAACAAGTTTCCGATGTTATACTTTACTCAAGTTCAGTTATCCTTTTTTGGCATTGGTGTAAACTTGTTCAGCGGCTTTTCTGTACCAAAATAGTTCTCTTTTCTGAGTACTAAAAACTCCCCGAAAACTCTTATTTTTACTCTTAAGCAAATCAAGACCATGGCATCCAAAATCCCCATCAGTTACCTCCGTATGGATAGCGCAGGGGCAGCAGGACATCTCTATGGTTTTTTTGGAGTCAAAGGTTGGAAGAGAGGCTTTGTTCAAGGATGTCTACGCTCTTACCTATGGTGAGAACTTCCGTGAAGAAATTCGGTGGGTCATTGATGAGGGGGGTATATAAAGAAGTTAGATACCAGGAATATATAAAAATGAAGAAAAATTCATATACAGAATTAATGTCGGGGCTGATTGAAAAATCAAACCTAGAATTGATAATACCATTTATGGAAAAAGTGAATGAAGAAAGCGAATTTAGACAGTTTGTTTTTACAATATTATTCAAGCTAACTAATGGCCTTGAAACTATAAGCTTGTTATTTCACAACTTTGAAACAAAGCCTCAGTTTGCTGATACAATTTTCATTTCTCAAAGGGCATTACTAGCGGACATGATTACTGTTTACTATTTGTTATTAAAATCAGATTTTGAAGAAGAAAATCTGCAAGAGGAATTAGATAAAATTAAGTTTGATCATGTCAACTTCAGTATCGAAAATTTAAAGCTCTACAAAGAATTATATAATTCAAGTGATAAAGAAATCGCAACTAGAAAAGAAGAAATCATTAAGGCCTTTCCGAAATACTTTGACAATGAAGGGAATACTAAAAAAGGGTTTAAGAGGTTAAAGTCAATTGGAGGAATGGTGAAGGAAATAAAGAGCAACTCACCAGTATCAAAGTTTCAAGGAAATACAATTTTGGCTTTTGAACATTATGATCTGTATTCAAAATACGAACATCTTGGTCACTATACGTCCAAACTAGTGTTTAGAAGCTACAATCGCACAGAAATTGAACATTTAAAAACAGAAATCAAAACATCTTTAAACCTACTTTTAAATTTTAAATATGCCTTACTCACTGAATTTTACACTCAAGAACAAATTGAGAAAACTACATATTATATGATATATAACCAATTAAAAGAGTTTGAATCCGGCATGTAACAATGTACATGGCAATCATGCTTCCTTTGTCAGCATGCCGCATGTCCTAACCGTCATGCCCTACGAGCACCTCTGGGGCATGGCGATGGAGACCCTGGAAGACTAATCCAGCCAATACTGCAGCCCCACCTCTGCAACCGACGTCAGCGTAAACCGAAGTTTCAGCCCTTCCGACTGGCCACTGAAGAAGTTGACGAAACCCAGTAAACCCTTACACAGATTAAGCCCACCCACAAATACCCCACCCCATTTATTTACCGTTAGACTTCCCGAATCCTCAAATAAATAGAGGTAATGGTTCAGAATGAAACAGAAAATTGCAATATTTATACTTGCTAACAACCAATCACTACTCTCATGCCATCAACCCCACTACGCCCATCATTTACAAACGTCCTCTACCGGAGGCTCAAGGCTGGTCAGTCCATTAACCTGGTAGGACTAAGAGGGGCTGGCTGCAGTCGAGCCCTTCAGGATGTAGCTGAACTTATCAGAAACGAAGGTGGAACGCCTATTTTAGTCGATCTCAATAAGTATAAGTACAACTACGCTGGGTTTGTGGAAGAAGCGCAGGAGCAACTGCTTCTTTCCGCAGGTAATAATAGAAGTGCCCAGAAAGCTATTGAAGGAGAATACCCACCTGTATCTCTTATTCTGCGTGAGCACCAAACAGAACATCAGCATATTTTCCTTTTGTTTGACCACTTTGATGCCTTGCTAGACGATCCAAAGCAAAGGTTGCCAAAACACTTCTACGATGACCTAAACAGTCTGAATAATAAATCCAATGTATCTATTTGCTGCGTCACTGAGAAGCCTCACCTACAATACCGGGTGCATTACAAGGATGAAGAGGGGCAGCTGGCCGTTACACTTTCTTGGCTTGACCTTCAACACTTAGACCTTCCGCACCTCCTGGAAGAAGAGATACAGGCAGAGCTATGTAGAGCAATGAAAGGGATACTAGGGTGGGAAGAAGACGAGGGTGCTTATATTCGGGCGATAAGCGGTCATCTCCACCCCATATATTACATTGAACTGCTTAAGACCAACTTTGAGCTATATCCTGATGAGTACACGCCAAAACAGCGGAATGCTCAGGTTGGAAAACAATATAAGGAAAGGTACAACAACCGGCCAAAATCTAAAACGAATTGGGATAAACTACTGGATAGGCTAGTCAGATTATCAGAGACTGTAAAAAACTTACGTGGTAAATGAGCAAAGCAAACCATCCATACGCCAAGCCGGTCCAACCCAGAAACAGCCTGGAGTTGCTGCGGTGGGTAGTGATGGAGCCAAACCGGGTTAAGCGGTACGAGCAGAATGTTGAGAAAAAGAGCGAGCAGGTTAAAGTCTTCCTCAAAGCCTACGGTACCTTCTGCTTACTATTTATTCCCTTCTGGATATTGAGCCAGTACGGCATTGCCTACTTTAATGTCCCGGAGCTATTTGCTGACCCGGAAGCTATTTTTAAAGAGGACTTTTGGCAGGGCTGGACACTCCAAATGGAGACTTTAGATAAGTTCTGGTTTTTAATCACATATACTTACAAAGGTTTGGCATTAGGTTTGGCATTAGGTTTGGCAGGAGGTTTGGCAGTAGGTTTGGCATTAGGTTTGGCATTCGGTTTGGCAGGAGGTTTGGCATTCGGTTTGGCATTCGGTTTCGCGAAGTTGTTGTAGTGTGAATTTAAATTTGGCAAAATAGGTAAACTTGGCTACCTTTAGAAGGTAGAGAGGAGATTCGCTTCTCTTTACATTCGTTAAAAAAACGCTTCTCGTATGAAAAACGGTTACATTTTGTCGTTCGTATTTGTGCTCATCTGCTCATCTGCTCATCTGGTGTTAGGGCAGGCTGGGTTTATTGAGACAATTTCCAAGGAAGATTTCCTGAAGAATAATTCCAAACATTGGCTCTATGATAGTTTGCAAAACGACGCTCGTTATTTGAGCGTGACGCCGATTCGGATGAACGATCTATGGAGTTCTCAGACCGGCGGTGAGCTGACTTTTAGCCTACCGAATGTGCAAGACCCTATTCGTGCGGTCGTCACTTCGCCCAGACGCTACACTGACTCCCGTTATTCCTGGACCGGTAATGTCTTAAATAGCCAGGACGAAATTGTCGGGCACGCCGTCTTTTTTCAGGAAGGAGATAAGAAGTTTGGTCAAGTTGAGTTAAGAAACCGCAGGTTCATCATTCGCGATCTAAACGCAAATATCGATGATGACCAAGTGCTAGTGGAGATCGATCAGGCAGCTTTACCGGTTAATAGCTGTGGAACGGAGGGGTTAAATGATCCTCCTGGCGGGCCGGAAGCGGAGCAACAAGTGCCACCTCCGCCTCTGCCGCCTCCGCCGCCTCCGCCGCCTGATACTTGCGAAGCAATAGTTACTGTGCTGTTTTTGCATACCCAGAAAGTATGGGATGCGGGTATAGACCCGGTGCAGTTGTCCACGATGGGCCTGCACGCGCTGAACGAGGCAATTGATTCGTCTGCGATTCCGAATACGGAGTTGGAAGTAGTTTCAGCGGGAAATGTGCTTTTTGAGAATTATGCCGACACTGAGGATGATTCAGAATCAATAATTAATGAGCTATTACCTCAGGACACATTCGTTCAACGCTTGAGAAACGAAAGAAGAGCGGATTTGGTTATCCTCCTTACGGAAGAAGATATTTTCTATATACAAGACAATACAATTAACTATGGTGTAGTGGGGTTAGCAAACGTTAATGAGGTTACTGACTCTAACAAGGTGTATAGTGTTGTAGAAGCTGATCACTCGGGAGTAACGAAAACTATCGTTCATGAGATCGGACACCTATTTGGGTGTCGTCATCGAGGAGGTGGACATTCGTACGCCAACGGTTACCAGATATGCTTGAACCCCAATGCATTTGGTTATTGTGCTGGTGGTACGGTGAATACTATTATGAATCCATCTGCTAATGACAATACAGTGCTTAGGTTTTCTAATTCGGATCCGAATCATTTTTATCAGGGCGCCGTCGTAGGAAACGATATGGCCGATAACGTAAGGATGATCGGCAACACTGCTTGTCCGATCAGCCAATTCAGAATGCCCTTGTTTCGTGCCTTCATCAGTGGTCCTACGAATGTTTCAAATAATCCTAACACAGATTATCTTTATTCTTCTTATTACCAAAATTGTCCGGTGGGACCGGTGACCTATCGTTGGGAAGTCAGCTGGGATTACGGAAATACTTTTTCCCATTTATCTCTCTTAGAGGACGCTGTTTTAGACGGAGCAGATGTGCCTTCGCAAGCTCCGGAAGGTATCATTAAGCTTACTGCGGTGTGTACGGGAGATACTTCTATCGTATTTCTGGATATTAAAAATTGGAGCGCCTGGAACTTGGTGGAGGAAGAAAATCCGAATGTAGCAACCACAAATGGAAGGAAGAACATACAGCCATTGAACATTAACTTAGACACACCGCTTTCCGTTTATCCTAATCCTACTACTGGCAACTTGAATATTCGAATGGCAAAGCCGTTAACAGGAGCTGTTTCAATTAACTTGATCTCGAATGATGGAAGAGAACAAAAACTTTATGAGAGTAAGTTCAGCAAACAAGAGCAAAGATTTTCCTATGATATTTCTCATTATGCCCCCGGTTTCTACGTCTTAGAAATACGTACCGACACCGAATGTTTCAGAACCCCCATAATCCTCACCCAGCAATGAAAAACTTATTACTATTATTGCTTCCCGTCATGATGCTGAGCTGTTGCGAAGACGATGATGCCGTCCCGCAGCCTGCGATTCCTCCACCTTGTGTAGAAGTAGCTTGTGAAACGGAAGACGAGTTTTTCGGTAAAGCTATCAGGAACGGGGAGTGCTGGAAAGCGGACACGGCGTTCTTCTTTAAATCCTCCACAAAAACATCTATTTATCTGGACGATGTCCCAATAAACGGGATTGAAGAAGGCTTAATCGTATCATTTTTCCATAATGCAAATTTAGAAGATACGCTATGGTTCGACATCAATGACTTTAGGGATCCAGCCCCTCATATAGCTAGCGCCAGGTACAGTTATAGAGAATTTCATGGTGTTGCCGGATCCTTTAGTTTCTTGTTCGGTCACGAATTAACGTACGAAGATTACCTTTTGATCGACTATTTTAATGCAGATACTAGTATCATCGAAGGTCATTTTCAAGTATATTTTCCGGACGGAAGCGTCAATTCTTATATCAATGCGCCGGATTCTATGCGCTTTGGATGCGGTAGTTTTCGGGCGAGAGCATTGTAAGAGAGGGAGGGTTTGACGGTTAGTGAGTTAGTGGGTTTCATAATGCTCATGAAAAAATGAAAAAGCTTCAAATAGGTTTGCTATTCTTCGCTTTCCTGAGCTATGGTGAGGACAACGCCTTGATCGAATACGAAGCTTTGCAGGACCGGGGGTTCTCTCAAAATATCCAAAAAGCAGAACAGCTGCTAGGGGCAATGCGTAGTTATACCCAGCACCAGAAAAAAGTGATTTTGCTCTTTACGGGCGCTTACTACTTCGATGAGCTGGAGCAGCCCAGCTGGGGTACTTATTTTGTCAATTCCCACCCCTTGGAAGTTAAATACCTATCAAAGGAAAAAACGCTACAGCTTACAAAGCCCACTGAGGACTTTCCTATAATCTATGAAGACCGTATACCGGAACGCATCTTTGAATTGACGCAGGGGCATCCCGCCCTTGCTCAGGAAATCTGCTACTACCTGGTAGAGACGGCCAACGAGCAAAACCGCAATACCCTTACCGGTGCAGACTTAGCGCAGATATTAGAAGAACGTATCCTTGTAGAGCACAACCACCCGATGTCTCGCTTTTGGAAGGATTTCTGCCGGGACGAAGCAATGAAAAGCACCGTACGACAAATCATTCGCGATGAACGCCCAACGGATAAAGCCAGTCTTAAGAAGTTGCTGCGCCATAGATTCATTTTGAAAACAGCCAATGGTTATCAACTCTGCAATCCGTTATTCGAGCAGTACATCAGGCGGTTTGACTTGGAGTTCTTTGAGGTTTAGTGCGTCCAGTTCCAGGTGAGGAAAGGGCGAATAAATCGGGTCCGGATAGGTGTGAGTTATTGACTGAATTGTACAGCTATTCTAAGGATTTTCTAAAAACCAGGAAGCGCATAAAGTAAGTTTTTGATTGCTAGGTGGTTATGAATTTGTTTCTGTTCCCAGCGGGTTCACACTAAAGCCTTCAGTCTAATGCTGAGGGCTTTTTTTATGCTCAAAAGGAACGGTCAAAAAAAGTATTTACCGCTGGTGCGAGGAGCCTGTCCCGGAGGAACCGGGAAGCCCCAGCGGGTTCACACTAAAGTCTTCAGTATAGCACTGAGGGCTTTTTTTATGCTCAAAAGGAACGGTCAAAAAAAGTATTTACCGCTGGTGCGAGAAGCCTGTCCCGGAGGAACCGGGAAGCCCCAGCGGGTTCACACTAAAGCCTTCAGTCTAATGCTGAGGGCTTTTTTTATGCCCAAAAGGAACGGTCAAAAAAAGTATTTACCGCTGGTGCGAGAAGCCTGTCCCGGAGGAACCGGGAAGCCCCAGCGGGTTCACACTAAAGTCTTCAGTCTAATGCTGAGGGCTTTTTCAACAGCCCCGAACCAGAGATGCTGGAGCTGGCGCAGGGGTTGAAGAATGTATCTGTTTCAGGGATGCGCAGGAGTTATGAGTGATGGGGTGGACATCATCCTACCCGCCGATAAACTTCTTTCAGTTTGAGCTCTAAATCCAGCATTTTAAAAGAGAAAACACCATCCTGTCCCGCCACCGGCTCCCGGATGATCCATTCCCCCTGCTCGTTTTTGTAGAAACCCTCCACCCGATGTTCATCCTGAGCGATCAGGATATACTCTTTCAAGCTGTCGATATTACGGTAAGCTTCAAACTTAGGGCCCCGGTCACGCGCTTCGGTGGAATCGGAGAGGACTTCAATGAGCAGTAAAGGATTGAGTAAGGTACCAGGAGCGTTTTCCAGATAAGACTCCTTTCCAGATGTGACAACGATATCCGGATAGTAGTACCTCTCAGAGAGAGGAGAAAAAACCCTCATATCTGCCTGATATATCTCCATTTCCAGACCAGCATTTCTAAAGAAACTCCAGATTAATCCATGGAGATTTGATGATATCTTATTATGCTCCTTACTACTTCCGCCCATATCAATTAAGTTTCCGTTCTCATATTCATGGCGCTCCTCCTGCGCTGCTTCCCACTCAAAATACGCTGCCGGGGAAAGTACCGTTGTTGCTTCAGCCATAAGTCCTCTTTTATGGTAAAGTACCACTTTATCGCGAAAGGTTCAAGTGCCCTGTCAGAATCCTAATCCGAACGCTGGCGAGTCTACGTTGCACTCCAGCATTCCTTGCCCGACGTAGCTCCCGAATAGCGCCTATGCTGGCCTGTATGGGTTGTTAGAGCATGTTTGGAGCGGGTTCGTCATGAAAATCAAGGAGTTGTGGTTCTGGCTAAGTCCTTTTTGGCGCATTTGGCGGAGCCTGCCCCGCGAAATTGCGGGGTCAAATAAGTCAAAAAAGACGACGCCGGAGCCTGCCCCGCAGCATTGCGGGGTTCATAAATCCTTGATTTGCAATAGGAGCGAGCTCCAAACATGCTCTTAGACTATAGAAAGAAAAGAGGTACAACACAGGTAGGAAATCCAAAAGATCAGCAAAAGCACCTTAATATTCTATTATGCACCAGGGCATCTCCTCCTGCAATTGCTGGACATACGCTTCTGTGAAATTATTTTCTCTAAGGTCAAGCTCAGTAAGGTTCTGTAATTGCGCGATTTGCGTGGGCAGTTCGCTAAGCTGGTTGCCGGAAAGGGAAAGCGAGGTAAGGTTATATAATTGCCCGATTTTCGGTGTCAGTTCGCTGAATTGGTTGCCGGAAAGGGAAAGCAAGGTAAGTTTTTGTAATTGCGCGATTTGTGGGGACAGTTTGCTGAGTTGGTTGCTTCCAAGGTCAAGCGTGGTAAGGTTTTGTAATTGCCTGATTTGAGGAGGCAATTCGCTGAATTGATTACTGTAAAGGGAAAGTTCGTTAAGTTTATGTAATTGTCCAATTTCAGGGGGCAGTTCGCTGAGTTGGTTGTCTCCAAGGTCTAGAGCGGTCAGGTTTTGTAATTGTCCAATTTCAGGGGGCAGTTCGCTGAATTGGTTGTAGCCAAGGTCAAGCGATGCTAGTTTAGGTAATTGCGCGATTTGCGTGGGCAGTTTGCTGAGTTGGTTGCCTTGAAGGTCAAGCAAGGTTAGTTTATGTAATTGCGCGATTAGCGTGGGCAGTTTGCTGAGTTGGTTTCCTCCAAGACCAAGCGAGGTAAGGCTATGTAATTGCGCGATTTGCGTAGGCAGTTCGCTGAATTGGTTGTAGCTAAGGTCAAGCGAGGCAAGGCTATGTAATTGCGCGATTTGCATGGGCAGTTCGCTGAGTCCGTTTCCTCCA
>Ga0307978_1002437_pt1 | contig 13168 bp, 11 predicted proteins | sample OrgLakmetage1056_FD_203151 | JGI IMG/M metagenome (GOLD analysis project Ga0307978, IMG submission 203151) | Saline water microbial communities from Organic Lake, Antarctica - #1056 | ecosystem: Environmental > Aquatic > Non-marine Saline and Alkaline > Saline | place: Antarctica: Organic Lake...
GAAAAAGTCCTCGATTCGTAAAGAAGAATGTGTGCCAGTGCAATTAACGCCTGCAAATCCTATAGGAATGGGTGGTATTGCGGCGATGGTGGCAGCTGCTGCTCGCAATAAGAAACAGAACGCTAATGAAGAGGCTGGCGCTACTTCCTGTATTTCTGGATCAAATAGTTCTCCCAAGAGACCTGCAAACCCCATAGAAATGGGTGGTATTGCGGCGATGGTGGCAGCTGCTGCTCGCAATAAGAAGCAGACTTTTTGTCATTCTGGATCAAATAGTTCTCCCAAGAGACCTGCAAACCCCATAGAAATGGGTGGTATTGCGGCGATGGCAGCAGCTGCTGCTCGCAATAAGAAGCAGACTTTTTGTCATTCTAGATCAAACAGTCCTCCCAAGAGACCTACAAACCCTATGGGAATGGGTGGTATTGCGGCGATGGCAGCAGCTGCTGCTCGCAATAAGATGCAGAACACTAATGGAGAGGCTGGCGCCTCTTCCTGTGATTCTGGATCAAACAGTCCTCCCAAGAGACCTACAAACCCTACGGGGATGGGTGGTATTGCGGCGATGGCGGCAGCTGCTGCTCGCAATAAGATGCAGAACACTAATGAAGAGGCTGGCGCTACTTCCCGTATTTCTGAATCAAACAGTCCTCCCAAGAGACCTACAAACCCTATGGGGATGGGTGGTATTGCGGCGATGGCAGCAGCTGCTGCTCGCAATAAGATGCAGAACACTAATGAAGAGGCTGGCGCTGCTACCTCTGATCCTGTACGAAAGGAGGCCAATGACACCGTTGAGAGACCTGCAGACCCTATGGGGATGGGTGGTATTGCAGCGATGGCAGCAGCTGTAGCTCGCAATAAGAAGCAGAAACCTGATTTTGGATCAAACAGTCCTCCCAAGAGACCTACAAACCCTATAGGAATGGGTGATATTGCGGCTATGGCGGCAGCTGCAGCTCGCAAGAAGAGGCAAGGTGAGCACGATAATAGCAATGACTGTGCTGTCTATGTAGATGAGGAAAGTGCTTGTAGTATTAGTGGCGAATCCAAGAGTTTTGAGTACACTGATCGTGCCCGAGAAGGTATTTCTATAGAAGGTTGCGACTCGATGGACTCAGATATGAGCTATTCAGCGTCTACCCAACACAAACATTCAACACTTTTTACGACTGCTCCTACCTGTGATAATCCAACAAGCGGGGTCACGCATCTCGTTAGACCCATAGCAAGAAGAGCTTCAAATGATCAGATGCACAATTTGATGCAACAACTTGTTGAAGACAAAAAGGATGTAGAGAGCACTGACAGCGAAGTTAGTGTCTTGCGAACAGTGAGTCTACATGAGTCTAGCCACAGCTACGATACTGCCTGCACTGTGGATAGACTATCTCCTCCGGAAATAAATGGCCGACAGACATTTAACAGCAGTGTCTTGCGACCTAAAACTGTTACAGAATCAGCAGAAGATGACAGTGAAAGCGGATCAAGAGACGAAGATCAAGTTGGTGAACTTCCAAATCTTCAAAGTAAGAAAGAGGAACACGATCTTGATGTTGACTCCGAGTTGACAATGATTGAGTCGAAAGATTCCAATGACTCAGATGTGACTTACGGAACAATTAGTACAGTTGATACAATACAAACAGTACAGACAGTGCAATCCTACGCTAGAAGGACAAACCAAGCTTTCGATTCCTTGACACATCGATTATATGGCGGGGATCAATCCAATGAAAGTACCCCTAGCACGAAGATTGAAGAGAACAAGAATGATCATGCGATAGGGTCTAGACCTTCCTTTAATCCAATTGAAATGGGAGGAATTGCAGCACAAGCTGCAGCTGCTGCCCTGAAAAGGAGCGAAGACAAGGAAGCAGAATGTCCGATATTTATTCCTCTAGCTAGAAGTGGAATTGCTGCTTTGGCAGCTGCTGCAGCAAGAAAGAGGTTCAAACAGGCTGACGCCGTCACCAGTTACTCTCATGATTGTAGAGACGACGACTCAACCAGTTCACTTAGTACAAAGAGCGTCGGTCATTTCGGTATCGTAGAACAAGTTGCATCAGCGAGGACAATAGCCATCTCAAACACTTCAGATATAGATGGAACCATGCTAGGAAAAAAAGACTGATGACTGAAGACAGAGATAATTCAGATGACACATATTTTCATAGACTGTAAAGTGGTCTGTACATTAGCGACATGAACTTCGAATCTTCTTGATAGTAAATAGTAACTTAGCCTTCGCTTGTCCAAAAACAAGCAAGATTGAACAATACACTGAGAAGAATTATGGCCATCAGACAGTCCCTTACAAACCAAGTCTTTTTGCTCACATTGGAAATTCCCTTCTTTTTTGTCCATCTTCCAGTACATAAAGAAGTTGACACAGGAGTCTTGTGCGGCGGCACCTTTGCCTCTCCAACACAAGAGCCAGTAACATGAATAATACCAGTATTGTCTGCTTCCAACCATTTGCCATTCTCGAACATGCCCTCGAATCTTTCCTTATCGTTAGCTTTTGCTTTTGTTCGAATTGCTCGAATGCACTCTAATTCCTTTCTATAAAAATACTAGCGTAAATAATATGTTTTTCGTGGCTAGATAAGCACACAATGATGGATTACTTACGCAATAGTAGTATTCTTTGGATCAATCCTTCGCGCTGACATTAAATCTTTCATGGCCAACTCTTCTTCAGTTTTACCACATGACTTGGGGGTGCATCGAGCTTTACTACGTAAAAAGAGCGCTTTCACATTTCTTTCATCCAATAGCAAAGCAGAGTTGCAGGCAGCGACTGCATTTCCAAACTGTTCAACCTTCATACTCACAATAGCAATATTGTTGTAGACGTTGATCATGAGCTCCAAAACTCGACTCTTCTGACTTGCATTGGACGGCTGAAAAAAAAACTGTTTGACGAAGCCGTCCTTGATTCCTTCATTTTTCCAGTTAGGATTTGAGTTTTCAATCCACTTGAACACTGACAACGACATTTCATATTGATTGAGGGAATCCACATGATTTCCATCCTTTGCAAATTTGTTGCCCAACATTTTCAATTTTGTCGCTGTCTCGAATCTTTCTTCAAAAGGTGCTGCTCTTGCGTCAATAGTTTCCTGCCTAGGGAAAATGCTGTTTTGCAAAAATACTGGAAAAGCATCGAACTGCTTCCGAAGTGGCTGCTCCTGTGCCGACTTCAGTTTTACAGCTTGACTAAGAAGTACCGACATTGGTGTCCCATTCACTGTCGTATCGAGTGGATGCATCGCGTTTGCGTCTTCCATGCTGTGTTTGTGAGCCATTTTCAAGATGAATCGACACGATTTCGAACTAGAATCAAACCAAAATCCAATATTTATTACTCTGCATATTATGCTTCAAATTTCGATAAAGAGTAGATTACTGCAGTAGGTTGGTTCAAAATATTCATCACTTCAGGCAATTGAAAATGCAAGGATCCAGGAAAGGAAATAGCACAGAATCGAAAATTGATGGAACTGACCAAGGTTTGGATCTGTCATGTTTCCCTCTTCTCCGTGTTGACCAGCTTCATTTGCACACAAACAACGCCTTACAAAAAAGCCAAGAAGAGTTATCTACCCTTGTAGACGAGGCTCTTAGTGATGATCAGTTCAAAGGATATGCTTCTAGACTGATCAATTTAATTCGAGTAGAGGCGGCTGAAAGGAGGGTCCATGAGCTGTTGTTATTGTCTGATGATGACGATGATGATGATGATGATGATAATAATGATGATAATGATAATAATGATGAAAATGATGATGATCGTTCTGCACCAGCAGCCAGGATCTTAGCCAAAGACATAGCCCACAGTAGATCATTGCAAGTAAGCACAAAGGATTACGCAATAATGAAGCCACACCTACACATTAGGAGTGCGATTCCTGATCATGTTCCATCCGATGAGAAAATGGTCTCTCGGGGATTCAATGCGAGAGCAAGAGTCAGGACGTCAGCTATCAAGGCAAAGCGAATAATGGACAGTGATAAAAATCAAAAACAATTGCTTGACAAGGATAAATTACGGAGACGAAAAGAGGCAGAGGATCGAATGGATGAAAGGCGTATCAGAAGAGCCACGATTGAAAGAAGACTTGAGAGAAGGAGGTGCGAGAAGCATGCAAGGGAGCAAGTTCAAAAGGAGAAATTGGAAGAGCTTGAAATGGAACTAGACCAAGTTACAAGTGCCGCTGTTCAATTGACCGAGGCAAATAAAGGCGACAAGACAGAATCTTATATTAATGCGGCTACAGCTGCGACACGAGTCTTAGAGCAAGCAGACGTTGGCATGCTCAGCTCAGATTCTGGGTCCTCTCTTGTATCCGACGTAGACACTTTTGCTGAGCCGGTACAGAGTCCAAATGATGGTGCCGGTGAGATAAATCATGAATTGGCAAGAGTTGAAGATACGTACGCTTTGAGAGACAGGTGTGTCAGTTCATGTGAAGAAATACATACAAGTGAATATGACGATGCAAAAAAAGAAGTAGCGAGGCAAACGATAGATCAATCTTCTATCATAGCTTCTGAAGAACAAACACAGGTGTTTGGGATCAAAATTATTAGTCGGAATTTATCTCCGGAAGCATCTAATTCATACGATACCACTACGATCAAACACAACACGTCCAATCGTTGCTCGGCTGACTTCAATCCATCTCGAGCGCAGATGAGAAGGTCGTCTTTCGGCAAATCAAAATGTGCTGCTGAATGGACACCCTGGTTAAAGGAAATGAACAAAGCATTGACTGTCAACGCTCCAAGTCTCCATCATGACTCTTGTAGAGGTGTTTACGCTTTTACAGATGTTTTTCCTACTTTTAACAGCATCTTCACTGCTTTCACATCTGCTGAAGATCATGGTGTTTTTGATCGGAACTCGAGGATTGAGAGAGAATGTCTCGAGTATCAAATTAAGGTCCGATCGTCTTTAAAAGTTTTTGCAGGTACAACTGAGACTACCAGTGATCCTTCAAATAGCCTAATCTTTTGCACAAAATCAATGCGGAAGGAAGTGGCATCCATCATATCGGATGTTTTACTCGATCAAGATGACGTTGCATGGTCCGAGGTTTCAGAGTCTAGTGCTGGCAACTGCTGGAATTTGCTTTGGACCTGGAAGAAACCAAAACTAAATTCTGAGCATTTGCTCGTTTGTCAGCGAATCAGCCGCTTTCAAAATACAAGCTGTTTAACAAGGAAGGATCACCTCAAGAAACGGCTGGAAAGAATGCGCTCATCCGTCCCTAGTCGTCTGCGGCAAAGATGGAATATTATGCCTTTAACCTACGTTCTCCCTAATGAATTCACAGCGTTTCTTTCAGCATTTTCCTCCATCCAAACGTCTGGTGAAGAAAGCCAATCAAATTTGTGGATATTAAAACCTTCTGCAATGTCAAGAGGTCGAGGAATATCGATCGTGGACGACATTGGTAAAGTTACATACTCGTCCCCTTCAGTAATTCAACAATATCTTCCCAATCCACTCATATTCCGAGGTTACAAATTTGACCTTCGTCTCTATGTTTTGGTGACTTCATTTTCACCACTGGAAGCATTTATTTACAAGGAAGGATTTGCTCGATTCGGCACAAGAAAGTTCTCTTCTGACAAAGAGAGTATCAATGATTTCCAAATTCATCTGACAAATTCAAGCATTCAAAATTGCTACATTCACGACATCAAAATGAATCATCCTGCAAGAACTGCTGGAAAAGATGGGGGAGGCAACAAAGTAAGAATGACTTGGTTATGGAGTCGGCTGAAAGAACAAGGCATAGGGGTTGAAGAAATATGGAATCAAATCAAAGATTTATGTATCAAGACATTGCTGTCGGCTCAAGATGAGATTCCTTCTCAACCTAATGCGTTTGAAATATTTGGATTTGATGTAATCATTGATGATGCCTCTAAACCCTGGCTTATCGAGGTGAATGCATGCCCCGCCCTTTCTAGAGAGAACGACCTAGATGTTAAAGTGAAAGAGGCATTAATAGAAGATACAATCAAAATTGTTTCTCCTTCTGTCTATAACAGAGATGCGCTTGCTGAAATTTGCAAAAGGAGACTATTTACTAAGAAGAGGGCTTCTTCCAAATTCACATCAGAGCGGGACGTATTGGAGCACGATTTGAGGCAAATATTTAATAACGAGTTGCCACGGCAATACGGCCAAGAACCAAGTAAAGCAACGGGATTTGAGCCATTGGCTCCGGGCGCTTTGTTTGAAAATTTAGTGAAGCAAAAACATTTAAAAGCAACTTCTCAAGCTCGGATGAGGTGATTATTCTAAAATAGGACAAAATTGAACGGTCTTATTTTCTCTTTATTAATCACAATGAACTGCTTTTTACACATGAGATTCGTAGATGGTTATGTTTTGCCAGGTTGGATCACATCTAGTACTTTTTCACATGTATCGTCCCTTTCCTCTCCAAAGACAACGCATCTCTATCACTTGCCTTTGGATTTGGCAGCGATAATCTACAATTGGACTCCATTTTCAAAAAATCTTTATTCATTTACCTGCTAGTTGTTGAATTAATAATTAAATGGCTTCTATAAGAAGTGTCTACCCAAAATCCTGACTATTTGATTCTTATGAAGTAAAAGATGCAATCTGTATGGAGGCTGCAGGAGCGTTTGGTAATCCAGAGCTTTCTCGAAACCTGCATGTCTAAGGCTCATCTATCTCTTAACGGCACAATGATTGTTTGTAGTGTAGCCAAGCCAATCCAATCTATTTCTGACTTTTGGTCGACTTCACTTCTTGCCACACTCACTGCTCTAGCTGATTCATCATTTTAGCATCAGCAAGAGCATCCAGAATGAATTCGTTGAACCAACGCGCCGATTTCATATATTTGAACCTAGGGTCTAGCTAGGACTTCAGTAGCACAATATTTCAATTCGCATATTATTTTAGTGTAGTTTTAGCATTTACCGTCGATGCCCCGAATGAAAAAGCAGCGTCCTTGTATTTGAAAGCAGCGTAAGACGCACTAATCTGTTTTACGTTTACTTAATTCCCTTCTCACCAGGCCTAACCAAATGAGCCCAGCGCCCATTTGCAACATCACAGCAACTGCTGCGACGGCTTTTCCATAGAAGGGAACATTATCCCAAACGCTACGAAGATCGTTGAGCACCATTTTGATCCGGTATTCTTAATTATTTAAAGAGATGTGAAAGTGTCAATTTTATGCTCGGTGTGTTGTTCGTGTGTACTCGCGATACTTACACTTTTATTGCACTATTATGTTGATTATGTATTATGCACTATGCGCTAGTCTACCTACTCTAGTCTACGAGTCGTCGGTCGTCGTCGTTTATGCACAGCTACGATATCAGCTATTCGCCAAATACGATATGCACTGCTGCACTGAGATGCACTGCAGTTTTGTTATTTTGTTATTTTGAATTTTCGTTTGGGATTTTTTATTTTTATTTACAAAATCCGAATGAAAGGGGAAGAAGAGAAGGATCAATTTTAGCGTAGATGCTATTTTGGTTCGAATGTGGTGGTAACAACAATAGAGATGATGGTAGTAGTGCATGCATGCATGCATACATAGAATCAAATTCAAATGTCTCTTTTTGGTGATAGGAAGGATCTAGTTGACATTGTGAAATCGCGAGAGAGGGCTTCTAAATTTCTTGAAATTCATTCAAATGATTCCCAATTCACCTGCTGCGGCGTCTCATGAATACGACTATTAGGTACGCATACTTCCTTCAAGGTTCCAAGCACACCTTTTTTGAACACCACGCAGTTAAAAAGAAGCTCAACTCCTGTCAGAGATTTTTCTTGCAAACAATGAAGCACAGTTTCCAAGGAGCCATGAAGTATCTCGTCATCATTGCCATCAGACTGGTCAGGCGAACGTTGCTCTGGATGTTCTGGCCAATTTTGAACCGTGCCAAGAATTACCATTTCATTTCCTATTGTCAGACTAAAACTCTTTTGGTCTCTATCGCACTCAACATTGTAAACGCGAACCATTATCTGATCCCTTTTTGTGTGGAAAGGTGAGTGGTACTGATTTCCAATACGAACTTCCAGATTCCCTAGACAATCCAATGGGCAACATAAGGTATGATCTCTTTCGAGAATATTTACAGTCCATTCCTTCATAACTTCATCGTATTCTCCTGTTGTGTCCATATCAGCCGATGCATAAATGTGACGACCTCGCCTCCCAGTGATGATTATTGATCGATCATGTGATATTGATTGTTGGTATTTGCGCCCTTTCACCTTTTCATGAGAAGAGCTTTCCAAGATACAATTCGAGCTATGATTTAATCGCTGCATTGTATTTTATCGCTTTGTGGTCCTGTTGTAATTCACAATAGATGTGAGGCAGTCCCAAAAGTTGTGAGAAAGACTTAAAAAAAAATACGGTTGGTGTTTTACAAACCGTTGTGGAACAGTTTTTGAATTTATCCGGGATGACTTGGGGGACTATTTCACATCCAAAGATAATACAGGCTTTATGGATAATATCTTTCAAAAACTCAAAAATGAAACACGCTAATGTCAGCATTGAAAAGCCTGTGTTCGATTTCGTTAGACTGGATCAGCGCTAGTTCTGAAACACATATATGGGTGATTTGCATTTTTGTATTCTAAGGCATAGTTTTCGTACTTTATGATTTGAATGGACCATTCCAGCAAGTACTTTTGCGCGTGCGATGGTGCTCAAAATGTGTATTCTAAAATGTCTTAGAATACATATTTCGAAAAAAACCGCGGTTTGGTACATGGTGAATGGTACAACGTTTTGGATTTTGGATCTTTGACCAAACTTAAAAAGCCTACAGTAACTAAAAAGCCTAAAGATATTATTATGAATATGCAACAGGAGAGACTGACTTCATAAAAAGAACACCTTGCATTTCAGTGAATCAACTCAATTCTGTTTCATCTAACACTGCTCCGTAGTTCGATTCATACCGTCAGCCCAAGATTCATAATCATCTGCTGGCAACTTGTCACCTTCTGTTTGTATCTCCCTTGCCACAACAGCCTTGAGCCTAGCTCAAATAGCAGCGCCCCATTTACAACATCACAGCAACTGCTGTGACGGCTTGTCCATAGAAGGGAACTTAATCCCAAACGCTACGAATATCGCTGAGCATTATTTTGATCCAGTGTTCTAGTTATTCAGAAAGATGCGAAAGTGACAATTGTATGCTCGGTCAGGCTCGGTGTGCTGTTCGTGATGATCCTTCGAGTACCGCTCGTGAGTACCGCTCGCGATTGTTTTTATTAAGCGGAGATCTCTTGTCAGGTCTATATTGGCCTATATAATGGCCTATTATAATAGCCTGTTGTTGTGGAAGTTTTACAAACCGTTGTGGAACAGTTTTTGAATTTATCCGGAATGACTTGGGACTTGGGGGACTATTTCACATCATCCAAACAGATCCAAAGATATCTTTTTTCGACAGAAGCCCTATCAGCATGACATCATGATGGTACGATAGGGTACGATACATGGTGGTGGGCGCATGAGCGAACTCTAAGGATGGATCGCCAGTTCCATAACAGTACCACAGGTATTCCTTTCAGATCAAGTACCATGAAGTTCGCTACCACCATCTCTGCCCTCCTCGTAGGGAATGCTGCTGCATTCTCAATGTCTATGAAATCAGGTGAGTTTCTTTCATGTGGGAAACAAGAAACCTGGATTACAAGATAAGAGAACTGAATGCTTCTTCAATTGAAGGCTCGTTTCTTTTTTGAAAAAAGGAATGGAGAACATTGAATCTGATTGACTAATTCTTCTTCTTACATCTTGCTAAATGAAACAGACACCGGCGCTAGCCGTCGTGACATCCTTGTGAAGGGAGCAGTTTTTGCTGCTGGAGTCGCCGCTCCTGCTGCTGCAAACGCTTACTCTGTCCCTGATTTGAATTACCCATTTGATGCTCTTGAGCCATACATTGATGCACCCACCATGAAGATTCATCATGATAAGCATCATGGAACTTATGTTACCAATATCAACAAGGCAACGGAAGGAAAGGACGAGGTTCCCATCCTTGATCTGATGGCTGATGCTCTTGAGGCAACCCCAATTCGTAACAGTGGAGGTGGACACTACAACCACGGTAAGTAAAAAAGGATATTGTTGCGGTTTGCGCTTTAATATTAAATTGCTGAGACTCACATTCTTCCTCTTATTCAGCATTCTTCTGGGACGAGCTTGCTCCTCACTCTCAGGCTGTCAAGACCAAGCCCTCCTCTGATCTCTCCGCTATGATCAACAAGTCCTTCGGATCTTTTGACGAGATGAAGGCAAAGTTCGAGGCTCAGGCCGCCCCGGGAGCTGTATTTGGAAGTGGATGGGTTTGGCTCGCTGTCAACAAAAAGGGAGATGAGCTTAAGATTCTCGGAACTGCAAACCAGGACAATCCTCTCATGAAGGGAGTATGTGATGAGATCTATCTTCCAGTTCTTGGATTGGATGTATGGGAACATGCATATTACCTCAAGTACCAGAACAGGAGACCCGAGTATGTTTCAAACTGGTGGAATGTTGTGAACTGGGACAAGGTCAACGAGAATTTTGACCACGTTGTAGCAAACCATGTTGGAGTATCTGTTAGAGGTTAGATGATGTTCTTCATCTGGTGATCTCAATTCAAAATAATCAAAAGTCTAAAGCAGCGTACCAGGTAGTCATGACACTGGAAATGAATGAAGAACTTGCTCATCTTATAAAGCTAGCAATTAATCATTGTATTTACTTTTTCTTTATAGAATTCTTACCGGCCAACTGCTGCTGGAGCTTTGTTACTGCCACTAGATTCGTGTCGCAAGAATCCATTCCCATTTTCATGAACCAATAGCACAAGGACAGAATCAAATGATAAATAATTGCTACTGGAAAATGTCTTTCAGATTTTTCATCACTCTGCAAAACTGTTCCTTCTGAATCTACAACACAACCGCATCTCTCCGTATTGAAAAATAGACCCACACAAAAAGGAACAAGACTGGCCGCTGTAACGTAAGTACTTGTCGAGAAATCACCGGCTTCCTTTCTACTCGCAAACATGCATAATAAAATGGCAATGACGAGGTTAACAAGTTCTACGAGACCATTGCTCAATAGAAGCTTGGCGGCTGTAAAGGGTTCCACTTCAATCTCAGTCCGAATGCTTTTCATGTCGATTGTACATTCTCGAATCGGTTGGGAGTACTGGTGCATGGCCAGAAATAAAACTCCTAGTTAAAATATGTCATAGAATTGGGGTAAGTGACTAGAGGCTATCAAGTGTTTCTCTGATAGATTCGACTTCTCGTGATGTTGACATATCACTCACCTACTGACATCTTGAATAGGTGTCTTCTCCAGTTCTCATGAAGTTGTTCAGTGCGAAACTTCGTAATTGTCACCGACTTCATAGCTTTATCAATCTCTTCATCGAGAGCAGTATCTTTCTTTTCATTCTTTTGCATTTCATTGGCCATTATTCTAGTTTGGATCCAAGTGTAGTTCCGTTGTTGTTGTTGATCTTTCGTTTTGATATTTCACTTTATCGTACTTGATGTTTATATTTTTTGATGTGGTGGGTTGTGGTTTGTGGCTAGCTATTTGTGTCGGCCTGCCAGCGACAGCTGTGGCGGCTGTGAGGGAAGATCTTTTATTAAATTTAACAGCTATCATTCAACGTTTTAACGTTCCACAATCTCCTCACGTGACAGCGTTGATTGCCTTTCTTTGTTCTCCTGAGCAAGTAGCTGATATAACACTTGGACATCATCGACTTTTCGCGTTGATATGCTTTAGGAATTGAACTAGGTAGGTAAAGTTACAAATTTTCCCAAACCATTCTTGATAATTTTCAGATCAAATTTAACTTTTTCAGAATGAGGGCTCTACGTACGTGACGCAAGAATCACAGATCAACACAGTGCAAAAGATGAAGTCAAGTAAATGTGCAGGGCCTGCTTCTACTTTCAGGTGACTGCCATATTGTTTAATATTATCTGCACTGCTCAGCTTGCATGGTAGCTTCATCAACATCAATCAACGACGGGATAAATGTGAAGCATCCACATTCTCATTATGATTGTTCATATTTTTCAGGCATAGACCGAGTGTGAGTTCAAGCCTTTCGCTCATGTCCGCTGCAAGTGGGGGTCGTATTGATCGTAAATAGTGCAATAAAGATAACATTACGTTGCTATTATATTTGTGCACTGCGTGCAGTACTGCTAGCAAACATAATCAACTTATTCATCTTCGGACCAGGTAAGTGCCTCTTTTGAGTATTTGAATCCAAGACCAGCAGCAGTTAGACCAGTAAGAACTGGTCCAATGATACTGAACGGAATGGCCTCAGTGTATCCTACACCCCTGCTCATGAGTGTTGCACTCAAAGGAATACTTCCCATTATTAACAATTCTGCATTGACGACAGATTTCATACGGTTTGCTAGTTTCTCAGTCATGGGTTCCCAGCTATCTCCCTTTGCAGCCACGAATCTTTTGATGGACGTAATGGTAGGGAACAATGATGCACTTCCTAGAATTGCAAAAAATATCATTTTCACCCAGAAAATAGGTTCGTGACTGTAGAAATACCATCCCTTTCCATATTCTACAGTTCTATAATACCCGGAAATAAGAAGAGTCACGGCTGAAACGCCATAAATAGAGTCAGCTGCAACAAGATATTCTTCCTTTTCCTTGGTCATGCCAGGTTCAATAGTAAGTCTCTCAAACATAAGGGCACCAATCATGACAAAGAGAGAAAGGTAATGTGCGTACGCACAAACTGCAGAAACAATCTGACTGGTTCCAGTGGAGGCCTCAGCTGATAGGGGCACGAATGCAAGTGATGCAGCCGCTAAAGGTGCCACATTGCCAAGGTTGCAAGTATTTTCTTTGCTGACGGGAAAATCAAATTGTTGCAACTTGGGTTCTACATTATCAAAGTTGCTTGCGGAGAGAGACGTTGTTCTGGTAGATTGAGTCCTGGTTGAAACAGGAGCGAAAGCATCAGACTGACTAATTGCTAGAAGGAAAAAAGCGATTGTAGCCTGCTTCATGATTGATCAAGTTAACAAATCTTGAAGTTTTCTGTCGATCAAGGTAAAATTTTGTTTGTTTTTGTGAAGAGG
>Ga0307978_1002439_pt1 | contig 13163 bp, 12 predicted proteins | sample OrgLakmetage1056_FD_203151 | JGI IMG/M metagenome (GOLD analysis project Ga0307978, IMG submission 203151) | Saline water microbial communities from Organic Lake, Antarctica - #1056 | ecosystem: Environmental > Aquatic > Non-marine Saline and Alkaline > Saline | place: Antarctica: Organic Lake...
ATGTGCCCTCACCCGTCAGCAAGCCGTGGCCAATGAAGAGAAAGTGGTAGGACGAACAAGTGAACTCAATGTAAGCTTCAGCCGATGCCAGAGCTTCGTGAAGATCACTTTCAGACTTCTGTGGAGTCTTCGTGGCTAAATCGCTAACAAAGAGGCCATGGTGCGCTATTTTCAAATCTACACAGGTGCCATCAAAATTGAACATCAGATCACAAATAATCTCAACACGCCGTCAAAATTGAACATGTTGAGATTCGTCATCTCATGTTCAATTTTGATGGGTTTTTGGTCTAATATGTGAAAAGGAAATTCGGAAATACTGTAGATCTTCTAGTAGTCTATAGAATACGTATGCACCAATCAAAGGCTTTTCAGCTTGAGATCTTCGTCCAGTTGCCATGAAAATGCTCTAACTTCCTGCGTGGTATTGTGAGGCTACTTCATCGCAACGACGAGTGTAGCAGTGTAGCCAACGACAAACCCGCTAATCTTCATTGATTTCTATTGCTTACTTGGATCGGCACAGGAGGCTTTGACACATTCGCAGTAGAATAAGTTGAAAGGCAAGGTAGGTGTGGGAAGCAAGGATCGGCAGGAAGAGGAAGTAAGTACATTATTTAGAGTATTGATAAATGAACCGACATAAGGAAATGCGAAGCCTGCATCAACACCCTAAGGGTGCAAGATATTTCTTGAATAGGATCCTTACTAGCTAGATATTCACGAGGATGTTAAATGATTATTAATTCATGAGGTAAACGTCGTAATGAACTGTCGCATCGTCGATACCTACGGTAGGTTATTCAGGCAGCGCTATGGACGAAGCAAGGGAGAGCGCGCATGGGCACGGTCCATTGTCGGCACGCAACCGTGCTTTGAGGCGGGCTCAACAGCGGAACAACATTCGACTTCGGCTGCGCAACATGGATGAAGCCTACACTAAAGCGTCTCCGATCACGAAGCAATTTCGGCAGCTCATCCTAGTGGCGACCTACGTCCTGACGTGGTGTGACATTTGGTTCAGCTTGAGTATTCTAGTCTCCGGAGTGTCGCACTCCGATTGGCTGGGCTTAAATGTGTGCTTATGCAGCTACCGCTGCAACGGTGAATGGCACACAGAATACACTAAGACGCCCGACTGGAATGTCACCTTCGTGCCGGACTCGTGCCCTAACGAAATATGGACTTGCCAAGTGCAGCAAGAATGGTGAGTGCATTCGAGGCTGCGCAATTTTTGAGCGCGAGCTCGATTAATTTTGAAGATATATTCGTTAGTGCGTCGCAGTTGAAGTCGTCGCATTTGCCTTTTCGTGCATGTTTTGGTGAACTGTTCAACCGACCAACTGCCTCTTTATTTTTTATCCCAGGGACGAGTGCGTTTGCAACGAGCACGGCACCGAAGCTACTAGTGCAGCGCTCCTCTTGAACACTGGAGGGTGCGACTTTTTCGAGATCACCCACGAATTTTTGCTTTTAGACGCAGTGGTAGTCGCACTGGGCCTGGTGAGTGCCGTTCTTTTAGAAGGACCCGAGGTAGACGATAATGCGTACTTGTGCGTAAATGTAGCGTAGAGCTCTCATTTTGTCTTCGGGATATTCTGACGAAACCATCCGCTCTAATATTTTCTTCTGAAAATATGTATTAGGTCATGACCACTGCCATGTTCAAGCTTGCGCAATATGCACCATCAGCCGACCCCGTCAACCTCACCCGCGTGGTGTTCTTTTGGCTGCCCAGCTCCCTGCAAGCTGCGTGCCACGCGCAGCCGTTTGAGTCGAAAACTCTCTTCCTGATGAGTTACGCGCTCTTTTTCGCTGCCTGGATGGTCTCCGTTGTACTAGCCATATGGGCTCAAGTCGGACGGTTGGGGGGCCTTGGCGCCAACGAAGTGGAGAAGTTGCCCATGAGTTCGCACGAATACGAAATGCCGCCGCACTTTCAGCGGGTGCAAAACTGGGCCAGTACCGTGCACGCAATAACCCTCTTGGCGCAAACCTTGGGCCTGTACGGGTGGCGCCTGGGCGCGGAAGCGCAGTTTCGGGTGACCCCACGGCTCAAGCGCCTGTCGCTGCAACAACCTGGCCGCAGCGCTGCAGCTGCTGCGGCGGCGGGGAAGCCGAAAGTGCTTTACTCCGCGGACTCCAGCGTTGGTGGTGCTGGTGTCGGCAGGGGCGGCAGCCGGAGTGGCGGCGGCGGGCGCGGTTATGCCCGAGCTCGGAACAACAACACCACCCGAAGCGGCAGCATAAGCAACGCGCGCGCGCGACGGGAGCGCGAGCGCAGCCTGCACTTTCTAGGGGGTGGCGGCCACCACGGCCATACCGCCGTGGGCTACGCTGCCTCCGCCCTGCAGGGCGGGATACATGGAGGGATGCACGGCCTGTCTGCACTGGGCCGCGGTGTGCTGGGGGGGATTCAGTCGGGCTTCCACCACGGCGCTCAGGGCTTCCACCGCCACGGGCTTCCAACAACAGGAGAAGCAGCAGCACCTGGAGGAGAAGGAGGTGGTGAGCATCTTGATGACGTCACCGGCAACGAAGGTGAACGCTACGACCATCCTCCGCAGGGATTGCTCCCAGGCGGCATAGGCAAAGGCCGGGTGTTGGGCGGTGTCGTAGGAGGCGTCGTGGGCGGCCTCGGTGGCTTGGCTACGGGCGTAGTTGGCGGCGGCTTGAACGCCGTATTTGGGAACGGATACGGCGAGGTACACGACGACGACGAGGAGGCCGACGAGGACGATGCAGAAGTCATCGACGGAGAGCCCCTTTTCTTCAACGTAATCACGGGTATTAAACCAACGAATGCTTCAGAAGATGTCAATGCAGCCGAGGACGAAGATTTTGTGCTCTACTTCAAGGTGAGGCAACACATAGGCATGCACAGTGGGCGAGATAATTCTTTTACAAGTTCACTTGTTTTTCGGTGTGTCGATGTCCTTGAATTCTTCATCTTCTACGCATTCTCCAATTGTATTCCTCATATACTACATGTAGGTGGACTTTGTCGATGCGACAGGGCGCGCCGTGGCCCCTGCCCCAGGCCTGCCAGTGCCTTTGCTCTCCTTGGCTGTGCTGCCGGGAGAGCCTAGCCACACCTTTGAGCTGTCCTGTACAACAACTTCCAAAAACAACTCGAACTCTGCTATGAGCTGGATGAAACGCGTCTATCTCCAATGCCTCGGCGCCCGCGGCGGCAAAGTAGTGCACGAGTACGTGTGCGCCGTGCCCGCGTCGCACTTCTTGGGCCGCCACCAATTGGAACTCTGGCAGCCATTGGCGAGCCAGAAGGACATTGCTCGTGCCGAGGCGCAAGCTAACTCGGTGGCGAGGCGCGAGTCCGGCCTGTGGAGCTTTGGAAATCGAATCAGGAGGAGTGCTACGAATAACGGCGGCAGGAACCGCAGTGGTAGCGCTAGCCACAACAATACTTTGGAAGTAGGTTCTGACCGTTTTCCAAGCGAAGACGACAACAATCAGCCACTGCCGCTGCCGCCAGATTCAGACGTGGAGGCAAGAGCAGCGGGCTACTCGAATACTAGCGGTAACAGCTTGGGGTTGATTGAGAGCAGCGAGGAGCAGGACGCCCTGTTAGCTGCTTGCTCGTACCGCGAAGTCACCGACATCACTTTCATCGATTCGGAGTACGAAAAGCGCAAGTTTTTGGCGCTTGAAGAGCGTGTCGATGACGTGAAAGCTAAGGTAGACGAGCTGTCGCCACAAGTCGAAGCAATGTTCGCTCGGCACACTGCCGAAGTTGCGCACGAAGGTGACTTGGCCAGCATTCACGACGACCCGGCCTTGCACGACTACTACGTGCTGTTTCAAATGCGGGTGGTGGGAGTAGCGGTGTCCTGCGCCGCGATCGCGAGCGGGATGGTGGAAAACCAAGGAGGGCTCGGGGGCCGCACGGCAAGCATGCTGAAAGGGGTTTCGGCGATTCAGTTCTTGGGCGACAATTGCAACTTGCCCTTTGCAGGGTTGGCTACTGCCCTCATTGGTGGCGCGGCCTTGGCCTACGCCGAGCACGAAAAGAAAGTGCGGGTGAAGCGCATCAACGACGTGTTCTACACGCCAGCGCAAGCCGACAAGGTAGCCGAAGCGGTGGCCCGCGCAGTGTGCGTAAATAAACGGTTTATTCAAAACCTGCGGGCCCTAGATGAGGCCGATGAGCTCGACGCGAAGCAACGAAGCCTGCCTGGAAAACGTAAGATGATGATGATGATGGTGATGATACATTTTGTTGTTTCGGGTGTTTCTTGCTTTGGGGGTGTTTGATTATCCATTTTTGAATTTGTTGTACTTATATTTGTTGTTGTTGTTGCTGAGACGACTCCACCCTTCATGTATGATTGAAGATTGAACATGAACGTGCTGATGTATATTTTTGCGTGTGACATATTTATGTGTCTTGTTCCTGATTGGCAGCGAGCGTCGTGCGACGGCTGGGCAAAGTCCTGAAGCAGTGCGCTGACATGGCGGCGATGGCCGACTTGGCGTACGCCGACACTCAAGTGAAGCAAAAGGCGGAAAACGACGCGCAGCTCATTGTGGAATGCATCATGTCCGGCCACCTCCAGGCGGCACTCAATGCGCGCGCCAACGAGAAAGCAATGCAAGATGAGAAAGAGGCAGCAGAGAAGTTACAGCAACAGCTTCAGCAGCCGGAGGAGCAGCAGCAGCCGGAGGAGCAAGACGAGAAGAAGGAAGACGAGGCTCATGCTACGGTGGCTGAGCGAGCTGCTGCTTCATCAAACTCCAGCCCTGATGACGAGCTTGTGAACATCCTCGTCAGTTTTCTGGCGCCTCCTTCCCTGCCCTCTCCTAGCGAGAGTCTTGAAAGAAGCAGCTCTACGGACAGGGCAAGCAGACTTTCCCTCGACAGACATTCCACGTCGGCAGCGCCAGCACTTGCGCCCGTGGAAGCCCCTGCAACCTCTGCTGCCCCCGCAGAAATTAGGCTTTCCAGGCATTCAGAGGCCGCGAACGCATCCGAGCTTGCGCAGTCCGCTCACGGGAGTTCGTTGCCATTGCGATCATCTTTTTCATCGTCGATGGTTTCGTCCGGAAGCGAAGCAGGCAGCAGCAGCAGTTCGCGGTTGCGAGGCGGCAACACCACTATCGATTCCTACAAAGTAGCTTCACGGTACCTCCGCGAGGGCCTCGAATTCACAAAGACTACCTTCGTGGCCACTTACCGCTACAAGCTCGTGCTCGCTGAGAGCAGCCGAGCAGCAACACCCGCCAACGGTGGCAGCGTCGTCAGCAGCAATTTTCACCAAGGGCCGCGCCTCGAATGGTGCCGCCTTGACAAGGACCCAAGTTTAAGCGCCAACGTACACTTTCTACCCCTCGACGCTACCCTCACTGCTTCCTCCCCGGCGCCTTCATCTCCAGCTCTCGCTACTGCCTCAACCGCCGCCAGCAAAAGCAAAGACATTGCAGTCGTCAGCAAAGCAGAGCGCACGGTGGTGGTTACAGGGATGGGAGGCAGCAGCACCTTCGTGTTTGCTCACGCGTCTCAAGCAGAGCAATTCCGCGCTTGCCTGGCTCTCGTTGTTGCTACCGTGTTTGGTCATGGCGCATCCTCGGATGCAGGCAGCCATGTCCAATCACATAGCAGCAGTGGAGCTGGAGCTGAAGGATCGAAGTGGGAGAAGAGCCCCATTGTTCTCGACGAGACTGATTTGTGAAATTTCTTGTAAGGTAAGTGGAAGAAAGACAACAAGCAAAATACAAACCGCAACAGGAGGATAAGATAATACCAATCTTGATGTAAGAAATATGAATAGAACTTCCCAAATGAAATGCAGATCAAGGGAACTCGTGAAGCGCAAAGCGCGAGAGCCAAGTGCGAACTCACAGGTGCTGTATGGAACAGAAGAAATACTTGTGGCGAAGTGACACAGTAACTGCTGCAGTAGCCCCTGCCTGAGCCAACGTGCCTACTTTAATTTATTTCAACCAAACACGGCAGTTAGATACGCATAACGCAAACCGTAAACCATGTTTCTGTAATCAATAATTCAGATAATGCTCTTCAATACAATTCAAGTCGTTAAAAATATATTAAATCTCGAGCCATGCGCTATAATTTATTTCACTTAACACTTAAATGCACATCACCATCACCCTGACCGATTATGCTTGTGTGTGCTCTTTGAAAACTTTTTATCCGTCTTCGGGCTATATCGCTATATCTACATGTACTTTATACTTCATCGCAACTCCAATGAGGCCACAGCGGCTTCTGGGCTGTGGCTGCATCTTCGAGAGGCACTCATCTTTTCACTCCAAAGTCGGTGCCTCGCGCTGTGTAGCAACCCATTTGTCGAGCGCTTTCTGGGGCACGACCACAGTTCCTGGCGCGTCTTTCGGCACTATGGCAGCGCCTAAACCGAGGTCCTCGCGCAAGAGCGTAGACACGTAGTCGCGCAACGAGCCCACGCCACCGCTAGCACCGCTGGTGCTACGACCGTCGTTCACTTCATAGCTTGAGTAAGCTGCAGGCGTCGTCGAGACTCCTCTTCCTCCTCCTGCGTCACGACCTGTTTTGGCTGCCGTTGCTCCTTTCGCGCTCAGCAACTGCGCAGCTCGAGCGCGCTGTTGCTTTTGGGCGGACGAACGCAGCGCATCGGCGGCGCTTTTCACTTTGGCCCGCGCGGCCGCTGCTGCCCTCGTGTGCGTAACCCCCACCCCTGTAATGAAGGTCAAGTCGCCGGTGTCGAAGAGCGAAGGCCGCCCACCTAGACGCCCTAAGCCGTCGGCCCACTGCGCTGGCACGGCTTCTCCACTGCCACTGCTTCCACTGGTGCTGGTAGCAGCGCTGGCACCACCACCGCCGGTGCTCCTACCACTGCCGCGGTAGTCTCCGCCGATTTGCCAGCTGGCCGCCACGGCGTCCGCACCTCGGCTCTTCCCTCCTCCGTTGGCCTCTTCGTCGCCTTCTTCGAAGAAGTATTCGCAGGTGCCGCTCTCTTCGCAGTCGTCGTCGTTGGGCCTCGGCAGCGCGCGTGCGAGGACGCCCCGCTCGGCCAAAATGCGCCGTAAGGCCCACCGCACCGCGGCCTTGGCGACCGGCAGGGGCATGCTGGTCAAGTCCACTTCCAGGGAGGTGTCCAGGCAAGGAGGCGCAAAGAACGCCGGGGTTGGGCGTTGGCCTAAGCTTGCTTCAAACACGCCGTCAGCGAGCAAGTCCCAATCGCGCTTGGTGCGCCCTTGGCCGCCTTGTGCTTCGGCTTCGGCGGAGGCCGTAGCCGCCACCGCTGCCCCTACAAGGCCCGAGGGTGCTGGAACAGACGTCTTCTTCACGGCTTTGACGGTTGCTTCTGGAGCATTAGCATGAGCACCACCACCGCCACCAGGCGCTGCTACCACCGCATCCGGTGAAGCGTTGTCCCGAGCCTGGTTCAGGGCCCCCAACACGATGGACACGCTGACGTCATCGGGTTGCAGCCCCGCCATGACCATGTGACGATGCGTGGTGAGGCAAGTGTCCCAGGCTTGGGCGTTGGCACAAGCATGCAACGCCGCATTGTAGGCAACGCGATCCGGCGCAAACCTACAAAGTGGAGGAAGAGAGAAAGCAAGAGAACAAATAAAAACGCGAATGAAAGCAATCTCACGCATGCTCTACACCTCAAAAGGCACCAAGTATCCAACCTAATCAAGTGAAAGAAATAAGTGTTTGACTTGATTGAAAGTGATATCAACATGAATTCCTCATGAAACTCACCCCAGCAACGCCATTTCGTCCAACAAGGTGAGCGCAGGTTTCCATTGGCCGTCGCGCGCGCAAGCCGCGCAGGTGGAGGCATAAGCATAGCAGTTGGGGCGAGAGGCCGGCCCGCTCCGCTTGGCAGTGCGCAGCAACTGCAGCGCGGCTTCCCACCACGCCACAGTGCTCTTTTCCATCGGATTAGCAGCAGCCGCAGCAGCCGCTGCAGCTCCATCACTGCCGGCTGTTCCTTTGGAAGAAGCAAAGGCTGGTTCCGCTGCGGCAGCTGCTGCTGCTGCTGCTGTTGCTGTTGCCTCCGCTGCCTTGCTGCTAGCAGTGGCAACCTTGGTGTTGGCAGTGGAGAGGGGGGCCGTGGCGAGCACGGGAGCCAAAGCAATCGTGGCCATGGTGCCCGGTTGGGCTTTCGCGCAGGCCGCAATGGCAGCAGTATAGGACCGCACGTCCGGGGCGGGGCCGGTCCCTTGAGCCGCTTCTAGTTCCATGCGCCCGATCAGATCCAAGGCCCGCTGCGGCTGCCGCCCGCGCTCGCACGCCCGCAACGCCGCGTTGTACGCAGGCAGCCCCACGCCGTCGTCGCGCCCACCTCTGCTGCCACCACAACGGCCGCCGCCGCTGTCGCGGTTACGACTAGTCGTCGAACCCTGGCCGCCTAGACTGTCACCACTGTTGCTGCCACTGTTGCCGCTCCCACTGCTAGTGCTAGCTTGAAGCTGGCTGTAGCTGCGTGCCGCTTCCAAGAGTTCGAGGGCGCGCTCCCAGCGGCCTTCTGCCGCGCACGCGTTGATCGCGCACCCGTAGGTGTAGCCGTTGGGCTGCAAACCGTCAAGACGCATTTCGTCCAGAAGCTCGAGGGCGCGCTCAGGGCCCGTGCGGGCTCCACTCGTAGCGAAGGATCTTCCACTCCCACCTGCTGCTCCCGCCCCTCCACCACCGCCGCTGCTGCTGCCAGAACTACTAAGAGCGCGGGCCGTAGCGGCGGCCTGCGACGGCGCCACTGCGCGCAGTTTTCCTTTGGCCTTGGCACAAGCGTCAATGAGGGCGGTGTAGACGACGACATCGGGCTGCACGCCATCTGCACGCATGGACGCTCGCAACTCCAAAGCTTTCTCTGCTCGCACGGGTTTGGCCTTGGCGCACGCTGAAATTGCACTCGCGTAAGTGACCTGGAGGGAGAGATGAGATTTGTCCATGGAAAGTGAATACAGAATAGAATTAATCTGAGGAGAGTGAAATACAATGTGCATGAGAGGGGAAAATGAGAAAGGCAACTTGAAGAACCCTCAAATTACCTTGTCCGGTTGGATGCCTCTCGGCTTGAGGCGGCTTAGCACGCGCAGCGCCGCAGACCACTCCCCCGCCCGCCCACACGCGGCCACACACGAATTGTACGAGACCAGGTCGGGTGCCGGCAGCCGCGGCGGAGGCGCCTGCACGCCCGGGCGCTGAAACGCTGGCATCGAGGGCGCCCCGCTTCCTAAACCCGAGGACGCTCCTTTGGCTGAAGAGGCAGCGGCAGCTGCGGCTGCTGCAGTTAAAGCCTTTTGACGTTCTTGCGCGCGTGCTCTGGCGTCGGCTGCTGCTTCAAGCTCGTCGAGAAGTGCTAGCGCTTCTCTCCATTGGCCGCTGCGGCCGAGGGTAGCCAACACCATGTTGAACGGCAACACGGGCGGGAGTGACTCGTCGTCATCATCGTTTACAGCGGCAGTTTCATCGCTTGAGCCGAAGCCGCTGCGGCTGCGACGGTTGTTGTTGCTGCTGAACCCACTTGAAGGGCCGAAGTACTCGAGCACACCGTTGGCTCGTCCCTTGTTGAGCAGCTCAATTGCGCGCCGCCACTGCCCCGCGCGCTCGCAAGCTTTGATCGCGTGCGCAAAAGCGCGCCCTTCGAATTGAGGGCCCGGCTGCTGTTGCGGCTGCTCTAAATGGAAGCTGCTGGTTGGGTCACTGAGTTGGTCAAACCTTCTCGGACTGCTCTTGCTGGCTGCTGCGCTGCCAGTGTTGCCATCTTCTTCGAAGACTTCGTTCATGCGCGCTAACAGCTCCGTGGCTTGTTCCCACTGCCCGCCTTCGCCGCACGCCTCCACCGCGGCTGCCCATAGGCCCCGCATTTGCCACCCGTAACTGTTCCCATCACCGCTGCTGCCGCCTGCTCCTCCCGCTGCTCCTCCAAGTGCTGAGTCAGCATTGCCTGAGCCTGCGGGTAGCTGGCGGGACACGGCCGCGTCAAAAATGCGCAGCGCAGTTTGCCACTTGCCGTTGGCAGTGCAGGCGCGCACTGCGCGGGTGTACTTGTCTACTTGCGGCACGATACCGGCGTTCTAAGAAGAAAAAAATACACACACCACAGATGCACGTAGTGCGCGCGAATACTTGGGATATTAGAACTGGAACGAATAGACAATGAATTCACAAGAAATGTGACATCATGCGTAGCACATTTTGTAGATTTTAATGCCAATCGTGGTGGCAGATACTAAATTCTCACCTCCATTTCGCGAATGATTTGCAAGCCTTCCTGCCAGCGGTCTTCGTTCCGGCCGAAGCAAAAATGCAACGCCTTGTCGTAAAGCAGTGCTGTTTCAGTGGGGTTGACTTCTGCCCACATGATGCCACCTTCGCTGCGCAAAGGTCGCAGTGCTTCAATGGGGCCTTTAGGCGGGGAGTCTTCCAAGTCTTTCTCGGCTACCAGCGACGTTGCTTTGACCGAGTCACTCTTGCGACGCGGCTGCGATTTCTTAGCCTCAGTAGCCGCTGCTTTTGATGCAGGAGTTCCAGCACGCGCAGAGTTCCGCGTACGTTGTCGCTTGGGAGTAGCTTGATTGCCTTTGCCTTTTGCGCCAGTGCTTTCATTTTCGCCTAGGCTAAAATCACTAGGATGAGCGTTGCTGACTACTGGACCAAGAGACACTCGACTGCCCACAGGACGCAGTATTAATGGAACAAATCCCTCAACGTTGCCGTACCAAAGGAGCACGGTAGTTGAAAGGATTAACTTGCGGTATCCAAGTGCCATATTGACGTACAATATGCTAGGATTATAAAAACTTCAATTTCGTGAACCTTTCGTTCATCGCTTGAAGTTTTCGACCACGCTATTTTACGCGCTGACCTATGATATCAGCTCTAGAGAAACTGAGACAGACTTACACAGGTGTATCGTTGAACTAATAGACGCGGCTAGCTGTTGTCATTGTGTTGCACGTCTACTGTCAGTCAGATGTATCCCGCCGTCATGTCAGTCATCACGCCGTGTAACGAAAGTCATCACCTTGTGTGTCTCGTCATTACCTGGAAAAAAGTTCATCTCAATGCCCAAATTACTGCAGCGGCGTGCGCGCCGCCACGCCACGATCAACGTAGTTCGTAGTTGATTTCAGTGACGTGACAAGGTGTCAGAACATGGTTGATGTCAGTGACGTGACAACGTGTCAGAACAAGCACGCAAGGGTTTTTTGTGTCTGTGATGTGACGGACGGACGGACGGACAAAATCCTTGGTAGGCACTTTTTGGTCGTGGCGACATAAGACATCAAACTACGTTGATCTATTTGACCTGTTCTTGAAAGTTTTTCCAACACCCTGTAGTTGTATCAAAATGCCAAGGAAAAATGCGTGGTTTTACCAAAATTTGGTTCAAGCCATGGCGCAATCAAACACAGGACCAAAATTAAGTCGCCAAAGCGACCTGGCGCCTTGAACCGCCACTTTTTTCACTTCTAAGGTGCGTTCGCGCGCCGGCGCGATAATGCCAGCTTGTGCGCATCTCTTATGCTCTCTATGTGGCCCCGGAATGCGACGACTTTCGCTTTTATGACTTTTGAGTTCGCGCGCGTTTGCGACCTGTCTTGAAGATGCCACAGCAACAGAATCTTTTTGCTGCCCACGCATGCACTCCTTCACACCGATATGACTGTGTCCCAACGCGGTCGAATTCGGCGAGGAGACTGATGTCCTAGACGCACCTCCGGTTTATATCTTTGGGGTTTAAATTATGCATTATTCCTGCTGTGAACCCCTGGAAGAGCAATTATCCACGGATCTCGAATAAGTTTAACTTTTCTCTCCTTCGCCATGCCCTCTTCAAAATTTTCAGCTGCGTCAGGCCTTGAAGATCTAGCCATGAGTATGGAGCCTTCGTCGGAAATGGCTATCGACGAAGCCTTGGAACCTTATTGCATCTGCAAGGATATTGGCGGCAATGGCTTCATGATCGAATGCCAAGTCGGCACCGGGTAAGTAACTCTGCACTGCCTATTTCCTACGCCTTGTTGTTCCTTTGCGAGTGCTTGCACTTCCGCACCACGTTGAATTTCTGTTATGTGTGCCTTTTGTTTCCAGCGGCTGCAATGGATGGTTCCACCCCGTGTGCTGCGGCCTCGAGCTCACCGACGAGGTAGTAGCGAACATCACCGACTACAATTTTACGTGCTCCCTGTGCTTGAGCGCAGCAGCGGCGCCCAAGAAGTCTGGCCGTGTGCGCACCCCCAAGAAGCGTGAAGAAGCGCCGCAGACGCTCGCGGCGGCAGGGGACGCGCTGGCACCGAAAGGCAAAGCTGCCAGCGGCGGCGGCGGCAGCGGTGGGAAAAGTGGGAGCAACAAGAAGAAAGCTGCCCCCCAAAACGAGGCGGCAAACAGCGGTGGCGGTGGCAAGAAGGCCAAAGTAGGTGCAGGCAAGAATGCAACCGGTGCAGCGGCCTCCCCAACGCCGTATTCCTCGTCCTCCTCGACAGCTCTGTCTTCAACGCGGGACGGCCGAGGCACTTCTTCCCAGCAAGTCTCGGTGTTTGCTGACGAAGCGGCCATCATCGCCGCGCTGCGGCCCGACCGCTCGGCTTCTGCGCTGGGCGAAGGCGAGTACGTGGAAGAGTCCATCATGGTGGTGGAAAAGTTTCTGGGCCGCAAGAACGCAGCGCCACCCGATCCAGAAGCCGCTGAGGACGAGGTGGGAATCGACGCGAGTAACAGCACCACTCCTGCTGCGACTGCTACCGCAGGGATCACAGGAGGAGGTGTAGGAGCCGCAGCTGCTGCTGCTGCGCCACCCGTGGAGTGGTACCTGGTGAAATGGCGCGGCCTGTCGTACTTGCACTTGTCCTGGGAAGTGGCTGCAGACATTGAGGCGGTGGACTTGGCGGGGCGGGCCAAACTCCGCCGCTGGCTCGCCACCAACCCCCCTTTGTTCGACGAAACCACGCCCGAGGGCACCGCCGAGCTGGCGGCGATGGAGTTTTTCGAGCCGGAAGCCATCGAGTGCCAGGTGGTGCTGGCCTGCGACCACGACGACCCTCTGCACGCGCGGAGCCTGGGCCGGCCCAAGTACTACCGGGCAGTGACATCTTCTTCTTCTAAGGGGGGCAAGAGCGGCCGGGGCAGCAAAGGGCGGAGCGGGGCTGCCGCTGCTGCTGCATCAACTATGGCAACAAGCAGC
>Ga0307978_1002443_pt1 | contig 13144 bp, 11 predicted proteins | sample OrgLakmetage1056_FD_203151 | JGI IMG/M metagenome (GOLD analysis project Ga0307978, IMG submission 203151) | Saline water microbial communities from Organic Lake, Antarctica - #1056 | ecosystem: Environmental > Aquatic > Non-marine Saline and Alkaline > Saline | place: Antarctica: Organic Lake...
AATGCACTCCCCAGGCAGCCAACAAAAGTTGTCGGATCTGTTTTGGTTCGGCGTTTCGAGCTCTTGCTTCCTCAATTAGATACCCCAAATACTGTAATACAGCGTTAGCCATCGCGAGACTAATTAATGTGCGAGTATCCTTGATACCAATCAACCGTGCAATCAACCATAACATGACACCAGCAGACACGCTATACTCGATCCATCTGAGCGGGTTGGTTTTGTTGTTTAAAAAGGCAGTATAAAGTGTAGGAGAACCCACCGACACCATATGATTTAGGCTCGATAACAATGGAAACACTGGTAACAAAAACGCAAGGTCCCGGTCGTACCGCGTGCCAGGGGCATCAGGGTTTTTTTGACGCTCAGAATCATCTGCGGACAGAAGCTTGTAGAACAACCCGGCAGTGGTGAGGTGAACAGTGGCAGCACCTGTATGTAGCCAGTCCAAGGTGTTACGGCTAATTGGCATATTTACATAGGTACAATCTTTAAAAAAAACACACTCCTGTGAAAATTGCTCTTCTTTTTATTCTATGCCAGTATAAAAATGACAAGCCAACCAATGATTATCAAGGTCATTACCAAAATGAAAGCAACATTAAAAAACGACAATGAATCATTTTCTCAGAAACAAACGGATACTGACGCGGCACATACTTTGCACCAGAATAAAATGAACAAACTCGTAAAAGAGGATGCTTCCCTGCAGCAATTACTCCTCTCAACCAAGAAGATTTATGACGCAAACCGATTGAAGAACCAACAAGACACAGAGGCCTTGATCAACGAGTTGCACGAACAATCCATACTCAATGCGCCTCTACTTGCAGCAAATGACACACGCGCAGCGCTGACAGTTCAGATCAATGAAGAGATGAACTCAATTATGAAACTGCAACAATTGCTAATGAGACTCATGACGACGAATGATTTACAGGAAGAGGAAAAAGTACAAGAAAAGCACAGATACCAAAGTGATTCGTCGCAAAAAACAATCGAAGCAAGCAGAGAAATCATCAAAAACTTCTTGGAATCAGGGATTTCAGGAAGTGCCGACATCGAAGAACTCCGGAAGAGGCTACAAATTGCTGTTGTTGATAATAACATCATGCATGACCATCCCAATGATCAGGAAAACGTTTTATTCAAGACACAATGCGCAGAACTACAACAAAAAATATCTGACCATGAGGAAAAAAAGAAAGAGTTAGAAAAGAAGTTGTTTTCCACACTTGCTGTCTTTTGTACAGGCTCGCAGAAAAAACTAGACTCGCAGACTAAAAATGAAACACTATTAATCAAACTGATGAACTTTAGCGACAGTAAAAACGCAGCTTTGATAGAAGAATCTATGAAGAAATCGATTGAGTTAAAAGCTGCCATCGAGCAGTCGAGAAACGAATTATGCACAAAAATACAAGAGTATTCAGAACTGAAACACACGCACGATACTGACAAACAACGTCAGAGCAAAAAGATTAACAACCTAGTCCATTTACATAATGAACTGAAAACAGGTCATTCGGTAAACGACCAGCACCTAAAAGAATATATAAGCATACGGGTTGGTGCTTTTGAGCTTGTACAAAAAATCAACGAAGGTGCGAACAACATGAAAACGTATACCCCAATTATTGTAGCACTAAATCCTCCAAAACATTTAGTTATGATACCAGCAACGCAATCGTTGTCCGATTATGTTGACAAGACAGTCACTGAGTTTGAACCTTTAAGGGTCAAACTCGACACAATGATTAGGTCTATGACTGATAACCAGAAACATCTTGAAACACTGAAAGAAAAGACGCGTTTATGGAAGCAAAACATTCGACTTTCATCGGGCCAAACCTTGAGCAATACGGCAAACCAATTCAAAACCCGCGGGAACACTTTGGAATTTGAACTCTTGGAAGTACAAAAAGAAGCAGATAAATACGCCATACTCGAAAAGGATTGTTTGCAGAAGCTGACAGAACTAGCTACAACCATTAGTAAAGTCACGGAACAGCTCAGGAAACAAAAGGATACCGTATTTTGATTTACATTGTTTTATTTTGTTCTCCGTAAAGTAAAACATGTCGATTGTATCCTGGTCCCTTTTTTTCATTCTCTTGATAATACTACTCACTAGAAGTTACTACGGGCCGTACTATGGATCTAATCACGGTCGAGAAACCGATGTTTGCGAACACGACCATCGAACAAACACCCATACAAAACCAGACAAACACACGAAACAATCCAAACAATCCAAACAATCCAAACACACCAAACCAAATCATCGACCCTACCGAAAGTCATCTCATGATTCTGAGTTCAACTTCTGAATGCATCGTTTGCTTACCCATCGTAGTGTTTCAGAAAAACACTCTACAACAATTCGACCACCTGAATCATGTCCGGGATTTCCAATACATTCTTTGGATGAAACGTGAATAACCAGTGAACTCCGAATCCGATCAAATTTTGGGTGGAACAAAGTTGAACAGAAACGTTCAAACAATTGATAATGATGCTTTGAACCCACCCAAGAACGCGCAATACCAACCATGGGAACAAACGACAGTTTAGTCTTTCGCTTCGTGTGCCATTCAAAACTTTGTGCAGAGCGTTTAGTAGTAAATCCACTGATATAGACCAAAACACGACACTGTCGAAAGCGTTTCGTGTACCGAGCACCTCCGGCTAGAATACCCTGATGCTGACGTAAACGATGCACCAGGTCGATAGTATATCCACGATACGAAAGACGACCACGATCTCCTTCGGTCAACAAATAACAACAAATATTCGACTCAAGCATAATATTGCTGTTTATATAGAACTGACGCACGACATGTAACTCTGGTAGCACACGCACACCATATAAAACGTGTTTAATACAGCTGATACAAATAAAAATGAATGTGTTAAAGATACAATGTACATTTTTCTATGGTGGAATTTCGGACTAGCATATTCGAAACTGGTTACTGCCTTTGTATTCACAATGTTGTTCCCTGAGTTGAGTCTTGTTCAGTCCGGACTCGAGGGCTGCCGGGCGATTAATTTCTACTGTGTCACACACCTATCTGTAGCCTCTGTGTACTTTATTTTGATGCATCCCGACTACATAATTTTACAAACAGACAACTTCGCGCATTCTGATTTCATAACAAATCAAATGTTGATCCCAATGATATGCTACCAAGGCCAAGACATACTTCTAGGAATAGTGACGAAGCGCGCGAGCATTCGTATCGACATTGTACACCATATCACGACTATTGCAACAGCATTGCTTGCGATGACACCCATAGCTTCCGAACATTTGTACAGTGTATTTTTCTGTGGATTCATGGAAATGTCTACTATCCCACTGCAAATCTGTCGAATCCTAGAGGATCATCCAAAAATCGCGAAATCATACCCACTCCTTGAAAAACCAAATAAGCTTTTGTTCGTATTTTTATTCATCAGCATCCGAGTTTTCATGATGCCTCTTGTTACCTGGTCATATTTTGAACATGCACAGTATGATTTTTTGCACACCAGAGAGTGGATTCTACTTTGTGCGTCGCTTATAATGATTGGCTTACACATTGTATGGGGATTCCAACTCGGCCTTCTTGTTCGAAACAGTTGTTTCCGTTCTTATGCCTGACGACAACACATCGATCAAACTTCCGAGTAACAAAACGTTACGGTTTCCACATGACAAGAGAGCAGTCAACACGATAATGATGTCAGCAACATCGACTGTGCAAACGCCGCCGATACATGACTTCCCAGTATCAACCGGCATGCTCTTGAACCTGATTGGACTCCTAGGGTCCATAGAGGTCCTTGGGCTGTTGTCGCTCACGTCAATACCTGTCTCTCCTACAGGCTGCACGTACGCAACCATGTTCCATAAATTGTCGATTGACGAACGATCTGACACGGCATTCACATCTGTAGGACAAAAATCATGACTCCCCTGTCTACACAAATCGGAACATTCACCAGAAGCACTTTTTCGACAAACGCCTGAGGTTGGTTTTGAGACCATGCTATATAAAAGAAAAAAAATCATTACCATGGCGACCCCCAGGTTGACATTCTCAACAATTGTACTAACATAGCACAACATTGCCGCATGAGATTCTACTACGGGATCTAGGTCAGATGAAACCGAAGGCCGGACAGAGTTTTCGTTTCTCGTTCTATCATCATACAAATTCATGTTACTACAAGCCACATGTAAATCGGCACATGTCTGCAGATGCAGCCGCGAAGTCGCAGACACCGAACTCATGGCAGTCATGTATAAATGATGAATACTGCTACTGACATGCATGAGCAATCCATCAGACCACCTCCTGTGGCAGAAAGACTGTTTCTGTTGATGCTTGAACCAACCATGCAGACCAGGAGTCAGGACGTGATTCACGATCTGATCGGTTGCAATCGCAACAAATAGACGCGAAAAAAAGGTGCACACTACATCAGAGCTGTCCATATTTAGCAAAACCTCTTTTACACGCGCAAAAACCTGTTTTTGTGCCCCAAGATCAACAGATTGCTCCGGTTTACTTCTATGATTGCATAACACACATACAATCGATTTATACTTCAGAATTGGAACATGTTGACATGTGCCACAGAAGCTAAGGTGCCCGCACTCGGTGTACCGATAAGTAGCATCGTTGTCATGACAAATGACACATCGTCCATAATGTTCTGCGATCTTTTCAGAAGCGCTCATGTCCAGAACTTGATTTTCTTCCCATCTATTTTTATATAAATCAAGACCACAATATTTTTTGTACGCACACTGGCAAGCAATCATTTGAAATCTAAAACATACAAGCTAAATGGAGAAAATGACCAAGGATGTAGTGTTGACACACATCACACCCTTCCTGCTGCTGCGCGACTACCGATCACTTCGAGTTGTATCCAAAACGCTTCGTAACGAGTTTGCTAGACATCCTGTATATAAACTATACAAAAATCTTGTGGACACACATCAATTCACCTGTGAGTACACCGGATGCATCAATCGACAATTCCTATCTGAAGTAGTCGATCCATTCATCGATACAGGAGTGGACCAATTTATGCCGCAAACTCGAAATACCCTCGAAATCATGTTCTACCTCATCATGTTTCCAATCTATTGCGTTCCGTTTTACCGAATTCTTTATGCTTTTGCAAGGCAGCACTTCTTAGTAGACAATAAAGAGTCAGGAAAATCTGCTGTCGCTTCTTACAAATATGTACAAACCTGGTTTGGTTGGCGAAAACCCACAGTGCGATCAATGAATTATTGTATATGCCAACAAGATCTGAATCAATTGAGAACGCACCAGCATAAAGACTGTACGCATGATTTGTTCTGCATGACAACAAGTGAAGGTGGTTGCGTCCATTGTATTTTGAAGACGTTTCAGTACAAATCGATTATGCATGACATTCCGAGCATCTCGGATTTCTCATTCGGCGTTTACCTTACTATCCATATACCATTATTACCATTATGTGCAGTCCTGTTTTCACCACTAGCCATTTTGTTCCTTCCGGTTTGATCACAGACGAGGATTCTTCCGCGCTCTTTTTGCACCCCGAATCAAATATCCATCCGCTGATGAATCCGTTCCATAGTCAATACTTGAATTCTTCTTCAATTTTTTGCATTCCATCAACAGAGCAGCCGTACTCTTGTAATCACTATCATCCATCTCCAGCGAAAAGGATTTCATAAACTCTTGCACACCAAATGCATAGTCATCCACACACGCTTGGACCGCCTCTGGACAGACACCACCGGGCAGGCGCAAAGCAGTAATCTCCCTCTTGAGAAGCTCATAGAATCGTCCCAACCGATTCATTAGGAACGCCTTCCGGCGGGCATTACTGACGAGGTCTCCTTCTTTCGTGGCCTCAATCTTAATTCTCTGCTTGCCCACGATCAGAGCATCGAGCGACGCCAGGCTATCGACGCCACGTTCAAGCGAAGGTTCGAATAGCAGAAAAATTGTACGTGTAGAGTCAGCACACACCCAGAGACTATCGAGTCCAGCCGAAGGATCGAAACTAGCCAACCCAGAGAAGCGCAGGCAGTCTCGTTCCCCTAGAAAAGAAGGCACAATGACCCGAAACTGCACCATACCAGACATCCTCCGAACATCATCAAATACCCGCTGCAATGCCTCGGAATCGTCTCCATCGACAACAAGAGATGCATCCAGCATGAACTTGGACAGCAATTTGCCTTGACCGAACCCGACAGCACGAAACCCATCACAGTTGGAAGTGAATGCAGTATCAACCTTCCCCGTAAAACCACACGTATCACCATCGTCAGTCATGAAGATGACGAATTTCTTATCCTGTTGCGAATCACGTAGCTGAACAAGACCTAGTTCGATAGCAGCCGCATAATTTGTCGAATAACCGAACATATCGAACATCTGCAGCGACCGCACAATCGAAGACCTCGTGCTCGTCTGGATCTCTCTACTCAAGAAGAGGTTCGCTGTGCCATTGAATGATACTACAGACAGAACAGAACCCACACACATGTCGTTGACCAATGCAATCAGCTGTTTTCGGACACGATCCATGTAGCAGTGCATCGACGGAGAATTATCCACCACCACGAGAGTGAGTGTGGAATCTCTTTTTCGGCGATTCTCACACACGAAATCAAATGCTTTGAAGCGGTCATAATGACAGATTCTTCGCAGGCTCCGTCCCACCCGCAGGTCCATCTCTCCCTTACTGTCAAAGATCTCAGTCACAGAAGTAGAAATCATATCATCATCGTTTTTGATACAGCCACATAGCGACACCGCCGACTTACAGTCAAGGCAATAGGGCTCATCCACCTGTACCACATCCACTCCCCGGCGACGCGCACACAGGCCGCAGGTGCTATTATCCGGCAGAGGATTCTTGAAGTAATTTGCGCAAGCACACGTCGGAATCGCCATCATCTGCACAAATTACAAAAAAACAGTCGGCACACACAACAATCGGAACGTGCTCTCGAGATTTTTGACCATGTTGGATTATTGTTCTGTATGCGACCTGAGTACCCAAGAACCAAAGAACCCGAGATCGATATCAAAAATCAAGGATCCGGATCTAACATACCTATAATACGCTTTATGTTTTTATTAGACTTCATACTTAATCACAAATAGAACACATGGAAGAAACAACAACGTCTGACAAATCAATAGCCTGCAGACATTGCTGCGGTGACGATCCAGGTTTGGAAATACAGAGTTTGCAGCCACTTATCAGGTCCCTGATTCCTGTTGTCACAAAGTCGAGCCCGAGGTCGATTCCACTGACCAAAGGAAAAATAGAGGCAACGGTGGCACAGGCCGACCCACCATCAGGCTTGTTGACGAGACTCGAGAAACTATTAATAAATCCATCAGTGTTACCAGAAATCGCACAGCTATTGTCTAGACCTGGGGCCAGGGTAGCATAAGCTCCTTTCGCAATACATTTACAGGTCTGCCTACAAGCCACCTTCGAGATGGATTCGATCAGTTCAGCGAATTCTTTCGCGACTCGGGCAGTAGCCGCGACGGAGTCTCTGGCTGCTGTTTCAAGAGCATTTGCAGCGTCCATCGCCGCTTCACCTGCAACGATCGCAGCTTGGCGGGCAGTGAGGAAGGCCTTCACCGTAACCCCAGTCGCTCGTTCACTCACAAGGATGGTAGCCCTTGCTAAACGATCGGAAGCAAGGACTACCCCTTGTTTCGTCTCCTGGGCAACCCTCGTTGCCTTCTGGACAATCTCTCGCTGAGCCGCCGCACTAGCTCGAGACGCTGCCCGGCGTGTCGTGGCTGCAGCAGCTTCGGCAGCTTTCTTCGCAGTGGCCGCAGCGGATTCGGCGGCCTTCTTCGCAGCGGCCGCAGCGGCTTCCGCGGCTTTCTTAGTAGCGGCCGCAGCGGCTTCTGCGGCTCTTTTGGTAGCGGCCGCAGCGGCTTCTGCGGCTCTTTTGGTAGCGGCGGCAGCGGCTTTCGCAGCACGAGAGATGCTCTTCGCCCAGCCAAATGGACCCAAGATACCGACTCCAGTATCCTCGAGACAAAAACACTGTTGTTGTTGGGTACTGGGATCAAGCAGACATTGGCACTTCAGCCGAGAATCGTCATTCAGATAAACAGTGTCGAACACAGTCTCATTACGATACACGCACTGCACCGGGGCCTGTACCGCATTCACAGGGGTGATCTCTGGACCAAGGCACTGAGAGAAAACAAACCCCGTGAGACAAACTAGGAATATATAGGACTTCATTTTATTATATGACACATTGTGCGCGACAGCGTTGTCAAACGCAAAAACAAATTACAATAGTCTCACGATTACCCACAAAAGTTACAGGCCTTATAGGGTGCCTTCTTATACTCGGAGAGCACAGTTTTGGCACATTCATCATTTTCACCGTCCACTACAGGGCAATTCTCGCACCCAGTAGTCACAGCCGTAAAAGCAGACTTTCCAATGGAACTGAGCAAACCCAAACCTTTTGTCAAAGGGATTGCCGTAACCACTGCAATGCATGCATTGTCGGCGGCGGGCTTCGTCACGAGGTCTTCGAAACTGTTGCCAAATGCGGCGACCTTCCTAGAAAAGGCACAAACGTTTTTCCCTGAGGTCGGCAAAAGATCATCCACAGATTGGATGGAAGCACCAACCAGACAATTACACACTTGTAGACAGGCTTCTTTACCAATGCCCGACAGAACTTTTTTTGTTTCCTGGAAGGCAATTTCGGCAACCCTAGCAACCTCGTTAGCAGCATCCTCGACAACCTTTGCAGCCTTGTCGGCGGCAATCTTGGCGACTCTCAGAGCCTCTTCGGCAGCTTTCTTAGTCTCTGCCGCGACCTTCTTAGCCTGGTCCTCGATTGCCTTGGCGGCCGCCTCGGCCACCTTTGCAGCAGCTTCGGCAGCTTTCTTAGTCTCTGCCGCGACCTTCTTTGCGGCCGCTTCGGCAACCCTTGCGGCCGCCTCGGCCGCCCTCTGAACCTCCCTTGCGGCCGCCTCGGCCGCCCTCTGGATCGATTTTGCAGCACCCGAAAACCAATCACCGAACCCACGCAACTGCACCCCCGATTCCTTCGGTCGTACCAGACACCGACACACAGTCTCATCGGTAAGATCATCAATATCACACCGACACTGGAGTGTCAGGTTTTGATTCAGGTAGACGGCTTCGAAAACAGTGCTATTGCGAACAACACAAGCACCTGGTTCCTGTACGGGTTGTTGCTGCACGGGTTCCGCCACGGGTTCCTCCACGGGTTCGGAAACAATGGGTAAGGGACCGGAACGACATCCAGGATTGGCAACGAGAGTTTGCTGTAGTTCGTTACAAAAGTGCACAAGGTCGAGCGCATCCTGATGAATCACAGGGACCGCCCGACAGGTCACCGCCACCAGAACACCAGTCAAGAAATTGATGACTCTCATTTATTATATAGAAATTACATTTTTTGCAACAAATTCAAACACACGACACTCGAGTCGATGATGTTGTGAATTTGTTTGATGGTGTATACAAAAGCCTCGAATGTCTAGTTCACCACAAGATATCGAATACATCGACATGGTCAGAAAAGCCACACAAATGAAACCGTACGACATGAAACAAGAGATGAGCGAAAAAAGAAATTTTTCTACTCCGCCAGGTTTAACCAGAAATGAACTGGTCAAAACATATATATCTGTCATGAACCCAAAATCACCCAACACAGAAACCCACGCGATTTTACCCACAACTTTTGAACATTTTGACGACATACTCACAATGAACACAATCATACACACATTATCAAAGGCAAGGGAAGACGATTTGTGTCACGGTATAGGAACTGAACAATACTGGTTAAATCTGCGTCAATACCCGGTTTCTTTCATTGTGTGTGCAAAACATGGAAAACAAATTGTTGGAGTCATGCTTGTCAGACAGAACTACGAACTGATTCCAGCAAAACCATTGAAAGATAGCTTCTATATTGAGCTTGTTTGTGGCAAAAATGGATCCGGTGGAGCACTTATAAACTACCTCAAAACAAAAGCGCTTGAACTAAAAATGACAATGATGTATCTAAGTTCATTGCCTACTAAAGTGTCATACTATTCCAAGAAACATCAATTTCACCTGGCTACGGGAGCAGGCCCAGAAAAACAAATTCAAAACGATCTCTGGAATAACCAAATACAAAAACTATATGAGATCGACTTAGAAATTATGTTTAATCAAGATAAAATCAAAGTATTACAAGCAAACATCGAGAGCACACAGAAAAAAATACGTACCACCCGGAGCGCGATTAAAAATGATGACAATCAGGTAAAAAACCATCAGATCAAACAAAACATACTTAGACAAAATCGATTACAAACTCTACGATTTTTCAAAGAAACCAGCACTTTCTACATTTCACAGGGTTCAGCCGTACATCGAACTCAAGAAACAGAACAGCTCGATTATCATATTGAAGACACTGGGCTTTTCATGAGTTGCAAACTTAGAACAAATTGAGTATTCTGTCTGCAGTCATAAACTAATGAAACACAAAAACTCCATGAACTGTTTTAACCGCTGGAACTCAAATTATTATGAATCACAGTATATGATCTAGTTTGTCAACAGCGATTGTAAAAAAACATTTTCAAATTAGATTATATTATTCCAAAGTATAGTGAATTATATAGTTTGTCAACAGCGATTGTAAAAAAACATTTCGCTGTCGACAAACCATTTTCAAATTAGATTATATGGTCCAAAGTATAGTATATTATGTAGTTTGTGGACTGAGTAAGACATCCGTATCAAGCTCACGTGAATACCCGAAGGTACACGTTGTCTCTACAAATTCTCTGACTTTTTATCTACAAACATGTTTCGTCCCTGCGGAACCATCAGTAAAGAAGTCTACATTGCTTCCATAGCATTCCTAAAATTAGACTACTGTACAGCTTATCAACTAAATATGCACAACGAGGTGTAATGGCCAAATGCGTTGTAATAAAACACGTTATCGAATGTTACTCAAGCAGGCTATATTTCTATACACATGATGTCGTTCGTTCAGGTTGTATTCTGCACGTGGTAGGACATATTTCATACCGGTTGTGTGTGGTTTCAGATGCAAGTATCAACCCTGGAGAGTGCCATGGTTACGTCCCTGGTGATACCACGCTTACCCCGGGTATTAAATCTCGTCACTCTTACAATGGCTATCGGGTCGTGGTCGGACTGGTCGAGGTGCAGTCACGTCTGCATTGGCTGGAACAAACATTTCAAAGGTCTGCTCGATGCTTTGAACCCCATGCAGCTGTGTCTGTTGCAACAAAAGCTGCTTGGATCTCTCACGCTGCATTTTAACACCTTTCTGCACTGGACGCTTGCGATCGGTTTTCCTAATATTCAGAATGCAGATCAACGACCGGATGGTTCCGATTGCGTGTCAATCTACGGATGCGCAAGTATGTGGTCAGTGCAACCAGGGAGCGCGTCGAACGCAATCCTGAGTGCACGGTGGAAGGCAACACAATCTCTGGTGACAGATCATTATGACGGCTACTATGTTCAGGACGCACTACCGATGGCCCACAGAGCAACAAACCCGGTTGTCAGAAAGCTTCTGATTCTGCTCGGTCAATCGCGCCAGTCGCGCAAGTCTTAATAATGCCCAATCGACGTACAAGAGAAAAAAAATTTACATATTAATATTCACAGCTCCACTGCATACAAATTTTGGATCACGTGATTGAAAAAAAAACGCCATACACTTATACAATGCATGTCTTGAACACTATTTTAGATTATTTATTAAACACACAATTATTATATTTGGACCTAATAGAAATGACATGGGAACTAGACACTCTTCGACAAATGGTATGTCACCAATACATTTACAATACAATGGACACTCCTACCGATACAAGAAACAACTTGGGCGGGGTGCAAATGCTGTCGTGTTTGGTTTCACCGAGCAAAACAATCCGGACGATCTGATCGTTGTCAAATTGATGACAACACCTGTCGACATGTCCCGCCGTGATAGGATGAACATCGTCTGTAAAAAATGCTGTGTGCGCGCAACGCTTTTACATGATGGTTATGTAGAAATCCTTGATCGCATGGATGGGGATTTGGGATACTATGTAAGGACATATAACCCGGGTCTGATGGAAATAGCAAGGATTATGGAGATCGTGCGTCACCAACTGAGCTGCATGGATCGTCTTTCCGCCATATACACCGATATCAAGTGCGAGAACATACTGTACAAACGAGTAAACAGTTCAGTTATACAAGTACACTTTGGGGACATCGACAGTATAGTCGAAAAACCCGTCGACCAGACACAAATGCCCCATTCGTATGCATTACCTTGTTCTTTAAATGAGGCCGATGATGACGAGGACGGACTGGTAAATTACCTGATGAAAGTATTTTACATCGACATCATGATTAAACACTATCAGCAGAACAGGAATTACCACATGAGTAATGTGTTTAGAAATCTACTAGCAGGGAAAAAGTGTACCACACCGGCAGAGTGGCGAAAAATCGAAAATACGATTGAGCATACCGCAGAATACAAATTCATCCAGAATGTCATCCACATCGAGCTCGAAGGCAGCAGCGAGAATTCACTTATTTGTCGTCACTGTCTAGACGTCAACACTTTCTCGATTGAAACATGTCCCGAATCACAACCGTGCAGTAGGCAGAACAACAAAATTAATTATCTGTATTATCGCACCAGAAACAACAAGTTGACCCGGATCACAAAGGTAGGTAGTGCATATACCATAAAATTCAAAAAAAATGTCGAAGATATCATGATTTCGTCCGACGAAGCTTGGGCGACGACAGACCATTTTCAAAATTAAATTATAGTTTGTTAATAGTTTGTCGACAGTAAAATGTTTTTTTATAATCGCTGCTGACAAACTATATAATACACTATACTTTATAGTAATATAACCTATAATTCGGATATACTGATCCAAATTTTGGATCAAACCTTCAGACCATATAATCTAATTTGAAAATGGTTTGTCGACAGCAAAATGTTTTTTTACAATCGCTGTTGACAAACTATATAATACACTATACTTCATAAGAATAT
>Ga0307978_1002446_pt1 | contig 13136 bp, 16 predicted proteins | sample OrgLakmetage1056_FD_203151 | JGI IMG/M metagenome (GOLD analysis project Ga0307978, IMG submission 203151) | Saline water microbial communities from Organic Lake, Antarctica - #1056 | ecosystem: Environmental > Aquatic > Non-marine Saline and Alkaline > Saline | place: Antarctica: Organic Lake...
TACGGGTGATGCTCCCGCCACGGCTTCTAGTCCTGCTTCTGCTGCTGCTGCTGCTGAAGAAAGTCACGTTGAAGCTGCGTCAGCAACGGCCGAGAAAACTGCTGAGAAGAAGGCTGCAGAAGAGAAGGCTGCGGCTGAGGCAAAGGCTGCAGAAGAGAAGGCTGCTGATGAGAAGAAGGCTGCTGCTGAGGCAAAGGCAGCTGCAGAGAAGAAGGCTGCAGAAGAGAAGGCTGCCGCTGAGAAGAAGGCTGCAGAAGAGAAGGCTGCCGCTGAGAAGAAGGCTGCTGCTGAGGCAAAGGCAGCTGCAGAGAAGAAGGCTGCAGAAGAGAAGGCTGCTGCCGAGGCAAAGGTTGCTGCTGAGACAAAGGCTGCAGAAGAGAAGGCTGCTGCTGAGAAGAAGGCCGCAGAAGAGAAGGCTGCTGCTGAGAAGAAGGCTGCAGAAGAGAAGGCTGCTGCAGAGGCAAAGGCTGCTGCTGATAAGAAGGCCAAGGAGGCAAAGGCAGCTGCAGAGAAGAAGGCTGCAGAAGAGAAGGCTGCGGCTGAGGCAAAGGCAGCTGCTGAGAAAAGAGCTGCAGAAGAGAAGGCTACTGAGGAGGCAAAGGCAGCTGTACAGGCTTCTGTCAGTTCAAAACCTGTCGGTGACAAAAACGCTCCTGAGAAGGCCACCGACACAACGAAGGGCACTGTCGCTGCAGAATCTCCTGCTACTAGCACCGCCAACACCACACCAAGATCGCCTGCGATCAAGGAAGGCACCGTGGCGGAGAAAGCAGCAGCCCTGGAGAAGATGGCGGCCGAGCACCAGCACGACGGCGACAGTCATCCTGCGGTTACAGGGGTGAATGCGCGGCGAAACAGCGGGTCTGCAAAGTTCCCACAAGCTGCGCCCCGGTACCCTTCTCCGATTGGTGACATGGGTTCATCCGCTGTGGCGACCGAGCAGAAGGCCGCGGCAGCAGCAGCGGCAACGGCGGCTACCTCCGCAGCGGCGCAGCACTGGGAGAAGGGCTGGCGATCATGGGCAGAAGAAAACGCAACGTGCGCTTCCAATGCTGCTGCCGCTGCGAATAGTCGAGTGGCCGCTAAGAAGAACGTAGCTATCGACCAGCGACAAGCCGCACAACCGAAGCCAGTGGAGGCTGCAAGCCAGAGTGCCAAGGCAAGTGCCACTGCCTCTTCTTCAGCGAAGAACAACAACGAGAATGCCCACTCCTCATCCCCAACGACAACGACAGCATCAACTTCGTTGCCGAAAGCCCCTTCGCTCGAAGACGTGCAGCACTTGCTGAGCCCCAGCAGCGAAATGGAAGATTTGCTCCAATGGCCCTCCGAAGACGAGGCGAACGACGACGAACACCGCGACGACCAAAAGGCAGCGGCAGCAGCAAAAGCAGTTGAGCCTACGGTGTTAACTCTTCCGGCGCCCTCTGCACCGCAAGCTGGCGCTCCGGCCATGACGTTTCGCCCGGCACCCAAGAAACGCAAGAGTTCGCGGCCCCCTATTAAACGTGCGGTGATGGTGGATCCGCCCAGTGCATCGGTGGTAAACGGAGCCGAATCTGGAGGCGGAGCAGCCGGCAGAGAAGAAAGCATAGGAGAAGGGCCAGTTCAAAGTATTTCAACCAAGGAAGAGAAGGGCAACAACAATCCAGACGAAGATGGGGGCTTAGACGAAGACGCCTTGCTTGAAGCTCAGGCCGTGAGTTCAGCGGTGGCGCAGGCCCACGCCGCCGCTCGGGAACTCGCCGGCTCCGAGACGCACACCTCCTTTGCGGGGGGCACGGGGATTCGCCGCAATTCGTCGAATTCGCTGCTGGCGGCATCGGGGGCCGTGGTGAACGTGCTGCCTCAGAGCATGGCGGTGCTGCGGCACCGGTGGCTGGCGGTGGTGCTGCCGCTGCTCCTCGCGCTCTGGGTCCTGCTGCCCTCTGCCTTTAAGTCCCACGCGCTTGCGTTTGTGGCACCGTTCCTCCTCGACAACGCGTTTCTGTCCCCGACGGCCCAGCGCACCGCGCAGAAAGTGCTTACCCAGTCCTTCGAGGGCGGGCCGCACCCGTGGCAGGGGCAAGTGGCGATTGTGACGGGCTGCACGATGGGAGGCGTGGGCGCAGACACGGCGGCAGTGCTCGCGGGCGTAGGCGGCATGCAGGTGAGAGAGAGAAATGAACCTTTTTTTTTCTTTCTTTCTCCTGGCGAGAACCCATGTCTCACTAGGCTTCTTCCATTCAATATCACTATCATCATGACGTAGTGACGGCAACATTGCATTTTTAAATGTGTATGTACGTACATGCTTTTGTGTGCGTGTGTTGTGATGGGCTGCCTCTTCGAAGCCGAAGCATTATAATTTATTCTATTCTATGCTATATCACATTAGGTGGTGTGCGCGGGGCGGTCCCTCGAGTCTCAGTCCCAAGCCTCTGATTGGATCGCCGACAAGTATCCAGATGCCCTTTATCCAGTGCAAGCCATGGAGCTAGACCTGGCGAACTTCAAATCGGTGCGGTCGTTTGTGGTGGCGTTTCAGAAGCAATTTCCGGCGAGAAAGCATCGCCTCGCTGTGCTGGTAATTGAGCATAAAATGGAGAGAGATGAGATAAGTTAGTAGATAGATATATAAGTGGTCCAAAATGGGTTTTAATTTTGTATGTGGGTAGATCTCTCTTGTATGTTCTTTTCAACATACGCGGTGGCTTGATTTATCGATTGTGATTGATTGGCAGGTGAACAATGCTGGTGTCATGGCTACGCCTCCAAATATGAGCGCAGACAACCTCGAGCTGCAAATGGCGACCAATCACCTCGGCCCGTTCCTGCTCACGTCGCTGCTGATGCCACGGCTGGCGGAGAGCGCTGACAAGTACAAGAAAGAAGACAGCATGATGACGGAGAGTCGGGTGGTGAACGTCGCATCGATGGCACATGCCATGCCTCTGCCCTCTTCGTCCTTCTCGGCGCTGTCTCCTTCTTTGGAGGTTTCTCCCTTGGCGCTGAACGCGACCGGTTCTGGCATGTGGGGGCGGTGGGCTGCCTACGCTAGGAGCAAGCGAGCCAACATCTTGAGCGCACAGGGATGGGCGCTGGAATTCGGAGGTGACAGCAACGCGGATGACGATGTCAAGGCTTCAATGACGGCAAGAGCTGGCGGCGTATCGTTTGTGAGTGTGTGCCCGGGCAACGTGCGCACGCAACTCGGGAAGCACAGTTTCGTGGCGTATCTAGCGTATGAGATGCTCCCGTTCCGGTGGTTCCACAAGTCGCCTGCTCAGGTATGTAATTAGCATGCATACGAAGTAGTATACTACAGGTAAGTGGCACATGCACTGGTGTGTGGTTCTTGGATGTGAAGACATGCTTCAAAGTTACCTCTTCTTCAAGTACTGCTTTTCATCCCTTCTTCATAGCCCCTGTTTAGCACCTGTTATGCTGTTGTGATGATTCCTTCTTCTGGTGCCTTCTTCTTTGACTTACAACGCGAGTGCTTCGTGCATCTCTTCCCATATTAAACCATATCCAGGGTGCGCATGCGTCGGTGTATGCTGCTCTTTCGCCTCGTGTGCGCAGTGGCAGTTACCTCGTGGGCACTTCGGAGTTCACGCCTGCAGGCACCAGCCCGCTGTTAGCGAAAGCACTGCTTCAAGACTCGGCTAAGGTCGTGGGCTTGACCAAGAAGGAACGCAAAACAGCTAATATTCCTACTGAGGTGCAGAAGTAATCATAATAACTGGCGGATAATACATGTTTATATACGCCAGTTTGCGCTCGATTATTCATTATTCATTATGAACGGATATAAAGCCCCATCACCATCATAATAATAAAGAAATGCTGAACGCAGTGAGCGATGTGGTATGGGCGTGGCGTATAGTTCACAAAACCACTAGTAGTACTCGGAACAAAGTCTAGAAAAGGTAGGATTTGTATGTGTATGTGCCGGACCTGCGAACTATACTCCAGGGACTAATTTTTTTACTATAGATGGGAGATGGTGGGGGCTGTGTAATTTTAAAATATTATAAACGGGTTCTATTCCAAGGAAGGCAATTGGCAATTGCCATATATTAGAGACGCCACTTGCAAATCGCACGTATAATTCAGTCGAGCCATCATGAGCCATCAAGAAAGCACAATATCGCACACGCACATCTCGCTGTATGCTGCTGGGGGTTTCAACCTCCTTCACCTCGGTTTCTCCATGTTGCTCCTATCCCCCAGACTAGGACGATATTCAATTTTCAAACACCAAGAACAACTGCCCACCAAACCGGCACACTTCAATCTATAAGCCACCGTCCGATCACATTTTCGTCGGGTTCGTGAACCCGACTTCCAAAGGAGTGTGGCACAGGGGGCATGTGGTCAACGATTGAATCGCGCGCTCTAGGCACGGGTAACGGCAGGTGCGGCACACGAAGGTCCCGCGACGGCCCCCATCATCTAAAAGCCTTCCAGAAGCAGTGCAGGCTGAGTACGGGGCGCCCTAGAAGAGGGGATGACGACGGTGAGACAGGGAACGAAAAATTATCATAAGAGACCAGACAGAGAGATATGAAGGTTTCAATGTGAAAGAAAGGTAAGTTCGCTCGCACACACCTGTTCGAGGCAATCGAGGTAGGCTTGAGGCAGCGCCTGGGGGTCCAAGGGGGAGTTCTTGGTGAAAACAGCGAGGGCGAGGGTTTGGAGCTGGTCGGCTTGCGCGGAGGATAGGCCTAACATGGTCTCGAGCTTGATGAAGGCCCGAGAGCAGACCTAGACGGGTGGTGATAGGTGTAATTGCGCAACATAACGAGAGAAATGTGGAATAATAGGCCAAAAGAGCGATGAAGAGGAGACAAAGAGAGAAAGGTTGCGCGACAAAACAAGAAGAAAATAAATAGAAATTGCAAAAGACAGAAGTGGCCATTTTAGAAAAGAAGGAAGCCTAATCATACTCATTGTTGAGGGAAGCGAAAATTGTGGTGAGTATACGCTGAGAGTCATTCGACATAAGTCAACCCTCGTACCCCGTAATGCTTGTTGTGGTAGGCCGTGAGGGCGATCAGGCTGTAAATGTCGCGCGGTGGGAGGACGTCGTCGTATTCTCCGAGTCGCATGCTGGTCTTCATCGCGTCATCAACCTGGCCCTTGTACAGCTGCCTCTGGGCTAGCAAGTAGTAATGGTAGGCGGCAGCCCCGCGCCACGCGTTGTCGAGCACCTAAGAGAAGATGGTGGTGGATGCATGCACGCGCGAGACAAAGAGAGGGTGTGTGAAAGAGCCCGTGTAGAGTCAGATCATATCAACAGCAGCAACCACAAGAAATGAGGAATGCTAGACGAAATCAGCACCTTGGCGGATCGTTTGCTCGTGCTCTGGGTCTCGCCACCCGCTGCTGTGTCCAGGGTCATCAACGTGTCCAAAGTGGCAGCCGTGGTCTGGGCGATGTCCCCTCCAGCGGTGGTGTCGCCGTTCAACTGGGCCGCGGTCAAGGCTGCTTTCCGGAACCGCTCCACTTCTAACGCTGCCAGCACCTGGGATAGACCCATTATGGTGGTGGTGGTAATGCAATAGAACAAAGGAAAGAAGAAGGACGGTGATGAAGAGAAATAAAAGTGGGAATCTAGAAGACCAAGACCATGGTCAAATTGGGAAGAAGCAGTGCATGTTCTTCGTTAACCATCCACCCCCCCTGGTGTGTATACCTGCAATTTCTTGGCTCGCAGGGGATCTACGGCCTGCGCGGCCACCTGCTCCGCCAAAGTTGCCAGCATTCTCGCGGCCTCGGTGGACTTGTTCGCCCGGCGCCACAACATGACGGCACCCAAATGATCGTTCTTGGACTGTTTTTTCATAAGGAAATAAGGCGACAGAGGCAGCAGTTACGGAGGGAGTGAGGCATCCAGAAGAAAAAAAAGCTCCTTTGTTTTTGCGAACAGGAGACATTCGATAGGTAACGACAAATTTACTACTCGTTCATTCCCTACCTCTCAATTTCTGTTGCAATGTCAGTTGTGTCTCTCTCACATTCCCCCCCCCAACTTGACTCAAAACTCCATGTACGTCTAGATGCGCGAGTAAAGTGTACCTGTAACGCGTTAGCCTGCTTGGCCAATAATCCCTCGATTTGCGGGTAGTCGAACTGCTGCGCGAGGTCCACCGCCACCGCCCATTGGTTCAAAATCACCGCGCAGTCGATGGCGGCTCGGGGCTCCCCTGCCTTGAGGTACGCCTCCACCGCGCCCTAATATGATAATGATAGGAATAATAAAGGTGGTGGTGGGGTGCAACAGAAAGAAGACAACAACAAACAAAGGAACGGGCCAAGAAGAAAAAGAAGAGAAGGGGGTGGATCGCTTTTTTCATAGCACAATATCCATTTAAGAGCTTCGGATGCCCCTCGTTTCTTCCTCCCCTTCCAATTCTATCCCAACATTATACATGTGCGTGCATCACCTGATGTACGCCTACAGCTTCGAGTTTTTGGGCCAAATCCAGGAGCAGCGGCAAGGAAGGCTCTTTTTCCGAGGCCATCCCTACCGGTACTACTGACACGAGGCGAGAGAGCGCGTTCCAATCGCCGAGCCGATAATAACAGTCGCTGAGCTTCGCGTACTGCTTCGACTGTTGACCGTGAGTGTGTTTTTGCGTCGTGATATAGTGGCACAGAAGAACAAGAACGGATTATTGAAAATTGATGAAGAAACTAAAAGAGGAAACTCTATCTTACGCAGCATAATGATGTACACACAAAAACCAAAATCCAAGTACCTGGGAAAAGTAGTGGGCCGCCTTGTCATAGGCACGGCGCTCCCGGTAGTGCTCGCCGATTTGATCCAAAGCGCGAGCCAAAAGCTTGTCATCCCCGGCCCCGCCCGTTTGAATCAGAGACGCCACCTGTCGTGGAAGTTCAAATGTATGTACGGGTTTTCAGAAGCAGACAGAAATAGGGTCGAAATTGCTGCTCAAAAGAAGAAGAAGAAGAAACGTTGACTTGAAATCATATGAGACTTCAGATATCGGCAGGGGGGCTGAGATATTTTAGACTAATTCTTTATCAAAAATTTGAAGAGTACTGTTCCTTTCCGATACTATGTCGTATTCGTGCCCCGACAGTAGTACCTTGAACCAGTCTCCGCAGTGCACCCGCAAGTCGATCGCCAAGTCTTTTCGGTCCATCTCCCTGTAAATGGTTTCAGCCTCGTCGAATTTGCCCAAATGCGCGCACACCTAGTGTTTTGGGGGAAGGGGTTATCATATTAGCAGAGAAGAACGCGAACAACACGAAAGTAAAACAAAAGCCGCTAGCACAATCGCCCATTGAAGACCACATGAACCCGAAAAAGACAAGTGCCCATTGATCAATTTCAAAAGAAAAGTGCACAGCCTAAGTCTAGTAAATAAATATGCGTAGACATTTCCATATTTTCAATCCTCTCTCCCTTTCTAACCTCCGCCCGCTGTTTCAGTTTGCTTCCTTCGCTGCCCATGGCCATGAGCTTCTTCACCAGCCTTATACCCCTGTAGTCGCTGCACCGCACCAGGGCACGGTCGGCCGTGCTCAGCTCCAGGGCCTGATGAAGTAGAAAGATGCGAGAAGGTGAGGGTGGGTGGGTAGGAAAGTAAAAAGGAAATGGAAAAAAATATAGAAAGAGAAAGGAACCTAAATTAAGAAGGGCAGCACAGACTCATGAAAGCAAAGCTATACCATGAATACATAAAATTGAGCTCAAGTTCCGTACCTGTAAAGCAGCATCTCCTACGACTCGCCACAACTTTTGAAACGCTTTGTTGCTCGAGGTAGCAGAATTGGTCTTCTTGGAGCCGCCCGTGTCGCTGCTGGCTTTTTCCAAAGCAGTCGACTGAGAAGACGCCTCGGCCTGTCGAAGAAGAACGAGGCCAGAATGTGAAAGATACATACGTAATCATCAAAATTTTGGAAATTTTGAAGGAAAATGGAACAAGGACAAGTGCAAGAAGACCAAGACCAAGAAGCTACAAGACCTTTACCCTCATCTTCCTCTTTGTCGTTTCATTCGAATTTTTGTACCTGAACCAGCATCTCTACATGTGCATAGGCTTCGGCGCAGCCTTGGGTGTCGATCAAGGACCGCACGTGCGTCAAAGGCTCGGTGTCGAAGCTTAACACATGCTCCTTGTTCGGGCGATCAGGCGCCGCCATCACCTCGTCCATCAACACTGCTTTCACCTAAAATTGGAAGTAAAGGTGGATGGGAAGGTGCTAGTACAAGAATGCCAACAGAAAAGGCAGCGTAAGACGTGTGCGCCTTTTAACAAAATAAATGGCCAAATAGCTCAAAAAAAACTTGAAGATTGAAATGCCTGCCTTCTCTAGTGTTTCGCCTCCTCTTCTGTGTTTTCTAGTACACGCTATTTTTGACGTTTTGAATCTAACCTCGAGGGCGCTGAACGAGGCGAGGTAACCGCTGGAGACGATCGGATCTTGCGGCACGAACTTGTCGAGGACCACCATCTTAGTCTTTTCCATGATCGCTAGCGTGTGGGGCGCGTCTGAGGCCCAGCACAAATCCCAAGCATCTTTGCGCACCTTCATTGGATCGATGATCGATGGTTGGTTGGTGCAAGACGCAGATTATAAGAAGTGAAGAATAGATGAGAGAAAGAGGATAGCTAAGAAACGAAATCAAAGAACGGAAACTCCAAGGCACCGAATATGCTATTTTTACAAGTGCTCAAGTTGTAGCGTAGTTTCTGATAGAAAACGTGTACACGTGCAGATGTCAACTACGTTATACCAGCCCCCCCTCGTTGGGGTCGGGCGACTGGATCGGCTTCCCACTGGCCAAGTCCAAAATGCTCAACATGCCGTTGTCCACCATCTTAGGAGCAAAAAGAAGAAGAGTTAACATTGTCAAGCAAGCAAGGTAAAAAGTGACAAGACCAAAAGAAAAGTGGTGAAAGAGTTTTCAGAGACCGAAGAGGGGTGATGGTTAGCAGTAGCACATAAAAAAGAGTGCGCGCATTGGGGGGAAGAGAGAGAGAGGCGCAGGTGTGTAGATAGCATATGATATTCTATTCTAGAGTACTATGCTACTACTACTACTTACCGCAGCCATGGTCGAGTCGCAGTTGAGCTTCAAAGTGGTGGGGCAGGTGGCTTTGAGCTCGTAGCGCGCGTCCAAGGCCACTCTCGGCAAGGAATAGCGCTGAATGGCGCCGGAAGCGAGGCCCACGAGCAGCATCGAACTCGAGGCCGAGACCGAGACCACCTGTACAGTGGTGTTGAGAATTTGAGGTGCCTAAGGTTGAAGTTGTGGTGCATGCAAACGTGCCCACAAATACATGTGAAGTTGGGTGCTTGAGTTTATGCATGAGCGTGATTGAAACGTATTAGTAAACCCTTATTCATGATGAAATTCCGCAGCCACCCACTACGTGTTCGCGTACCGCGTTGTCTTCGTCGTCGTCTTCGTCGTCGTCACCACCACTAGGATACACGAAATCATCCAAGGTTTGTGCCCCCACCACCGCCTGTACAAAACATCATGAACGAATGAGATGAGAATAGGCTGACAAATTCGGGAAAGGCGCTCTAAATTTGATAGAAGAGATCAAAACCCCTTTTTGTCTCCAACAGAAAAGACTCTCTCCCTCCTTGTTCTCCTATCACCTGGTCGGCGCCGCCTGCCTCATGCACTTTCCTTTCAGCCAGGCTGCAATCCAGCACTCGCTCGCGCCCCACTCCGCTGCTTCCCATGCCCGAAGAAGCCTTGGAGGCTTTGGAGGAGGATGAGGAGTCAGCGGCAGTTTCCGAGGAAGCCGCGGCTAGTTTGAGGACCTGGGTCTTGTATTGCCACACGTACACACACCTGCTCCGATTAATAGTACACACGCACACAAAGGATTAGGGAGAAGAAGATGGAAGGCATAATGCATGGAAAGATATTACATCATTGTTCAGGTGAAAGAGGGCGTGTCAAAGGTTGAAAAACCATGGTGCGTACGTGAAGTGACACAAAAATGACAAGCAAAAGAATACATAATGCTCAAATTGTTGCATCCCTCCTTCCCTTGTACTCCCAATACATACAACACTGGTGAACACATATCATTTCTAGCAATCAAAGCGCATAATCACCGAATCTCCTCATCCTCGTCTTCCTCATGTCTCACCGAACGTCGGCCACAATCACGTGGTATGGAGTCATGGTCACCGCCAGAGGCACCATCCCCACTGGCAGTGCTTTGGTGTCAACAGGCGTGCCAATCGCGTTGCACAGCTGCAACTTGTAGCGCAAGCCACTGCCGGTGCGGGGCTGCTTGTTTGCTCCTCGGTTCCTGCCACTCTTATTCGACGACGACGACGACGACGACGACGACGACGACTTTTCTTCGCCGTCTTTGCCTTCGCCTCGTTTCGATTCGCCGCTGTCACCTCCTTTCTTTCCGCGCCCTTTCATTGGTCCGTTGCCGCCTTTGTTATCACTGGCAGCAGCCGCCGCGGAGGCAGAGGGATCGACCGAGACCAGCACGCAAAAGTCGCCAGCGGCGGCGAGGAAGCGAAGAGCGGGCACATTGACCGAGGTGCGCTCGTCCGTGGCCTTGATATAGAGCGCACGTGAGAGAAGGGCCACAAAAGATGAAAATGTAAGTGGATAGAAAGAAAGATATGAAATATCGTAAGGGAAAAAAAGAAGAAAGGGGAAGTCTGCAAATCGCAGTTTCTGGAAGGGGTGAGATATTTTCAGGGAAGTTTTGCTCGCAAAGTTGGTGAAATGAGAAAGTGCCTTTCGCTTGAAAGCGGAGACAAAAGACGAGCCCGATTTTAAATAAGGTGCACAGCACCAACACCATTACCACCAATAATATCACCACCACTATTCCTACCTGATCCCAGAACATGACGGTGGTGTCCTTGCGGTCCGGCTTGGAGTACGCATAGGCGACCACTCCGCTGCTGTGCCCGGGAGCGCGCTCTTGTTGTCGCAGAGCCGCGGTCGCGAGAGCTTGCGGCCCTACATTCCCACCACCACTGCTGCTGCTGCCTGGTGATGCTCCAGTGCCAAGTAAGTTGGAAGCGACGCTCGCGCCGTCCGCGAAATATACCCACTGATGGAGAAGGAAAATAAGAGAGAGTGAGAGAGACAGAGAAAGAGACTAATTGAAGAGGTTTTGCGGTTCAATTAGTCCTGCTAGCAATAAGCACAACTGATAAGGACACTGAGCGCACACCTACGTAATCATGTAATGTGCGCACTTGTGCATACACTCACCTCCTCCTCTCACGCACAAACATACATAACGCGTAAATGCACACGCGCACACACTCTTCTTCCTCTTCTTCTACTCCTCTTCCTCCTCCTCTAACCTTGTAATCGGGTCGAATGTTGGCAAAGTAAATGTAAGCATCCACCGCTAGCGCAATGCGGAGGCCGCCTCCTTCCCAGGACAGCGCGTTGATGCCCCCGCCGACCACCGGTAAAGTGCGCAGAAACGACCCGAGGGCGTCGTAGAAATGCACCACCTACGCACATGTGTGCGCGTGTGAGTGGAGAGAAAGAAATATGAGATAGGTGAGGTGCGAAGAGATCCGGAAGAGGAGGCATGAGGAGAATTAGATATCATTGGTGTGAGAGTGCAAGCTATGAAACATCAGAATAGAACAGATACGGTGGGGTGAGAAGAATTGTTTTGTCTCGGTGATCTAGTTTTTTTGTAAGTGCGCACGTATTATCCTCGTGAGTGGGTGTGTGTCTATGATATTTACCGACGGGTATTTTCCGCCTCCGGTGCGGAGGCCTGCCACGGCTAGCACGCTTCCTTTGGTGTCCCATTTGCAGTGCCGCAGCGGCGCGAGCTGTGAGTGATGTTAAGAAAAATAGTGGATAATGGCACACAATCAAACACGCACACACGCATTTTAAATACAAGTCATTTGGAGGAGCAAGGAAAGAAAGAGGTGCAAGTCAACATTCTCTACAAATGTGCAAACGAAGTTCTCACAAAATAAAGCCACGGGCATAGGTCAAGCCCGCCTTCCCCTCCCTCCCGCCAGTCACATCCTCATTCTCCCTTCAAACTCTCACTTTTGCGCCCACGCCACCCACGCACACTATACACTAAACACGCAGTGCACACACAATTCACACACAATATACTGTACACACACACCCCGCATACACTAAGCACCCCACACATGTATACCTGGGTGTCAATCACGACCGGGTTGGCGTCGTCGATGCTCCGCGCCAGTTGCACGAGGCCGTTGGTCAGCGCAATCGCCAAGGTGGGGGCGTGCGCGTCCGCCGTGCCCTCCGCCCCGTCGTACCACGAGATGGCCGCCACCTCAGCCCCAATGGGCTTGCCTTTCGCGTCCATCTGGCAGTGCTCGAGCACGGGGAGCTAGTATTCAGGGAGGGTTGGGGAGGGGTGGCGGTGGGAGTGCGGATGGAAAGAGTAAATGAAAAATGACGTGTTTAAGAGGATGCAAGTAGGAACGGGAGAAAATATGTTGGCACTTCAGGTAGCCATGTGCGGATCATTTAAACGATGCCCACTATTCCCGCACTTCTTCTTCTCCCAAAAGACATTTTCATTGACCTCTAGTTTCTTGACGCGGTTGCCCATGGCGTCGTAAGCATACACTTTGGCGTCTCCGGAGACGAACAAAATGAACCGGTTGTCGGGGGACCATTCCAGCAGCGACAGCTGAAACTCAAGCTCTTTGCCCCAAATGCGGTTCCCATTCACATCGCCCACAATCACTGCGCCGTCTTCGTACACGATGCAAATTTTGGTCCCGTCGGAGGTCCATTTCATGTCCCGCACCACCGACTTGTGGCGGTTGTTGACCATCTCTTCGTGCCACATGCCTAGGCATCGACGCACACACACACAGAGAAGCCAGAAGGCGACAAAAAAACAGCGAAGATTATGAGAAATCAAATGTCGAAACTTAGTCAAGTACGCGAAAAAAATAACATGCTCCTCGGTACTAGGTGCAGGCGGCATTATCGTATGCAGGCGGTTGATCGTCATGCATTGTTAAAATCGCGTACCACAAATCCCACCATATCTTAAGTAACATTGTGGCATGAGAATAATTAACTTCAGATCTATTTGGCTGAGCGTACGCTACAAAATCAGATGCTAGCGTTTTCGTGGCTATTACGCTGAAAT
>Ga0307978_1002449_pt1 | contig 13116 bp, 16 predicted proteins | sample OrgLakmetage1056_FD_203151 | JGI IMG/M metagenome (GOLD analysis project Ga0307978, IMG submission 203151) | Saline water microbial communities from Organic Lake, Antarctica - #1056 | ecosystem: Environmental > Aquatic > Non-marine Saline and Alkaline > Saline | place: Antarctica: Organic Lake...
TTGGTGATGGAAGTCGCTGCTGCGTAAAGTTTCACTTAAGGAGATTCTGGATCCAGCCTATGCTTTCCTCGGGGCTGGAGTTCCCTGAATGAAAATTAGGGAGAAATCCCCATCGAAACCAAAAATCCCGAACACGTCGAAATCAGAGCTTGCTTTTGACAGCGCATCTGCGAAATGCAAAGACTCAGTAGTGCACCAGCAACTAAGGATCTCTCGACTCCTTCTTCTCCAACGAAGAAGCAAGCATATCAGCAAACAACTCAACAAAACACTTTATCGGGTGAGCATCTTTTCAGCGTTCAAATTCTGGCATGGAGTTCTCGGAAATAGTTGGGTCGGCGGAGGGTGGTCGAGGGCACGTCTGGGATTCGCAACGGGAGCATTCGATGGGCAGAACAAGTGGAGTCTTGATGCGTTTAGAGATACTGTGCAGGGTTGAGCAAGCTGTCGGTGCTGCATGGATCTACGTCGACTCAGTTAGACGCTGGGAAGGCCAAGATCGATTGAGCTCCAAGAACAGATGTTCAAGTTTTACAGAATTTTGACAACGGCAACAAGAACCATTTGCCGATCTGAAAAACGTCGTTGTAAATCCTAGAGACGAGAATAGGACCGCCGAGGAGCAGCGTCTCGTAGTTGCTGCTTGGTATTGTCGAAAGAGGCCCGACGACTCGCCATCGTGGTCTCGGCCAAGTCCCTTGACTCATCGTCCTGCGTTTCGTCCTCCACGTGGTTTCGCGCTTTTTCTGTGTATTTGCAATTGCCGTTTCTGTTTGGTCGTAAATTGGTTGGCGGTAACGAAGTGTAAAAACCCTTTTTGCTAACCTTTGTTTCTTTCTCTCTAACTTTTCTATTTCAACGCATTGCAGCTAACATGACAAACGAGAACTCTATCGGTGGCACTGCCTTGATGAATCCTGTTGGAGTGAAGCATTCTTTGCGCTCGGCTACCAAAGCTAAGGTGGAAGAGCTCGAAGAAGCTGCTTTGATTCGCGAGGAAGAAAAGATTATGCACGTGGAGGACGAGGAGGTGACTTCGGAAGAGGATTGTGAGACGAATGATGCCGCTGAAAAGATTGAACGTACCATGCTGACAGTCGCCTTGGTGGAAAGCGTTGTCCAGACTCGCAAGCGAAGCCACGATTCGGCCGACACGACCAGTAGCGACGATGCATCCAAGCATAGGTACGGACTCCGTAGGCGTAGACGTCAGTCTGGGAGTGACCTTAAGCGCTTGGAACACTTTCAGTCGACGACCGAGGGAGGCTTGGCGCGTTCCAAGAAGCGTGAAATGGCGGACGATCAGTCTGAGCATGACGACGCCAGCACACGCGGGTCGGCCTCGATGAAAGCTACCCCACATAGTACGCCACCGCTGCCTGACCAGTCGGATTGCGATGAACCAGTTAAGCCAGCAATAGTCCCTATTCCAGCAGCGCCAGTTCCTGCTCCTGCATCAATTCCCTGCCCGCCTGTGGCGATGAGGAAGGGTTCGGATGCGTCACGAGACTCCTCTGCTTCTTCCGTACACACGCCCTCTGTCTCTTCCATACTTATTGCCTCTGTTTCTTCCGTACCCAATCCATTGAATAGAGCACTCTGTCCACCCTCAATCTTACTGTCGAACGCCAAAGCAACTCCACCGGTGACTGTTCCGTGCCCCCTGCCTGCAGTAGCGTTTGAAGAGCTTTCGACCGCTGTTGCGCCCGATACTGAGGACAGGCGCAGAGTTACTATCAACGAACCGCCACTCAGGAGCCGGGGGTTCTCCATCGACATGGATTGTAAGTAATGCGGTCAGAATTCTCGGAAACGCGTTTCTTTCGCCCGCTGAATCATTGTACTCACATATACACTTTTTCTTTTTCATGCAGCCATTGGTTTGGACATGCCGGATGATTCATCTGCAGCGCAAGGCCACAACGATATGCCTCTTGGAGGCTCTCGCGATCGCGCCTTTTCTTTCGAATGCTTTGCTTTTGGCATTAACGCTGACGAGCCTCTTCCACCTTTGGAGCAGTCAACATCATCCAGCAATGCCGCTGATATGGAGTCATTGACGTGCCGGCCACGTGGTGACTCGATCATCTTTGACCCGTCCAGCTTCCAGGAAGGGGGTATCCATGAACTTACTGCTTTGGACAGAGCACATTTGTCCTCTTTGGAGCTGCCAGACGTGGCGCTGTCGACCACGAACAAACACCCTGGCGCCCTGCAGCATCCTGCCGGCCGTCATCCCGGTTCCCCAGACGTCATCAAGCACCCAGCTACCTTACCAAGTGCTGCACCAGTGGCAGCTCCGCCCATTGCTACCATTACTACATCACGCGCCCCGGTGCTGTCGACAACAACGATTCCTTCTACCGTTGCCAGTACTTCGACTGGTAGCTTCTCTCTGGACTTGCTCAACAAGGATGGCCGCATCGGTATCTATCTTCCCGACGCCCGTCGTGCTCGCATTATCCGCTTCCATGCCAAACGCGCCAAGCGCATCTGGCGTAAGCGTATCAAGTACGACTGTCGCAAAAAGTTGGCTGACTCTCGTCCTCGTATCAAGGGACGCTTTGTGAAGCGCTCCGATATGGACTAAAAACGATCACAATCCTGTTTCTACTTTTCAAAACCACTGTAATATCTTAGACCTTTCTCAAATGTAATCGCTTGCACTATTACTACTTCAACTTTCCTTACTGATGGCGCTAGCCAGTGATACTGCCTTTTGCCTCTAGTCTACCTAATGTAACTGGTACCGGTAGGTTAATAAGAACCAGTCCACGGGCCAAAAGCGTAAAAGTCGACACCGTTGCTTACCGCGTAAACAGCGCGACCAACAATGGCCAGCACGAAAGTTGACCACACGACAGTCAAGATAATCTGTTCTTGTTTGAGGGTAACATAGTCCACCTTGGTTCCTTTCGTATCTTCCTGCATGCGGTTGTAAGCCCAGTCGTTGGGGTTACGCAAATAAGCATCCATGTTTCCCTGAGCATCGTCTCGGGTACACTTGTCACCAGCCATGAACTTGAGAACTGCTTGCTCGTACTGATCGGGCGTAAAGACGCGATTGAACCACGGCTTGGGGCCGTGCAGGAGGAGCGTCTTGGTGGGAGAATAACCCGCTTCAGGGCCTTCTTTGGCAGATGTTGGCTCCCACCTTTCACCGTCGTACTTGGGAGCCATGGACAACTTCGAAGTTGAGGCGCGTGTTCTCGAGGCCACAAAGGCCTGAGCAGCCGTCAGGGAGAGGAGGAGAATGAGAACGGTCTTCATCATGGTCGGCATCAAGTTGAACTTATGACGAAATCCCGAAAATATTTTTGCGGCGTGCGTGGTACCCCGCTTTTGGCGCGAAGCCTTGGAGGCTAATACGATTACGACAACTGTAGGTACAGGAACCTGGGACCTGGGTATGCCTGGTACTGGTACGATACCGAACTGTATGCCTGCAGAAACCACTCTTTCGGTGATAGTCGACGCTAAGGGGTCCATTGTGATTGCAAGCACGGCACAGCCAAGGCTACTATCTTTGTAAATGCATTTGAATGATCTGCCTGATACTGAAAACTACTCCTAGTACTAGAGACGCCGAAATAGCTAGGCAAAACTACTAGCTAGTAGTAGTACCGCTCTAGTAGGTAGTATCAGGATATATAGACTATTTAGCCACTCTAGAGTAGAGAGGCAAGTTGGGATTCGAAGCAACCTTATCGAGTTGAGCCAATGGAAATTTCGATTTGGCCTTTAAAGGAGCTACGTAGACTACTCTAGAGTGGCTGGGCGGCTTGATGAACGGTAGCTGTGCTATTGTCCAACTTTATACGTTAACCACGCCAAATGAGAGTATGCCTCATAGCGTTGGAAATCGGTAGAGTCAATTACAGGGGGTTGGGATGGTTTTTTAAGAAGGGGGTGGGGAGGAAAGGGGTGCACGAGTCAAGGCGGCGGGTGAAATGCCTAGACCATGCGTGGAAGATGTTGTGCAAGCACAAGGGAACCTCCTATTTGCAAATAGTGTTTTAACAAGAGTCTTCCGAAGAAGACAAACCATTGTTAAATGATTTAGAACAGTTACTACACAAGATCAAAGCCAAAAGGCGAAGAGAGATAGGATAGTTATAATATGTGACAATCGAAATACCGGCACTCTGGCTTTTCCTCAATCAAGCAGGAATTTTCACAAGCGTGATGATTCGCGTGCTTTTTCGGTGGCAGTGATGCCGTAGACAATCTTCATGCCTACCACCGTGGATCCGTTTGTGGGACTCTTTCAATTCAGCCCGGGAGCAAACACAGAGAGACAACTTGAGGCATGCTGTACAATTATACAGTCTGTATCTGCGCTAAACTGCACTGTTACAGTAGTAGGTTGAATCCTGCAACAATCGAGGGATTCAATTATGGCGGAAACTAGTGACCGTAGTCGTACAATAGGATAAGCGTACCGGTACAGAAGCGTTGTGTAAACGTGCGCAAGGTCGAATCGAACGACTGGGCGTTCAAGCCCCTCAAGGTTTGAAGCCTTGACCCACCACCAGGCAGGTTCATGCACACTTATTGTTTGTATAGATAGATACTCATTGAATCATGATTAAGGCGCAAATGTAGCTAGATAGGTAAGAAGTACGACCTCGGCACATTTAAGTGCGTCAACAGTCTCAACTGAAAGTACTGGCGTACATCTTTTAGACTCTATTACAAGCGTGCCCCAAAAAAGTTTAATGACGTCCAATGGACGCCAACTTCTTGGCCTCTTCCTCGGCAGCAGCCGTGGCGCGCTTCTTCAACTTGGCCTGGGTCTTGAGACCCATAATACCTCCACCCCACTTGCGGACAAGTTCCGGGTTGTTGTTAAACTTCTCCTTGGCCAAGTCTTGCAAGAGCTTTAGTTGGCCCTCATCAGCCTTGTTGACTCCAGTAATGCAAAGGACGGCAGCATTCTTCATGTGCACGAGGGCACCGAGACGAGCCTTGTCCTTGACAATCATAAATGGAACATTCATCTTACGGCAGAGAGCCGGCATCCACATAACGAGTTCGACGGGGTCGACATCGTTGGCAATCAAGACAAGAGACGCCTTCTTCTCCTCAATCAAAGTGGTCACGTGCTTGAGACCGTACTTGACTTGGTAAGGAGTCTTGGCAGCAGCCTCCTTTCCAGATGCGGCCGCAGCGGCAGCTTCCTTGATTCGCTGTTTCTTGGCAGCAGGCGTCTCCGGGCGGTACTTGTTGAGGAGAGTAAAGACAGTCATGGCCTCGTTCTTGCCAATGGCCTTGGTGAACTGATTAATGGCCGGAGGGACCTTGAGACGCTGGTAAAGCACGGCTCGTTGACGCTGGATACGGACGTAACGAGGCCACTTGACGAAACGACTCAAGTCGCGACCAGCGGGGCGAATGTCACCGCCAATGTTAAAGGTACGGGGACGGCTGGGAAAGAGAGGGTCCGAGGCCTTGGCGGCCTTGGGCTTGGTGCCCTCGTCCTTCTTGGACTTGTTCTTTTTGGTGGGAGCCTAAGAGGAATTAAACGAGAGTGGATCGTTAGTATATGTACTGTGCGCTTGGAGGCATGAGAGGGTCTCCGAGAGTCAACTAGATGCTGCTGGGAACGAACGTACCATGGTGATTGTAACGTTTTGACAATTCTTTGAATTATGGGTCGAGAGTACGTCGTTGTTGTTTTAGTACAGCGGTAAGAGGCAGACAGAACCCGGATATGTGTATCTTTTTCGCGCGTAAAATGGACGGTTTGGGAGATTTGGAAGAAACGAGGCCATGGAGGAACGAAGGAAAACACATCATTATCAGATCATCAGATCATCAGATCATCAGTTCAGCAGTTCATCAATCGACGACTGGTAGAGAGAGAGAAAGAGGTGTACTGTTGTGCTGTATTAGTCTAGACTTTCAAGTTATCTTTCGATTCCACCATGGTGAACGCCACCGCTCTTTTCCTTCGCCAGACGGCGCTTCTTAGACAGAACGTGTACAGATTGAACTCTCGCAGTGCACCAATCGCCAGATGCTTTGCCACGGCGTTCGATCGGACCAAGCCGCACGTGAACATTGGCACCATTGGGCACGTTGATCACGGAAAGACCACGCTCACGCAAGCAATCACCAAGGTATTGTCGGATAAGGGATGGTGCAAGAGTCTGTCGTACGAAGAAATCGATCGCGCTCCCGAAGAAAAGGCTCGTAAGATTACCATTAATACGAGCCACATTGAGTACGAGACAGAAAATCGTCACTACGGACACATTGATTGGTAAGTTAATCGGGATTCGTACTGTTACTGTCACTGTTACCGTCACTGTTACTTTTGTATCGGGTGCCTTGCCAATCGTTATCATTGTCATTATATCGTTTATACTCACTTTATGCACCTTCCTTTATATATCCATCTCTTTAAACAGCCCCGGTCACGCCGATTACGTCAAGAACATGATTACCGGCGCCGCGCAAATGGACGGGGGTATTCTCGTGGTGGCTGCCACGGACGGACCCATGCCGCAGACTCGGGAGCACATTCTTCTTGCCAAGCAAGTTGGTATTCCCAATCTAGTTGTCTTTCTTAACAAGTGCGACTTGGTGGACGACGAAGAGCTTCTAGAATTGGTGGAAATGGAGATTCGCGAATTGCTAGACTTTTACGAGTTTGACGGTGATGCTACACCGATTATTAGAGGATCCGCCTTGGCGGCTGCCGAAGGAAAGAATCCGGAAATGGGATCGGAAAGAATCCTGGAGCTCATGGCTGCCGTTGATGAGAACATTCCAGAGCCGACTCGTGATTTGGACAAGCCCTTTTTGATGCCGATTGAAGACACGTTTTCTATTTCGGGACGCGGTACCGTGGTGACGGGACGTGTGGAGCAAGGCCGTGTCAATGTGGGTGACGATCTGGAAGTGGTTGGTCTTAACAATGACAAAAAGACCACTTGCGTAAGTTTGCTTGCTTGCTTTGGTATTACCTCGGGTTGAGTGGAAAAAATCCCCTGCGCCTTACTCACAATAGTCTTTTTCTCCTCTGTTGCCTCGCACAGACTGGTGTGGAAATGTTCAAAAAGTTGTTGGATTACGGCATGGCTGGAGACAACATTGGTGCTCTTTTGCGCGGACTCAAGCGTGAGGACGTCAAGCGTGGACAGATTCTGTGCAAGCCTGGTAGCGTCAAGACGGCCAAAAAGTTTGAAGCCGAAGTGTACGCTCTCAAAAAGGACGAAGGTGGCCGTCACACTCCATTCATGAACAATTACCGTCCGCAATTCTTTTTCCGGACCGCTGATATTACCGGATCTTTGATCTTGAAGGAGGGTACCGAGATGGTCATGCCGGGAGACAACACCACGATTGATGTAGAGCTGATTGCTCCTTTGGCCTTGGAGCCGGGTCTTCGCTTTAACATGCGAGAAGGTGGTTTAACTGTTGGTACGGGTATTGTCACCAAGGTCACGGAGTAAGAACACCAGGCGAACGATTGATTCAATACTAATTTAAAAGTTACAATGTGCTGCTTGAGTTGATTATAAGGCGATATTGTTCGATTCGATTAATTTGGAGAAGATATGTCTAAACTAGTAGACGAAGCTACCGTACTGCATTACAAATGAAACGTTTCTCTAACTAGAAATGACAAGTCCGATGACTCCACCTGCCAAACGGGGACCAGGGTTTCCCGTCGTAAGAGAGTTTTCGTGACCGCCTCGTCCCTGGTCGTCTTCGCCAGCGTACACAACGATGCTTCGCCCCAAGACACTGTGGGGTCCCAACAATTGAACGAGCTTGTCCGTCAAGTCAACGACGCAGGCGCCAGATTCATCAACGAGAACGTTTCCCAAGTCTCCAACCATTCGCTGTGCGTCGTCCGGGCCGCCGTGAGTCTTGCCTGTTGGTTATAGAGTCAAAATAAGGTTGATGTGAGTTAAACAACAACAAGAATGAAAAAGGGCGGCAAGTCGGTCCCATAATTTTCGTTCTGGGATAGCGAACGAGATGCGTTCACCACTAATCTCTCCAAAATACAGCCTACTACGCATGTCATTGCTTAGCCGTACCAAAAGGATTGAAAGCAGGACCACAAGAGGCCGCTCCTTGAGACAAGTCGCCGGCCACACAGACTGACAAGCCGTGTTTTCCGGGCGTCAGGCCACTCAAAGAGCCTTTAATTTTCACGGGCTGGTTCACATCGGCTTGTGTAATAGTCAAGTAACCAAGGGTGTTGCTTCCCGAGTCACTGACTAGGACGCAAGCTGCTTTGCACGCTGCTCCGCTCATGGTCGAATCGAGGTTGTTGGATGGAGAAAAGTGTGGTTTTGGCGCCTTTGTTGTGCGGCTCTGAATGGGTCGGGGAAGTCGACGCTAGTCTTTCGTCTGTCCGTCGCATGTGCGTCTTCGTGCAACTCTAAAATAACAAGGACCTCTTCTGCCTCAGCTAGCTAGACTACAGTATACTATCTCTAGCTAGCAGTAGACTTCCAGGTACTAGTGCTATTCATGGCAATGAGGACAGAATTCCTCTTGCCAGCTATTCACGAATCTCGAGTCGAGTCGTGACTACGACACTGGTGACAACAAAAACAATAATAATAGTAGGGGGCTTACAACAAGTAAAAAGTATACTAGAGGAGAAGGGATCATCAGGCAAACAAGTCTGTCATTTTTGGCCGATGAAGTGCCAAAAGAGATCAAAGTTGTCAACGATCGAGAAGGTTGGAAATTCTGCTCCCGTTCCTGACAATATCCATAAAGCTCTCTTGCACTACGTTGGAGCTTTTGTCTAGAGAAATGATGTTCTCTCGAACGGTCGCAATGAATGACAGATATGCGCTAGCGTAGTTGGCTGCATTGAACGGTGCGGATAGATTCAAAGGGATACTCGAAGGTAGAGGGAGAAGACGATATAATTCTTGATACGGTGACTTTTCGCCCCTTCGCGAACAAATGTCTATGACAACAGTCTTCTCCATCCGAAACTCACTTTGCCACACGACCGACATGAAAATGGCCATGGCAAGAAGGAAGAGAGCGGTGGGGTGCATGCTCAAGCCAAAAGACATGTTGGGTAGTACAATACTGCAATCCGCAGATAAAGCATTCTGGCGTGATGAATGAGGAAAGTATCAACACAGTCCCGCTCTTCGTCAGTGTACTGTACATACTCGTACCAGGTACCAGTACCAATTGTCTCGTTATTCATGGTAGTGACTAAGTAATCATTTTACTGTGCCTACCGTACAACTTTCGCAAGCGCTTCGTTTGGCGGTCGTTTCCTGAGAGGAGAAATAATCGGCCGTCTATCTCTCGATCGGACAAGCTGACACAGACGAAAACTAAGGGTCTGTAGTACCGAAACTCTATTTGCACGACAGTACATAGGTACCAGTAGCGGTAGACTAGCTGTGCAGGGTTGTCATTCAACTCTAGTAAAGCATAATGGCAAAATGACGAAATGGAAAAAGGTAGCAAATACATGACCGTAATAGCCACCAACTGTGTTGCGATTCTTGACGCATACTGTGTAGGAGTTGCTTGTGTACGTGGCTCTCCTCGTGGATTCTCGGTCAGCCACCACTGGCTACCAGCTTTTTATCAAACCAGCTAGGAGGAAAGTGATGATACAGAGAGCAATCCGATCCGCGAAGGGGATTCACTTTCAACTACTGTGCTGTTGCATACATATCGATTCATGAATCTCAAGGAGGATATAAGAAAGGCAGTAGTGAAGAGCAGCACCATGGCCTGGTTTGGAGGCTGACCGATGCAACTCGAATTGATCTATTATCACTGGAGATATCTAGCTACACAACTGACAGCTATTAAGCATCCGACGCAGCAGCAATCAAGGTCGGATGTGGGTAGCATTTGTAATATACAGTAAGAAGGAAGATCTTGTAGAATAAAACCAGTGTTGGCGTTGATTTATCAGATCGGCCAAAAAATTTTTTACCGATGCCGGCGTTGATCTACCGGCTCGGCATGAAAGTGGGCACTGTACCGCCAAAGGATAGCTTTCTAAATCTGGGTTTGTTCCTCAATCGCTATCTTGGTCATGATTAGATCTTTTATCCAAAGTGTCCCACTGTTGATTTTAGGAGACTCTGATCACACCTCGAACCTTCAATTCTCGGCTGTGGTGTGTCAGGACCCTCAATAGTCTATCTATAAGAAGAGTCAATCAAACTGTTCTTACATTGGGATTAATCCAAAAGAATGAACAGTCACGGGTGCCCAACTGAGGCCCTTTTTAAGAATTGACGCATACGTGGGAGCAGGTGCGACCTCCATCTGTTCAGACACTTTTTTCTTGGTTGGCAACGCGAACGTCTGTCCGCTAACTCCAGATCGAACTTTCTCCAATATCGGATTCTCAACACGCTCCTCGGATGGAGGTAGCGGAGATTTTGTGAGCGTATTCACATGACAATGCAGCTTTCAAGACGCCAGTTAAGTACAATGCCGCCAATGGAAGAGGGCAGGTTCTGGTTTGGATTCCTCAGAGCTCGACAGAGGCATCGTAACCTTAAAGACGCGCAAAGGATTGGGTGGATCCGTGCCATTCTTGATTAGCACGCAAAGAAGTTGACTCCCAGGAGTCAAGGGAGTGGCTCCTGGAAGAGCTGCACCAGCTTCTACCTAACGTGTTCAAAGAAGTGGCTGCGCGCAAAGGATTCATTATCACTCAAGAAGCCCGTATGCCTAGTAATAGGACAGCTGCAGTGAGGCAGGAGTCAAGATTGATCGGGAAACACTGCAATGATTATTTCAAATGTTGACTTTACCAAGGAGTCGGACATTCGTGGTATCTCCGATGGGCACACGGAACCTACAGTTGACTCCTACAAATTGGATATGAAAGAAACTATTGAGTAGTACTGGTACAAACTCATTGACGGCAACATATTACTGCTGAAATTGCCGTCAATGATTGCAAGCAGAAGATACAAGGCAATGCTGAAAAGTTTGACGTTTGCTACGATTAGTAGTGACTTGGTTGAGCTTATCCAGTTGGTTACTTGCAGAGATGAGCAGGTCACAGTAGGCTTCGTATTTCAAAGGAGGATTTCCGATGGCAACAAGTTGATTCGAGATATCCTTCACGCTGTTGAGTTTTGCGACAAGGCTAACAGAATTTTCGAGCATACTGCGTTTGATCTCGGGTGCATACCGATGGTTGTTGGGAGTCATGTCTTCAAACAGACGCATTTTCTCCTTCCACATAAGGATAAAACCTTCATTTGTGCCACGCCAACTAGAGTCAAGCTTGGACGTCGTGAGATCAGTCATCAAGGTATCCTTTGCAAGTTGAGCCTTGGTAGACATCTTGGCATGATGCTCGAGCTTGCGGTAAACTGCTTGGGCGTCGTAGTTTTCTTCGTGATCACGGACGATAGACTTTCCTGAGTCAGTTTGGACACAACGATTGAACATCGAGTAGACAAAGCTTTGCTTCTCTTTAAAAAGCGTGGCACCATCAATAGTCAAAGGGACGTAGGTGCAATCAAAGACATCACTAACGTCATGCGCACGAGCTTGCGAAATTACGAAACGGTTCCAGTTGTCATCCTTGAGGACAGGATAAGCGTTGGTATCACGACAAATACTCTTCTTGGAGTCATGGGCAGTGTAGGTTGCCGTACTGACAGCAGGGCGTGGTGATGCACCAGATCCTATGGTAGGAAGAGTTCCTTGGGTACTGGTGGTAGCGTTACTGATGCGAAAATCATCAAATGCATCCGGACTGAGGTTCTCATACTCTTCGAGAGTGAGAGTACCTCCTCCAGATCTCACACCAAGAAAAACAATCCAGGCTTGGAATTGTCGAATTAAGCCGCGGTGGCCAGCATTGACTTTCGTTAGTCGAGGGATGGGGTCTCCATCGACTTGCTCTGGAAGGTAGCTCAAATTTTCGATGTCACTAGAAGATAGTGACAACAAAGTGATGAGACTGGTAACACCATCGCGGTCTAAAGCAACACGCAGCGGATGAGAGGCATCAGAGATGCCAAGCACATCATGCATGACTTTTTCGTAGATGCGAATTGCATCGGCGCGAGTCAAGCGATCGGACGACATATTCGATCAAGCCGGGCGGCGCCAACAAAGTCCGTTGGGGTCGGTTGCCAGTGAGAATCGGAGAAATTCGTATCACTTGTGAAGGTACTTGCGTCGGACGAAGACTGGGAATGGAAACGGAGACTGGGACTGAGAATGACCGAACTGGGATTGAAACTGGTTATGGGTCGTTTAGGACACACGCGAAAATCTTGATTCTTGAGGTTCAGTTTTATTATTCCCGTATCTCGTCTAGTCCGAAAGGGACAATTAGTCGACGAGTTCCAGTATTAGGCACGCGGGGCCCTTCTCAAGTAACCCGTGTTCTTAACTTCGCTTCTACTAAGCAAGGAGTTTTAGTCCAAACCGTTCAGCAGCTTTGAACGAGTATGCAAGAGATAACGAATAGATTGGACTATCCGGGAGAAATTTGTTTATCGCTGCTCTCCAGCGATCTTCCACGACAATGCGTCGGTGTTTCGGCCTATAATCACAATGTGGGTTCCAACAGGTATCTCCTCGAAGTACAGAAAGGGTTCAGCTTCGTCTGCTTAATCTAGCTGCACTTTTATCTCGCTAACTTCTTGTTGGCGTAGTAAGTACCCAACACCAGAAGCGCCGAAGGTGGAAGCGGTCAACGACTCCCTTAAGGCTGAAGGTAGGATCCCGTGCCTGATGAACAAACTGTATAAAGTTCGCCTCTGTTAGCAAGAAGGAGCTCCAGGGAGTTGAGGACGAGGGAAATGAAAAAGAAATCCGGCGAGACGATGGGACTCGCAAATCAAAACGGAAACGAGGAAGCTCCGAGAGACCAAGACTGTTAATCTATTGACTTTCCAGACAGGGAAGGTAGTCGGTCTGAGAGTCGACTGCACAGATCGTGAGTTCTCGAGACAATGCGTTGAGGATGCAATGTACGCGAACAAACACAATCAAACGAGCGGTCAGCGGTGGTTGGAGCAACGACGAAAACAACGACGATGGAGGTACGATGAAGTACGGCGGCGATGCACGATGACAACGGAGGTGAGAAGAAGTGTAAAGGCAGAAGGCTTGGTAGATGGT
>Ga0307978_1002450_pt1 | contig 13114 bp, 10 predicted proteins | sample OrgLakmetage1056_FD_203151 | JGI IMG/M metagenome (GOLD analysis project Ga0307978, IMG submission 203151) | Saline water microbial communities from Organic Lake, Antarctica - #1056 | ecosystem: Environmental > Aquatic > Non-marine Saline and Alkaline > Saline | place: Antarctica: Organic Lake...
AGGGCGATTGGGTGTACTGGACCATGGGTGCCCCTATTGTTGACACGACGATCATCAATCGATGCCGCAGCGAAAACACTTATGACGCAAGAAGGAAGGCGGGCACGTTGCCAACGTGACACTCGGTCATGGTAGGCAGCGGCGACTGGCTGTCTAACAAGTGCAGGCAAGGCGACGCCCTTTCCATTGCGCCTTCGGCTTCATTCCAAGGGCGCGCATGCTGCAAGCGTTAGGCATTCAAACACAGGGGTAAAGTGCTAATGAGATCCAAAGAAAACAGTATGTACGTGACTCATTGGGTAAAACAGCCTGGTTACGTCTATTTCATTGGTGCCGGGAAGCCGCTAGTGGCGATAAAAATCGGGATAGCGACAGCGGATACACTCAAAAAGCGGCTCAAAGCAATCCAATCCTCAAACCACGAAGAAATTTGGACTATGGGTCTAATTCCGTTCATGGATGGCGAAACGCCTATTGCAGGTGCAAATAAAAAGGAAATCGAACTGCATGAGAGGTTTAAAGACTTCCGGCGTTTCCAGGAGGGTTTTGTCGGTGGGGAGTGGTTTAGTGCGCATGAGTCTATTGTCTCTTATGTTGAAAACGAATGTAAATCTGCGGAAGCGCTGAACGAGAAACACGAGATCACGAAACTTGGGCCGGGACTGATAAATGCATAACAAATTGTTGTAGTACTTTCCGGGCCTGACGGCCCTATACCGGACGCCCATTTCGCTGCGCTGCTGCATAGGCGTCGCTAAACAAGGGCGCTACTTTTTAGAGGGTTCCATGGACTTCTATGCGATAACCAAAATTTGCGAGCAGTACAGTGGAGACGACCTTGTTGTTTCGCTTGCCTTTCCCGATGGAGGCACTGAACCTCTGATGGCGAGACTGGAGCGAGCTGCCAACAACCAAGCTGAAAATGGACTTGCTACGTTTAGCCGTTATGGCATCTGGGCAAATACTGTTCGGGATAATATACGAGAAGCTATCGCACTTCTTGAGCGAGATGGTCATCGAGAAGCGATCCCATTTCTTGTGAAATCGGCCAACAGCCTATCCGCATTTTCTGACATTCAAAAGCTGGCTGAGACTGAACAGAAAAAAATATAAAAAGGTACTGTTGTCGCCGCTATTGCGGCTAGGACGGCTTACGCTTCGCTCCAGCCGCCTCAAGCTTAGTGTTGAGGGGTAGAAAACCCAAAATTTCCGCTTGAGTTTGCTAGAGATTGAGTAGGCCAGGCTAGTGGGTCGATGGTCATCGCGAGTCGAGTTTCTGGCAGTTTTGAGCGTCAGCCTTTGCCGGAATCAAAGAGTGATTTGGTAAATAAAATCTACCGTGAGCTTTGTGAGGGGACGGGGTTGCCTTCCGTCCAGCTCTCACGATGTATAATCAGAGCTTCTGAGAAACCGTTTTTGATCCAGCGAGCATTCGCAATATCAACAACGCAAACCCTCTCTGTGTTTGCTCATCGCCCAACACTTCCATAGAAAGCTTCTCATGATCAGTCATGGCATCCAGCACCATGTCTGATACCCGCTTTGGAAATAATCCATGCATTACCTGTTCAGGGGGGTGGCTATTTACCTGAGCCATCACGGAATCATCCCGGCGTATTCTGTCAGCCACACCTTGGGCGAAGTGAAGCTGGTCTTCATCGTTCACCTCTGAGCCAAACAGGTCGTTCAGCGTCTCGATGATTTCAGAGAGGCGCTTTTTCTCAGGGTCATGGGCTTTGCCGGAGCCCACATCGGAAAGCGGTTTAAGGGCGTACTCTTCGGACTCCTCGGAAAGCTTAAGCTGCTGCTCGTTGCGCTTGGTGAGTCGATAATGGGTCAGAGCCAGTTCTGACACATCGATTTCATCATCGTCCAGCCGATCTATGCGTAACAGAGGCGAGAGGTGCTTGGCGAAGATGCAGAACTGCTCCAGCTCCCGGTCTTCATAGCTGACGATCTGTGACAGGAACTCGTAAGCCCGCACAAAGCTGGTCAGGTTCTTCTTGAAGAGATCCAGCTGGTCCAGGCCCTCGCCGATATCCTTGAGGGTTTTTTCGGCATTGGTCAGGCCGACTTTGTCACCATCGGTTTCGGCCCGCTTGCGGGCGTCTCTGGCTGACTGCTTTTCTTTCAGCAGGTTTTTATAGCGCTTAGTGAAGCGCTCTTTCGCGGGTTGGCAGTAGTAGGTGAGTTTGCTGGCTGCGGCCCGGGTGTCATAGAAAGCGGTGGCGAAGGATTCGACCTCGTTCCAGTGGTAAATCTGTTCCTGGTCGAGCGCTGTCTGCAGGTCATACACCACCTGGGCATCGGAGACGCCTTCCAGCTCGGCTTTGGTGTAGTAAGGCAAGAAGGCTTCCAGCACTTCCTGGGGATCGTTGAAGAAATCCAGCACGAAGGTCTGCTTGCCCGGGAAGGTGCGATTCAGGCGGGAGAGGGTTTGAACACAATCCACACCTTTCAGCTTTTTGTCCACGTACATCGCGCAGAGCTTGGGCTGGTCGAATCCGGTCTGGTATTTGTTGGCGGCGATCATCACGTTGTAGTCGTCGGTGTCGAAGGCATCTGCCAGGTCACGCCCTTTTAATCCGGGATTCAGCAGTTGGCTGTTTTCCGAGACTTCCTCGGGGATTATGTCATCCGGCAGAATCGTGCCCGAGAACGCCACCAAGGGATGCACGTCCTGGTAATTCTGTTCTTTGGCGTAAGCCTGCATGGCCAGCTGGTAGCGCACGGCCTCCTGTCGGCTGCTGGTAACCACCATGGCTTTGGCTTGGCCATCCAATAGGTGTTTCACATGCTCTCGGAAGTGCTCGACGATCACTTCCACTTTCTGGTTGATGTTGTAAGGGTGCAGACGAACCCAGCGGGCCAGCTTGATGCGGGCCTTTTTGGAGTCCACCTCGTCATCCTCGCCGTTGGGGTGGGCCAGCTTCCAGGCGGTGGAGTAGGTGGTGTAACACTTGAGCACATCCAGAATAAAACCTTCCTCGATGGCTTGACGCATGGAGTAAAGGTGAAAGGCTTCCGGTTTGTTGCTGGCTGACGTTGGCTCGTCCTGGTTGGGTGGCCGACCGAACAGCTCCAAGGTCTTGGCCTTGGGGGTGGCGGTGAAGGCGTAGTAGCTGATTTTCTCGCTGGGCTTGCGGGCAGTGACCGCTGCATCCAGAAGTTCTTCAGCGCTGATTTCCTCACCTTCTGGGAATTCGGCCCCCAGAATGGATTTGAGCTTGGTGGCAGAAGAACCGGTCTGCGAGGAATGAGCCTCGTCCGCTACTACCGCATACTGCCCAGAGGCCAGTTGGGGATGCTTGTCCAGCGCTTCAAACAGGGCAGGGAAGGTCTGGATGGTGACGATAATGATACGGATACGCTCAGCTAAGGCTTCCGCTAGTTGTTCCGATTTGCTCTGGTTGCCGATATCACGGGTAATCGGGCGCACAACCCCTTGGGCGTGCTCGAACTGGTAGATTGTGTCCTGCAGCTGCCGGTCCAGCACCGTGCGGTCCGTTACCACAATCACCGAGCTGAACAGCTTGTTGCCCTCGGCATCATACAGCTGGGCCAGCTGATGGGCGGCCCAGGCAATGGAGTTGGATTTGCCGGACCCGGCGCTGTGCTGCACAAGATAGCGTTTACCCGGGCCTTCTTCCCGGGTAGCGCCCACAAGTTGGTTGACCACGTCCCACTGGTGGTAGCGGGGGAAGATCATGGTCTCTTTGGTGGTGCGCTTACCGTAAAAATCTTCCTCGGTTTTTTTCTCCAGATGCAGGAAACGCCCGATCACCTTCAGCCAAGCATCTTTTTGGAACAGCTGCTCCCACAGATAGGTGGTGGCATAGCTGTTTTCATCCGGCGCTTGGGGGTTGCCCGCGCCGCCTTCTTCAGTGCCACGATTGAACGGCAGAAAGAAGGTGTCTTTCCCGGCCAATCGGGTGGTCATGGCGACCTGATCCTGGCTTACGGCAAAATGCACCAGAGCGCCACGCTTGAAGGTGAGCAGAGGTTCGGGCTTGCGGGTGATGGGATCTTTGACCGGGCGATCCTTGCGGTACTGGCGTTTGGCGTTCTCCACCGACTGCTTGAATTCGCTTTTCAACTCCAGGGTGGCGGTGGGCAGGCCATTCACGAACAGCACCAGATCCAGGCGCGGGTTGTATTCGCCTTCCCGGGCATGGGGGGAGTAAGACACCTCTTCCACCACGCGCAGGCGGTTGGCGCTGTAGCGTTTCAGGGCGTCTGGGTTCATGCCATGGTCGGGCCGAAAGCTGCATAGATCAACTTTCACGCCCGGCAACTTAAAACCGTGGCGTAACACCTCCAGGGTGCCGCGCTTATCCAGTTCCCGGGTGGTGGCTTTGATCAGCACCTGTTCCGGGTTCTGCGGGTTGTTCTTGCAGAACTTGTCCCAGCGATCCGGGTAGGCCGCTTGGAAGTAGCCGACCAGATCTTCCGGGTACAGGGCATTGGCACGGTCATAGTCCGCAGACTTACCGATTAACCACTGCTGGCCGGCCAGTGCAGTGAGGATGTCTTTCTGGAAGGTCTTTTCCTGGCTTTCGGCCACTGTGCTACTCCTTGTTCAGTCTCGGGACCTTGTTCTTATTCAGTCTCTGGCGCTTCAGCGCTGACCAGTTCGTTTTGCCAGTCGCCGTAGTTTTGTTTTTTGCCAACCAGTGTCCATTTCGTCCGCCCATTGGCGCTGCGGCCTGAAATAACCGCCGCTGCCGCACTCGGGCTTGAGAAACCGTGATCTTGGCTAAAGACTCGCCCGCCAGTGGGGCCTTCCATCAAAACCCCATCCTGCACCAACTGATCAAACAGATTGGCGTAGCCCTTTTGGGAACCAGCCCATTTAACCCGTGCATGGGAGCCTTTTAAAACCACAAAGTCCCCATCCACTTCCTGGGCTTGGGCACGAATTTCATATTTGGGGATTTCCAGCTCGAAGAGCGGAGAGAGCGCTGAGGCATCGCCTGACCCAGTCAGTTTGGTGCCGGAGGGATCGCGGAAGAACTCAAACCCCAGCACTGGCAGGATGGTGCGGATCTGTTCTGTGAAAAACGCCATATCGGCCTGGTCGGATTCCGGCAGCACACTGTAGTCGTGGGCCGTGCCATTCACTAGGCCGCAGCGGCCTGACTTGATGGCCTGGCCGATCAACTGGCTTTCCAGGTATTTCACATGGGCTTTGGTGAGGTTCTGGTCTTTGCTGGTGATAAGGCAAACCCTTTCCCAGAAATCTTTGCCGCCTTGTGATTCTGGGCGATTGTGCTGCTTGAGGCGTTTGGCCACGTCGTCGGATTCACCGATATAGACTAATGGACGCAGAGTGTTCTCGGGGTCAGGGCCAACCAGGAAGTAGATGCCGGTGCGACCACACTCGGGGCGCTGAACCAGCTCGGTGAGCTTGGTGCGCGGACCGGTGAGGGCGTGGCCGGTCCAGTTCATTATTTCGGCGGTGAGGGGGCCGTTGGGGCTGCCATCGACGAGAAATAGGCGGATGCTGCGACCTTGGGTCATGCGGTCACCTCCATTTCTGCCGGGCGTATTTCCTCGTCAAAGGCACTTTCATCTGCGGGTGGTTGCCAATTGCGGACATCAATCTTGCCGGTGACTGCGGCGGAGATTAGGGCGGAACGGCGCTCATGAAGCAACTCCATCAGGGCTGTTGCTTCCCGCATCAGTTCTGACAAACCGTGGGTCTGCTTTGCTACTTCCTGGACAATTTTTTCTTGCTCACTGGCGGGAGGGCATGGAAAAGGCATATTAAGTATTGTTCCCTGGCCGATATTAAGCATAGAACTGCTTGCCCCCGTGGCAGCAATTTCAATTTCCAGGCGTGCCTCCAGCGTTCCGAGAAAGAATGACACAAAGTGCGGCCTTGCCATTTGTTGATTTAATCGTATGCGGAACAGCTTATCGGAAATCATTAAATTGGGATGATCCATCTCAGAAACTGCTGCACTACCAACCAACTCGCGAGTGTTAGCCCTCGAAATGAGTAAATCACCAGCTTTTACTGTCAGCTCAGGAATAGCGGATAACTCCTGTGGTAAGCGCTTGTTTTCGGTTGGTCTAAATACTCCCCTGTTCACACAGCCCACCTTCAAAACGCCAAACTCTTCAGTGCTTTCTACTGGCTGGTTCTCGCATTGAGGGCTCCAACCTTGTTCAAGAAGATTAATGACTCTTTTTATTGGTGTGGTTACCCAATGCGCCGGTACCTCCCCAAGCCATTCCACCCCGGAATCCTTCATCGGCACATCGGGATCAAGCCCTTTGGTCACCGCATGGGATATCACCGCCTGGCGCTTTTCTTTGAGCAGTTCGATCAGGCGTTTCTGCTCGTGGATCAAGGTATCGATTTTGGCGGTTTCGTAATCCAAGAATCGCAGGATGTTCGTTAAATCCGTCATTGGAGGGATCGCGATCAAGATGCCGCCTACAGTATCTGTGTTCAGGTTGAGCTGTGTGCCCATTTTCCCCAATCCACCGAAACAGCTCCCCAACTCAAAGATTCGGTAGAGGAAGCGCTGATCGATGTTTAGCAATGGAAAATAGACGAATCCATCATGGATGCAGGCTTGTATTTTAGTTATACAGGGTTTGCCAACTGATCCGGCAATACTCAAAAAGAGCTTTCCTGGCTCAAGCTTCACGCTCAATGAAGAGCCAATTGCCGATAACTTTTGGGTTGTCCCCTTCAAGTATCCATCTTTAGAAGCTGTAACATCGGAAATCCTTACCCATCCATATTCCCCGTCGTCATCAAAATAAATGGGGTCATCGATAGGCCGAGGAGACGCACCTCTCAATACAGGGGAAAGCCATTTAATTGCTGCAACTGTCCAATTATTAGGTACTTTACCGAGCCATTCTGCATCAGAGTATTTGTACTCCGGGTACATCGGAAAACTCATGCTGACAACCCCTCGATCATCTGCTTGATCCTGTCGGTGCACTGCTTGAGATCCGCATCAATCTCGTCCAGCGGTCGAGGCGGCGTAAACACATAGAAGTGCCGATTAAACGGTATCTCGAAGCCGACAACACCTACTTCACCATCTTGCTCATCCGTCTTCGACACATCGATCCACGCGTCTGGCACATGGGGTATCACCTCCCGCTTGAAGTAGTCGTAAACCGACTCACCCAGGGGCACGTTCTCGTTATCCCGGAGACCGCTGTCAGGCTCTGGCTTGCCTTTGCTCTCACAGATATCCGCTTCCGGGTCTCGTTCGCTCAACGCATTCAACAGGGCCTTGAGTTGCGGTGTGCCGGGGTAGACTTGGTGGTTAGTCAGCGCGGCTTTCAGCAGCTTCTGGAACCTTGGGCGGTTCTGATAGAGGGTGCTGCTGTCCATGGCACGGCAGGCCGCGAGAATTTTCTCCTGCTCCTCGGCTTCCAGTTTCTGGATTGCCTTTTCTTCCGTGATGCGCGCGATGCGCTCCTTAGAGGTCTGGAAGTTCAGGCGTAAGGGGCGCTCTACTGTTATGCGACGGTAGCCAAACGCGTCGTTGGGGAAGATCTTGCTCTTCTCTGTTCCCTGGAATTCTCCATAAAGCCGAACAATCTCATCCTGGTCGGCTTCACTAACAAGTTGGCGTTTGCTGCCCAGGGATTTGCGCATCTTGGAGGCCCGGTCAGAGGCGTCAATCAGCTGGACCTTGCCCTTGCGGTTTGTAGGCTTGTTGTTGGACAGAATCCAGATGTAGGTGGAGATGCCAGTGTTGTAGAACATGTCCGTGGGCAGGGCGACGATGGCTTCCACCATATCGCTTTGCAGCAGGTAACGGCGGATCTCGGATTCACCACTACCGGCACCCCCGGTGAACAGCGGTGAGCCGTTTAGAATGATGCCAATGCGCGAACCGCCATCGCGGGGGTCGCGCATCTTGCTGACCAGGTGCAGCAAAAACAGCAGGGAGCCATCCGAGACACGGGGCAGGCCCGGGCCGAAGCGGCCATCAAAGCCTTTGAACTTGTGCTCATCAGTGACTTGCTTCTGGACTTTTTTCCACTCCACCCCAAACGGTGGGTTGCTGAGCATGATGTCGGCCTTCAGATCGTAAAGCTGGTCGTCGGAGAGGGTATTGCCCAGCTTGATCTGCTCGACCTTCTGGCCCTTGATCAGCATGTCTGCCTTGCAGATGGCGTAAGACTCCGGGTTCAACTCCTGGCCGTGCAGGGAGACGGTCACCTTGTCACTGACCTGCTGAATGTACTCGTCCCCTTCTGAGAGGAAGCCGCCTGTGCCTGCGGTGGGGTCATAGATGGTGACGATGCTGTTGGGCTGAAGCTTATGTTCCTGCCCGGTCAGCACCAGCGAGGTGGTCAGGTGCACAATATCCCGAGGCGTGAAGTGTTCCCCGGCGGTTTCGTTGGAGCTTTCGGCGAACTTTCGGATCAGCTCTTCGAAGATCAACCCCATGCCGAAGTTGGAGATGCGTTTGGGATTCAGGTCGATGCTGGCGAAGCGTTGCACCACCTGGTAGAGCAGATTGTTAGCACCGAGCTGCTGGACAAAATCCTCAAAATGGAAATGCTCGAAGATCTCCCTGGCATCCTGGCTGAACGACTGCACATAGCTCATCAGATCGTCAGCGGTCTGAGTGTCAGACAGTGAACCCAATGACAGCGGTGAGGCATTGAAAAAGGGCTGCTCTGCTTCGCGCAGGAGCAGTTTTTCACGCACGGCGTCTGGCTTATCAACATGCGCCCTGGCGCCGACTAGCACCTTGTCCTTGGTGGGCTCCAGGACGCACTCCAAACGCCGTAACAGAGTGAAAGGGAGAATGACGCGGCCATACTGGGACTGCTTGAAATCGCCTCGCAGGAGGTCGGCTACGGACCAGATAAAGGCGGCGATCTGACTGTTGTTCTCGGCGTTCACTCGGGGGCTACTCCATGCGGTAATTATTCTTAACTGGTGTCTGCCTAGGGGTAGCCCAGAGAAAATTGTTTTGTGAGGGGTGAGCTGGAAATGAGGTAATAAACCTCTAGCTCTTCCTGAGGCAATACCATACCAGAATTCAGGAGCTTGGATGAGGTCCAGGCCTGCGACATTCGATGTCGTTGCTGATGTTGTTTTAGTGGGCGGTGAGCTGGATGTCAGCGGCCTTGGCTAGATGGTGTTAGGACTATTGGAGGGTTAATGCCATGAGCACTCCCAGTTACAAGGCCTCTTTCTCAGGAGTGAGGCGCCCTGCTTGTCCCAAAGTTGTGGCTTGCTAGGCCAAATTGCTTTGTAGCAAGTTTTGCGAAGTAGCTGACGCGGTAGAACAGGTCATCATATCGCTCATCCCTGCGAACCTTATAGACGGCATTCTTGGGGATGCTTACAAGACCATCGGTGAGATATCCTTCCATTCCAAGGGCGCTTGCCCAAGCGCTACTGATCATACCGTAGAGGCTTTGTGAATGAGGATTGAACTCGCCCAGGCCCAAGAATGTTTGCTTGTTGAAAAAGAGCGCACAGTGATAGTGCGGATTTCCATTTTGTCCAAACTCCCTCGTCCAAACATAATGCACCTTAGTTCGGTGAAACCTTATTCCGCCTCTCTCTGTTTCAGTGCATCGATTTTTGATTTTCGCTCTTAATGAATCAATGAATTTACTGAACACAGATCGTTTCAATAGTGGGTTCGTTTCGTAGAATTGAGTGGGGAGTCTCAGGTCTACTCGTATAGCCATTAAGCTGGAATGATCTTGCAGGGCGGCTTGAATGGCTTGGTCAATTCGCTGAAGGTAATTATAAATAAACGGACCTTGTTGCCAGACGATAGGCATTCCGTTGTATTCGCGGCCACCGTAGACCTTTAGGTTTGGATCAAGCTGATGTCTGTGAAGAGGGTAATTGTTAGTCATTTTGATATCCTGGTGAGTAAAAAGATAGAAGTGACGATGTCTAAGAAACCTTTTCTGCTGATAAGGTTTCTTGTTGATGCTTGGTCTGCTAGTCAGGTGAGATGTTAGATTGAAGAGGTTTCAATGGGTATTTATTCATAAGTAATCAGGTTTAAATAAATACTATTTAAAACCTACGCATTTCATAGGTCTGTATTCTTTCGAGTGCTATTTTTGCTTGCTCGTAGCTGATTATTGTGGCTTGATTTTGCTCTGCATAAATATTATTTATAAAAAGTAAGTTGATTTATTGGGTGGAGATATCGCGATTTTCAATTTTACTTACGATCCAGTCGTGGACTTCTGACTCAACCCAGCCGACGGAGCGACCACCAAGGGGAACAGGTTTCGGGAAAGTGCCAGCGTCTGTGTATTTGTAGATGGTAGAGCGGGCCAGGCCAGTCTTATCGATTACGTCTTTGAGTCTTAGAATTCTCATGCTTAATCTCCTGCACGGTTGGTCTCAGAAGATTCGGGGGCGTCGGTATAAGTTTGCGGTGATCGATCTTTGTAGAAATTTTCTAATGCAGTTTATAGGGTGAGAGTCGAGTCCGCTCTCGCAAAAACGGTGACGTAAGGGATCCAACATTTTCTATAAGTTACTGAAGAAGAAGTTAATAATCTAATTTACAGGGGTACGATCCATTGCCTGAAAAACCATATGCAATCTACGAATTATCTAGACATGCTCTAGGAGTGCGCTATATTTTGTCTAGGTTAGCTATAGTTGTGCGCTAAAAATTACCTATAAATACTCTAGGGAAAATCTATAAAAGCTTTAGAAAAAGTATATAAAAATACTAAATTAGTGCTAGAATCTGGTTCCCTTTAATGAGGTTAAGCATGAAAAAATTTAATGATAAGTGGAGATTTAGTAATGGTTAAAAGATTTAAATTTCAGGATGTTTTGCCAAAAGAATTTTCTAATTATAATGAACGAGAGGTTATTTGGCTTTGGCATTATTTAATTGATATGAACCGTAAGTTAAATAATCAAAGCTTTGGATGTGTGCATGTAATGGCAGAAGATATATCTAAAAATATTACTTATATTAATGACGATTTTATTGTTAAGTTGGAGAATTCTAAAAATTTTGTGATGCTGGCCGAAGAGGAGGTTTCTTTAATTCGTAATTCTGATAGTAGGTTGGCGAGTTGGCTCTTTCATAAGCTAAATTCTTTAAGTTTCATTTTTAGAGATGAGTGGTTAGGGGGTAGATTAACTGAAAATAATTCTATTTTAGCGGCATTAGATTGTGATAAACGATCGTTAAGTCAGAAAAGGGCATTCTTATCGCAGTTGCGTGCTGAATGGTCTGAGAATCTGAAGCTTGATGTTAGTTATAGATGGATTGATGAGAACAAGAATGATGAAGAGTTCGGTATTTGGCTATTAAAATCTGGAAAAGAGGCCATTCGAAGTGAAGTGGTGAAAGGGGGTGTGAACAATCCGCTTGACCCGGAAAGTCGAGTTCTTAAGTTTAAGTGCATGATGGATCAATGGGATCAACCAGAAATTGTTAAACGAGGAGTTATTGATAAGTTAAAGCTCCGGTGGAGATCTCGAGGTCGGACAAAGAGCAAAGGTAGGATTCAGTTCAATGTCTTAGTGCGCCCGGAAACAAAAGATGATATCAAGGTATTACAGGGTTGGTATAAATTGAAAAGTGGAGGAGAAGTATTAGATAAGCTTGTTAAAGAAGCAAAAATCAAAGATTTTCTTTAATTAGTTTGGAAAAGTCTATTGCTTTTGTAGTTTGTATAAATAGTCGGCCCAGGTTTGCATCATTTCTTTGCGCTCGTCTAGAAATTCAGTTCTATTGTAAGCACGTCCGTGAGTGTCCGCGACTCGGTGTCCGAGCTGCATCTCGATGAGGTGCACCGGATACTTGAGCTCTTCTTGCAGCAAGGTGCGGGCCATTGCTCTAAAGCCATGTGCAGTCATCTTTCCGCCATACCCGATTCGATCTAAGGCCGCTTTGATGGCAACGTTGCTCATGGGGCGTTTTGCGTCCCTGGCGTTTGGGAAAACATAACAGCTTCGATGTCTAGTGATCGGTTCTATTTCTCTCAAGATGACTATTGCTTGAGTTGAAAGTGGAACAATCAAAGGCGCTCCATTCTTTGTTGTTGGAAGCTCCCACTGACACCTGTCGAAGTCAATTTGATCCCAAAGCATCTGTCGTGTATCGCCGGGACGAGTGAATACCAGCGGAGAAAGCTTCAGGGCAGCGATTGTGGCAACGTAGCCTTGGTACGCATATATGTCCTTGAGAAGAAGCGAGACCTCACTGGGGCGCACCAGGGCGGGTTGGTGCTTCACTTTTGTCTTTGGCAGATAGCCTGTCAGATCACGAGTTACGTCTGAATCGACGCGGGACGTCGCAACTGCGTAACGGAATACTAGGCTGATGAGGGTCTTAACCCGGTGTGCGGTTTCGATATTGCCCTTTTTGGTTATGCTGTCCAGCACCTGCAATATGTCCACGGGTTGGATGGATCTCATAGGGCGCCGGGCGAGCTGGGGGAATGTGTAGATTTCCAGTCGTCGCCAATTGCGCACCGCATGAGACTCGGTGACTTCAACTGAGTGCTTCTGCTGGTACCAGTCCTCACAGAGGGTGCGGAAGGTGTTCTCGCCATCGGATGTTCTTTGCGTCGACTCCTGTCGCCGATGAGCGCTAGGGTCAATATTCTGTTTGAGCAGCTCTTTGGCTGAATCACGCGCTTGCCGTGCCGCTGCTAGAGAGACTTGTGGGTAACCGCCCAGCGATAGCGTCTTCTCGTTACCCGCAAAACGGTACCTCAGCCACCAATATTTGGACTCGCCCTTGATGACCAGTGTCAGGCCGCCACCATCCGCGAGCTTCCGTATCTTGCCGGAACCCTTAGCATTTTTTACTTCGTTGGCAGAGAGCTTGTTGAGCAGGCGGGCCATGGCTATCCGGTTTTGTGGGTAACGAGTTGTGGTTGAAGCGTGTTACCCGCAATGTTACCCACAAGTGAGCGTGGATGCCAATGGATCAAGATGGATGTTACAGGCATAAAAAAGCCCCGTTTCCGGGGCTTTAGGGCGTTTCAGTGGGTCTCGCTGGACCCTTTGAAACTCTTGGTTGGTGGAGACGGCGGGAATTGAACCCGCGTCCGCCAGCACTGTGCCTTAGGATCTACATGCTTATGTCCTTCTACTGATTTAGCCTTAAGCTAC
>Ga0307978_1002451_pt1 | contig 13107 bp, 12 predicted proteins | sample OrgLakmetage1056_FD_203151 | JGI IMG/M metagenome (GOLD analysis project Ga0307978, IMG submission 203151) | Saline water microbial communities from Organic Lake, Antarctica - #1056 | ecosystem: Environmental > Aquatic > Non-marine Saline and Alkaline > Saline | place: Antarctica: Organic Lake...
AGAGACGAAGTCTCCCACGGTATCCACGGACGCTCTCATGATCTCACTTAAGATTGACGCTAAGGAGCGTCGTGACGTTGCAACGGCTGACGTTGAAGGAGCGTATTTACACGCGGACGGAAGAGTTCGTTCTTTTGAAGTTAGTTGGCGAAGCCGTCGACATTATGTGCCAGGTGAATCCCAAATACGAGAATTTTGTCGTCATTGAGAATGGGAAGAAGGTACTCCACCTACAGTTGCTTAAGGCCCTGTACGGTTGTGTTCAATCCGCGATATTGTGGTACGGCTTGTTCACAAACACGTTGGTCCGAATGGGTTTCAAGTTGAATCCGTACAACCTATGCGTTGCAAACAGCCAGATCAAAGGAAAGCAATGCACGATTGCCTGGTATGTCGACAACAACAAGATCTCTCATGTGGATGACACGGTAGTAACCAACATCATCGAAAAGATTGAAGCCAAATTCGGCAAAATGACCGTGACCAGAGGAAAACATCACGTGTTTTTGGGCATGGACATCACTTTTAACGACAATGATGGCACCGTCACGATTCTGATGAAGGAATAGCTCGAGGAAGCGATCGCCAATTCTGGCATGGATGCTTCCAAGGTTGCGCCGACGCCGGCAAAGAAAGACCTGTTCACCGTTGATGACGTATCCGAGCAACTTGACAAACGACAAGGCGAAATTTTTCACAGCATTGTCACAAAATTACTCTACGTTTCCAACAGAGCTCGTACCGACGCTCAATTGGCTATTGCTTTCCTCTGCACCAGAGTCTCGTGCAGCACGGAGCAGGATTGGAAAAAGCTGATCAGACTTCTCCAATATTTCAACGGTACTTTGGACATGCCTCTCATTCTTGGAGCTGACAGTCTCGCCAAATCGAAGTCGTGGGTTGACGCAGCCTATGCTGTGCACGATGACATGAAAAGTCACACCGGTGGAGCTACCTCTTTGGGTTGTGGAGCGATCATGTGCAAGTCTACGAAGCAGAAACTCAATACAAAGAGTTCTACTGAAGCCGAAGTTGTCGGTTCAAGTGACAAATGATTATCTACCTAACACTATCTGGGCCAGGATGTTTTTGGCCGAACAAGGGTACGAGCTTACCGAAAACATTTTTTATCAGGATAACCAGAGCGCTATCCGACTTGAGAAGAATGGTCGAGCATCCTGCGGGCAGAAGTCTTGGCACATCGACGTTCGTTATTTCTTCATGCAGGACCGTTTCGAGTCCGAGGGCATTTCCGTCGTCTACTGTCCCACGGACGAAATGCTTGCCGATTTCTTTACGAAACCTCTCCAAGGCAGTTTATTTCGGAAATTACGGGCCGTTCTTCTCGGTTATTGCCATGTGAATACGCTCACAAAATCTCCGCTACCTCCATCCAAGGAGCGTGTTGAGAATCCGATATTGGAGAAAGTTTGATCTAGAGGTAGCGGACAGACGTTCGCGTTGCCAACCAAGAAAAAAGTGTCCAAACAGATGGAGGTTGCATCTGCTCCCACGTATGCGTCAATTCTTAAAAAGGGTCTCAAATGGGCACCAGTGACTGTTCATTCTTTTTGATTAATCCCATCGTAAGAACAGTTTGATTGACTTTTCTTCTAGATAGACTATCAAGAGTCCTGACACACTACAGCTGAGAATTGAAGGTTCGAGGCGTGATCAGATTCACCTAGAATCAACAGTCGGTATCAACATGGCAAGTTTTGCATCCGCAGAGAACTACGGTAGAGATTTGCCAAAAGGAGGCTTGAGTCTTGGAAGCGAGCGTACTGTACTTTGAATACTATTATCGAAGATCGAAGAAGTCGAATCCGATCTCTACTACTGTAGGTAGCTTTTCTTTCCCGGCGGGTGAGACCGGTATGGGTTTGCCGTTTTGCATCATCCTCATTTACATAGTCTAGACTACGACGTACAACCCACAACATCAACAAGATCATCCATCATTTACAAAACCAACTACGTACGGGAAATCCACCATGGCTGAGTCAAAGCCAGACGTTAGAGACGCCGAGTTTGAGTGCAATAGCCGCGTCTCCTCTCCGTTCGGCGATGGCTGCGTGCTGTCGTACCGTGAGGTAGACCGAACGTTCCTCGTCCAACTGGCCTATGGAAAGCTCTATTGCGTAGCCGAAACTCTAAAGTCTGTCAAGCGATCTGCCCAAGAACTCTCGGCTGCCTACGAGTCTCTGGAAAATATGCGCAAGCTCAATCTGCAAGTCCAATGCAACGATTTGGGCGTTGCGTACCGCGATGACGACTCTTGCGTCATGTGCATCTTGTCCTCCAGCACTAAGGACACCACTTCGTTTCTATCCAAGCTGAACCGTGGGCGTAAAATCCACAAGGGAACTCCTTGTCTCGTGTGTGCCTCTCCAACGTGCTCCAAGCACTCATCGCCAGCCTTTCGAAAGGAAAAGATTACTCTGTGTTTGCAATGCCACGAGTTGACCAACTTTGCAGAATCATCGGACCAAACACCAACTGGCGCTGACCCGTTCAATTGGATCATTCCATCCAAGATTGAACACACATTGGTTGTCTACGATCGTGCTTTGCTACTGCTCCGCTACTCTGCCCAATTCGCCTTACTGCAAGTCGCTGCACAGCTAGAATCAACGCAGAAAACCACCAATTCTGTCGGTCTTGGGACAAGCTCAGGGCGTATGGTTTCGGGAGCCCTCGGTCTCGCCGGAGCCGCGGCCATTCTCACTCCAGCAGGTGTTCCGCTCCTTACGGCGTCCTTGCTGTTTGGTGGAACATCAACGGCCGTGCAAGTCGGACACGGAACGGCCAACTACTTCAGTGAACCCCAAAAAGTGGCCAACCGCATTCTAGCGCTCCACGGAATACTGGTTTCCATTTTGGTAGAGGCACACGCCATGCGATTAGCGTTGTTGGAAGATGACGTCTTGCTACAAAATGTGCACTCATCATCAGCAGTCTCTGCCCTGGAATCCTTGAATACCGGCATCAATGCGACGCAGTACACTAACACGGGCCTCAAGGTGGGAACTGCTGCGGGAGTTCAAAGCGCAGGAGCTGCCTCAAAGGTCATAGGAACGCTCCGTCTCGCGCCCCTGATAGGAACTGTCTTTTCGGCCACCAAGCTGGCCTTGGACGCCAAGACAGCCAAAACCACCTTGCAAAAGATTCAAGCTGGAAACCCTTGCGAAAAAGCAGACATGCTCAGAGACGTTATGCGAGAGCTTGACGATTTGCCAACCACTGAGACTCTGGAAACGGAGTGCCAGGCTTTGCTGGAAGTAGTGAGCATTCGTCGACATATGCAGGAAAAACGCTAGTACAGGCTGCATTGGTACGTCGTAGGCATGTATCAGAGAAATTCTGTAATCGGTTGGAATCTAGCGTGAGCTTTTTATCGCAAGCTCCTCATGTCGTGAATCTGTGCTGTAATACGAGTGGATCCCCTTATAATAGACTAAAGGCTCTACTACTGCAGTAGCTGGTTTTGCCAAACACAAGGCTGTAATAGAAGCTAGTTTTCTAAACAATGTAACATACTCTTTTACAGCTACTGGGGAGATGGGAGGCTATCTACGTTTCTTGAACGTCTTGCCAGCTGATGCAGGCGGGCCCTTGTCCTTGCCGCCCCCCTTTTGCTTACGTTCAAAAGCACGACGATCTCCCTTCTTCATATTCTTCACAGTCAGATTCTGCTTCTTCTCACGCTCCTTGCGAATGACAGTAGACGTCTTGACCTCATCACCAGGAGCAGGCTTGCCTCCACCATCGCGAGCACCCTTGCCCCTGCCTTTCTTCTTGCGTTTTGACGATTCCATACCGGATGAACCAGCTCCCTCTTCATCGTCAAAGACTCCATTGCGGCCAACGCTTAGGTTGGTTCTCTTTTGCCACTTGACATAGAGCTCACCAAGTTTCATCTTGTCACTCTTGACAATCTGGCCACTTTCCAATCGAATCTTTTTGCTCTTGCTATCACCGGACAATTCGGAACCAACCGTTGTCTGCACATACTTGCGCTTGGCCTTGTCCCATCGCATCATTCGTTGCTTCTTGATCATCTCGTCGTTTTCATCACCAACAATATCGAGCATTGCTTCTTCAATGCGCAAGGCATGGCCCATGGAACCTCTAACGGCGCCAGCGGAACTAGGCTGCATGGCGGCTTCAACCTTTCGTGCGCGTATCGCCTCTTCCGAGTTGGACGTAAAGTCATTATCCATGAAAAAAGCCTGGTCTCGAAAGTCAGCCCCTCGCATTTGCTTCTTTGGTTTCTGTTGTGTGGCGACGGGTGCATCGGCAGCAGCGTCTGGGTTATTCTTTAGACGTTTTCTCTCGGCCTTGGACAAGCGACGTTTGCTTTCCAAAAGCGCAGAGACAACAGGAAGAGGAACGAGCCTTCGCTTAACAGTCATCGGTTTGTCTTCGTTGTCGTTGTCAGATTCATCTTCGACAATGGGTTCGTCTCCGTTGATGTCGAGTGCGTTTGCGCTTCCTGCAACGGTAAGGGTGGACCCCTTGTCTCGGGCCATTCGCATCTGGCGTCGCATATTCTTCATTGCCATGAGCGCGGCGCTAGCATTATTCTTGTTCTTGCTGGTAGTCCTTCCTTTATCGACATTACTGACGACTCCCGCGTCTTTTGCTCCACCGGTCGCAAAAGCCTCAAAAACGGATTCTTTGGGCCTAAAGTTGGATAAGGCTTTCAAAAAGTCCTCACGCTTTTTGATATTATCCAAGCCACTTACGCCAACAACCTTGTCTGCTTTACCGGTCGTTTGTCTCTTGCGCTCCTCTCCCTGCAACAATGGATGCGGTGGAATGAAACCACCACCGACGCGCTGGCCTGTTTCCAGCCGATCTCCCTCCAAAATCGCCTTGGCGCGTCGAACAGCCTCACGCGACGCCTCTGTCCGTGTTCGACGGTACTGCTTCATGGCATTCTTACACACCTTGGTAAGTGCGCGTAGCGTTTCCGCCTGAAGTGAACCACTAAGTTCCGCCCTGCGAATACGTTCGACATTCTCAACTTCGTCCGTCAGCACCGATTCTGGGACCGAGCCATAGTGCACCATATCGGGAGTCATCTCACTAAGCGCGTAAGAGACTTCCTCCCCAGGTTTACCATCCTCTCCCTTGACTTCACCTGTACTTGGTCGGCGTCCCAGAAACAGGTGCAAGTCAATCATGTACGGCAACTCATCTGGTTCTACCAAACCCCAGCAGTATCCAATTCGCCCGGCTCGAGCAGCACGCCCAGAACGATGCACAAAGAGCTTGGGCGACGGCGGAAAGTGATAATGAATCACGTGATCAATCAGTGGCACATCAATTCCACGCGCTGCTACATCCGTCACGACCAAGACAGGCTTGTGACCATTGCGAAAGGCAGCCAAATTCTGTTTGCGCGCTTCCTGATCCAAAGTACCGTAAATCATGGTGACACCAAGACCTGTAGCCTCCAATAGGCTGGACACATATTCGACGTGGTGCCTCGTAGCTGCAAAGATCAGTGTCAGCCCGGTACGATTACTGCCCTCGTGGGTCTTTTGGTCGTTCTTAATGTGTTGGAGTATGTGCAAGAGTGCCGCATCCTTGTCGAGACTGCGGCAAGTGATAAAGGCGATGCGAAGCTCGGCCGAAACACTAGCTTCCTGATCCAATCTCACGACAGCAGGGTCAACGCAAAATCCCGATTTGGTGAATTCCACCAACACCTTGGGCATGGTCGCCGACAAGAGCGCCTTTTGACAAGATTCTGGCAGACTCTTGCTAATCTGTCGCAGCTGTTCCGCAAAACCCATTTCCAACAAACGATCAGCTTCATCCAAAATGCACAGCATGCAACCTGACAAGGTGAAATCGGGAATCTCTGATAGATGATGGGACAATCGACCGGGCGTCGCCACAATCACGTCGGGTTTGGACGCCAACAAGTTGAACTGCTTTTCCATACCTTCTCCACCGTGAATACCAATGGCGCGCAAGTCGGTATCACCCACCAGCCTATTGAAGACTTTGAGTGTTTGCAAGGAAAGTTCGCGCGTGGGTGATAGAATTAGGCCCCGGACGTGGTTGCCGTGAATGCCCTTGTCGGTCGCCAGTAGTTTCTCCAAGAGGGGAACCAGAAACGCGACCGTCTTTCCGGACCCTGTTCTCGCCATGACGCAGGAGTCGACGCCTGACAGAATGACTGGCAAGGCCTTTCTCTGGACGGGTGTTGGAACCTGTGTTTACAGATAGAGGAGAAGAAGATGTGTTAGTGCTGGATGAGTTGGATCATGGCGTGATAGAGAATAACCACAGCAACCGTCGTGGTCAAGACTACTCTGTATGGTTACGTACTCGAAATCCCATGCGCATAATTCCCAGGTAAACGGGTTCCGACAGTCCCAGTGATTGAAAGCCATTGCTGGTTCCACTGCCAGTCTTTCTTCGCTTGCTACTGCTATCGGTGTACGCCATGGTCAAACTGTTCTGCTAATCTTTTTTAGAAAGAACAATCTGAAAATGTTGGTTGGAGGAGATTTTAGATTTCGGAGGGAGAGAAACGGACAGGAAGCCAGACGCGAAAAAAGAACTGATTTAGTCCTCTTTGCCTACCGCCTTACTAAAATTTGCCACCGTACAAAAGCCTACGGGAGCCAACGTTGCGTGAAAGACGAGCCTTGGCCCCCCTGCCCTGCTTTCACCATCAAAGCTTCCAGCAAGGTGTGTTTTCGTGTGTGTGCTCTTGACCATGGCGACTGCCTAACTGTAGGCTCGTATGTATTTGATGAGCGATTAGAGGCGACTATGTAGTAGTAGAGTCCCACGGAATAGAAACGAATTAACCGACAAGATTGACCAGCTTGCATGATCCGTTTCACAGTACCTCTCGTTGTACTCTCTCTTGGAAGTCCTTTTCTCACACGCTCCCCTCTCCCCCCTTTTCTCTGTTTGCAGTAAACAAAGAAATATAAACACCATGGACGCAGAAAAGGTTGCCGAACTACGCAAGAAGCGTCAATTCCGAAAGTTTACCTTTCGTGGTATTGAGCTCGAGGCCTTGTTGGACTTGACCAACGATGAGCTCATGGATCTCGTGTGTGCCCGAGCACGCCGCCGTATGTCCCGTGGTCTTAAGCGCAAGCCCATGGCCCTCATCAAGCGTCTTCGTCAGGCCAAGAAGGAGGCCCCTCCTGGTGAGAAGCCCCGTGGTATCAAGACCCATTTGCGCAACATGGTGATTGTTCCGGAAATGATTGGTAGTATTATTGGTATTTACAATGGAAAGATGTTTTGCGGTGTGGAAATGAAGCCGGAGATGATTGGAATGTACTTGGGTGAGTTTGCCATTACGTACAAGCCTGTGAGACACGGACGTCCTGGTGTCAGTGCGGCCCACCAAACGCGATTCATTCCGCTCTAAATTAGCAGTTGATACGTACAGTGATTGTCTTTGTGTACTTGCAAGTACCGTCGTATTTACTAAGATAGTCTTGCGAGATCTAAATCGATAGGTGTGCTATGTACCTGGTACCGGTACGGTGTACCAGGTAGACAAAGGGGCTGGACTTCTGACGCGCCCGGTCCATCGCCATGGTGGCATCGCCACCCGTTACGATTTGGCGCGAAAACTCTTCCTCCCGACTTGTTTCTGGCTGGTGTCCGGTGTCCTTGCATAATTCATCGGCATTCTTTTGTTCTTCTGTTGCTTGTTGCTTCCGCTGTGTCCCTGGGAAGATCTCGCAGACTATCTCGTGTTTCGCCACTATGAAATTCGGCAAACGCACTCGCGACGATATTGTCATGGACGACGCCTTTACAGCCATTCACGACGATGCAAGCACCGGTTTCCTGCGACAGACGTTTGGGGACTCTGCCAGAGCCGACCACGAGAAGAACCTCTTGTTCTGCGTCTTGGGCTGTGAACCCAAGCCCCCGTATGGGCCCAACCAGCACACGGCCAAGCTTCTCTTAGATTTGATTGGCCAAGCTGCCCTTCAGAGTACCCCCAGCACGCTGTTTACTGTCAGTATGCAGGTCTATGACGTGCAAAAGGGCGAGTACCCGGTGGACTGGAATGCCTACGACGGCTTTCTCTTGCCGGGATCCTTTGCTTCGGCATACGACACGGACCCGTGGATCCTAAAGCTACAGTCAGTCTTGCAAGATGTTATTGTGGCCCAGCAAAGACCCATGCTGGGTATTTGCTTTGGTCACCAAATCTTGGCGCACAGTTTTGCCTCCGGTCGAGTCGTCAAGGTTCCGACTGGAAGCCGAGGCGGTCGGTACGCCATGCCCACGACGGCAGCTGGTGCGTGTCTCTTGCAGACTGTCTCAACACCGTCGCTTTACTATACCCACGGCGACATGGTGGCGGCTCTGCCCGAGACGGCAGTCGCGTTGGGTGGCAACCAACAAGTGCCCATTCAAGCAGCCGCCTATTACACCACCCAAGCCGACGCTGCTGCACTACAGCAAGAGAGTGTAGATGGCAGCAGTATGCTACCCAAGCCGTACGCTGTCACCTTTCAGGCGCATCCAGAATTCGCCTCGACGCGAGATTTGGGCATGTATCGCACGTTGGAACTGATTCTGGACGCCATGCAAGGTCGCGGCGATTTGACTAGGGAGCATCGCTTGAAAGCCGGCAAGGATGCTCAGGAACACTTTGAGGAGGTGCAGAAAGACAGCGTCAACGTCATGGCGTCAGTTGGTAGCTTGTTGGGATGGTTCCCCTAGCTAGAATAGAGTAAGCTTTTCGTAAGCTAAGCGAACCGCTCTGGAAAGAGAGATAACAAAATGCCAACGTTCCCGCATTCCAATTCTACTATTGTATTACCTATTGTTCGTCTATTATCGCTGATGGCAATGCCGTCCTTGTTGGATGCAACGCTTACAGGGTAGGCCATTTTTACTCACGCCAAAGGTCTGGCTTCCTGAACGCGAACCTTGTGGTCCTTTTTGCTGGGGTTTGTGTTGAAAGCAGAAACCGTCTTGCTTTAGGCAGCGCTTGCAGACCTCACCGTCTTTACAAACGCCAAAGGTTCTTCCTCCGGCTGCACGTTCCTGCCTCGGACGACCCGTAGACTTGCAGCCGTAATGGGAACTTTGAGGGTCTTGATCCGCATGTTGATAGCAGTATCGACCGTGATGGATACAGCGTTGACAAGGCTGACCATCCTGACGAAAGCCAAAGACTTTGGGTCGGTCGGAATAATTGTGCTGACTCTTTTCGCCAGCGTCGGAACTGCTGTGGGCTCCTCGACTGTTGCTTGGCTTCTTTGAAGGTCCAGTTTTTCTTGGTGACTGATGTCGAGAAGACGTTTGCTGCTGACCACCACGGGGACATTTTGAGCTGTCGGCTTCAGGCTGTTCGCTACGGGTCTTCTCCTGGCCTCTGGACCGGGATGATGGATCATCCCCAAAGGGATTTTGCCGACCGGACGAGGAATGTCGACGATGACTGTCGCTTTCATCGTTGGAGTGTCCTCGTTGCGGCCCTGGCTCTGGCCCTGGCTGCTGCTGGTTGCTGCGAGTCTTTTGTGATGCTCGACTGTTGATTGGCTTCTTTGAAGGTCCAGCTTTTCTTGGTGACTGATGTCGAGACGACGTTTGCTGCTGACCACCACGGGGATATTTTGAGCTGTAGGCTTCAGGCTGTTCGCTACGGGTCTTCTCCTGGCCTCTGGACCGGGATGATGGATCATCCCCAAAGGGATTTTGCTGACCTGACGAGGAATGTCGACGATGACTGTCGCTTACATCGTTGGAGTGTCCTGGTTGCGACCCTGGCTCTGGCCCTGGCTGCTGCTGATTGCTGTGAGTCTGAGTGCTTGCTGAATGATCATCCCCAAATGGAGAACGCCCAGCGTTTTGATTACTCTTGTTGTGGGGGAATTGACCATTCACTTCCTTTGCAGCTCTCAGCTTGTCGTCGTATTGTGCTTTCTGTACCGGGTCGCTGAGGATGTCATACGCATGTTTCATTGTCGTAAAAGCATCGGTGTCAACTTTTCCCTTTTGCCTGTCGGGGTGCAGCTTTAACGCACGCTTCATGTACTAGGCCTTGCGTATCTCTTTCTCTGTGGCGTCCGGCTGGACTTCAAGAAGCCCATATAAATCGAGGCTTGCTGCATCAATCTTGTTAATCTTCATGGGCCGCCAACAAAAAATATACACTCTTGCACGTAATACACTGACTCTCTCCCTCTCTCGCACGATTCATTCACCAGAACAGTCCAGTTGTCAGTTATGACCAATGTCGGTCATGACCAATTCGCGGTTTTTGTGGGAACGTGATTGATGGTACGGTACAGTAGTAAGAACGACCTCTTGGTTGTAAAGATGCGGTGAACGGTTTTGGTCGCGTTTCGCCGTTTCTCACATATGAAGTGTATAAAGGTTCAGGTTAAAGAAAACATTGATTCATTCCGTTGAGCGAGCGCGCAGCGCTTCTTGGCTTCTTGGCGCAAGTTTTTCATTCGATTCATTCCACCCGACTGGAATTATTATTTTCCAAAACGAGAAAAAGAGTGACGATGGCGTCTGCAACAAGCCGACGGCGACCGCGGGAGAGCTCGATCGTAGCATCCGCACCTCTACTGGACAATGCGACGTTCACTAGACTTCCCGTGTTCGAATCCCGTTCGTCCTTTTTGCGCGGTTCCAGTCGATCATTTGTCTCGACGACACACCGTACCACTACTAGCAGTACTACGGTTGATGCATCATCGATTCTTGTAGAGCATCATACGATTCACGTGGCGCACAGTTGCTTGCTTGTTCCCGTCGCCGTGGCGTTTTGGTGGTACTGGACCAAACGAGCGGCCAGACGCGTGTTGCGAAGAATCAGACGACGTATTCCGGACCATGCTTGTGACGGCGGGCCTACTACAACTGTCGATCACGGCGACGATTTTGCAAATATTGGACACTGTGGCAGCGACGATGCAACGTTTCAGTCGGAATACACTGCCAGGGGCATGCCGTTTGGAACGACACCAACGGACTTGTTTACAACATGGGAAGATGTCATGAAGCACGAAACGCAAGATCATTCTGTTCGTTTCGTACGCTGGATCAAGGGGAAGAATTCCAAGAGGAAGCGACGCATGCAAGCCGCGAGCCTACAGTCCTTGCGACGACAGCAACAAACACCACTGGAACAGAGTAATTCAGAGCAGACATTAGCAGCTGCAGCTACTCCCATCTTGTCATTCGGTAGTGGGGATGACAACGAGTCCTTGTCTACCATGGGAAGTTCGCCACATACGACGACGGCTTGGCAATGCATTCACAATAGCAGCGTCGAAATCTGCATTCTGCAGCAACAGGTTCTTCATCCTCATGTTACTGACGACAGTGAAGAAAAGGACAGCAGCTTTGACACGCTGTCTGCCAGTAACCGTGATGTTCAGTAACACGCTTGGGACGTTTTGGAACACGCAAGCTAGCAACCATAAATCACATGACTCTTTGTACATATTCGATTTGGTGTAATGAGGGAAGCCCTGAGCTACGACTACCAACTACCATGCTAGCTATAGCTGTACCCTAACATTGGAAAGAATATCGGAACGTGATTCATTCAACGCCTCATCTAGTCTTTGTTTAGACTTCACCGCATTCCTTAATGGTCACCTTCTTGGAGGTAGCTCCCGACTGGCTTCCGACGCCTTCAATAGTGTCCACCACGTCGAGGCCATCCGTCACCTTGCCAAAGACCACGTGCTTGCCGTCCAACCAAGGCGTATCAACGGTGCAAATGAAAAACTGGCTACCATTGGTGCCGGGTCCAGCATTCGCCATGGAGAGGATTCCACGTCCTTGGTGAGCGAGTTCAAAGTTCTCATCCGCAAATTTCTCGCCGTAGATGGACTTTCCACCAGTACCATTGTGGTTGGTGCTGTGTGTTTACCGTGTATCAGAGTAACAGGGGGTAAAAGAGATGGAGAATTAGGGGTGAGTTAGCCAGGGTGATTGATACTTTCATTTATTCATGGCACCATTGTAAAGGTTCAACTCACAAATCACCACCCTGGCACATGAAGGACGGAATTACGCGATGGAAACTGCTGCCCTGGTAACCGAATCCCTTTTCGCCGGTACAAAGGGCACGAAAGTTCTGTGTGCGTGTGCGTAAATCATCATCATCATGGGCGAACAGTAGTGGTTAGAGATCGTTCACGGCAAAGGAAACGGAATGCGTCAAGGCCTAAATCCCCACACTTTTTGCAACTGAAGTACAGCTCCTCACTTACCTCCGCGGTCTTAGGAACAACATCGGCAAACAACTCAAACTCGATACGTCCGACACCTTCGCCACCAACCTCCATGTCAAAAAACACCTTGGGGTTGGCCATGAGAGAAGAGGAACGAGAAAAGGCACGGGTCGCACCATGACGAAAGGCAGAGCTGGTCTTGGGACCAAAGGCCGCAGCCGTGGTAGAAGTGACCGCAAAGAGGGCTCCAGTCAACATGGTTCTACTAACAGTCTTCATGGAATGATTTTGTGATAATTACGTTTAAGGACTATTGGAATGATGTGCTGGTGACTGTTGTGACAGTGATGGCGGGCTTCCTAAGATTTCAAAAGATTCGTATTTGTGGGGTCCTCGCGCGATGGCGCGATCTTTGTCGATTGATTCGATTGATTGATTCGCGCCATTTTGTTCGCGCCTTTTTAGGAATAAATCTACGTTGAACATGCGCAAATCTTTTGATCCCTCCGTTTTCGTTCTGTAAAATAATAAGATCACGGATTGATTCGATTCATTCACCGTTCACCGGATCATCGCATCGACGCCATTTCCTCCACAGTCGCGTCCCATCGTTGTCGCCATTACAAACAGTTCCCACCAACTTTGTGTTTTTACAAGAGAATGACGCGGCTGCATCTTCTCCAACCGCTGTTGGTTCTTTTTTCGGCCCGTTCCATCTTGGGCTGGACAACGTCACGAGCTGTCGTTCGACAGGCGGACAGCATCAATAGCATCGATAGGATGCGTTGGCCGCGCCAACGGCACGTTGCCTTTCAATCCTCCGCCTCGGATCAGCCATTTGTCCGTAACACTGTACCCTCGAATACTACCACAGCTTCTCCTACAAGCAGTAGTAGCG
>Ga0307978_1002453_pt1 | contig 13100 bp, 7 predicted proteins | sample OrgLakmetage1056_FD_203151 | JGI IMG/M metagenome (GOLD analysis project Ga0307978, IMG submission 203151) | Saline water microbial communities from Organic Lake, Antarctica - #1056 | ecosystem: Environmental > Aquatic > Non-marine Saline and Alkaline > Saline | place: Antarctica: Organic Lake...
TTTTATTATAGCAAGACATGACAAATTAAAGGCTGAGCTTGCTTTGCTACTGAGACAGCTTGGACTTGCAGAGAGTAGAAGAATATGGACGGCAGGACAAGTACGGTAGTAGACTATTGGTATGGAACCGTAGTCTAATTTGATGATATTGTTGAGATGATCGGTCTTCTTTGATGTTTTTTGATGGCTGCGGTGCTCTGGACGCTCTGACGTAACTGCAACCAGTCAGGATCAGGAGGATTCATTTTTTGTCCGTAGAATTTCTACGCGTAGCGTTTTTAGCAGTCACGCTCGTGAACTACCCGAATACGCACGAACTAGGAATGCGGTCGGTTTGTAAACCGGCAACCGGTAGTCTATGATAGTCTAGTCTCTAGTCTAGCTACTGTAGAAGATGTGCGTAGTAGTCTACTGTAGCAAAGTATATGTTCCTACCGTAAATAAGCTCTACCACAACCAATCAAACTTAAAATGGGGTCAGCTACGGTAGTACAATGGAGCAGATACGACTCGACTAACAGCAGTGAAAAGAAGCTAGAAGAAGCAAGCTAGTAACCTCGCTGGAGAATAGTAGAACTGGCTGGCTGCTACTCAAACTCAACCCCATCACGAGCAAGCTCTTCGAACGCAGTATTCGTCCGTGCGCCACCCTGTCCAGTCTAGCGTCCTGGTATAGCGGGCGGTTCGTAGACCCCCTTTCGTTGTTTCATGACTTCGTGGGGTATGTCGTATAGACCATGGAGGCTACGGAATAGGGGACATCACCTTTTAAAGTCGCATTCATCGATCCTTTAAGGTTATTATTTCTTAGCCTCGGAGCGCTTCTTGTAGCGAATGCTACAGTCACCCTTGGGACCTACTACCATATCATCGTATCCAATATCGGGCATCTTGTCAGCAACTCGCTCGATATCATACTCGCGGAAGATGACACTAAGAATTGTCTTGACTTGAACAAAGGCAAAATTTTGCCCCATGCAAGAATGCATCCCGCCGCCAAAACCCAAGTATGCATAAGGCTGCTTGTGTTCTTCACGCGGGGCTGCGAATCGATCAGGGTCAAAGGTATCAGGCTCTGGAAACGTTGATTTCAATCTCATGGAGACGGTGGGACTGACCACGACATAATCGTTCTTTGGAATTACAAATGCCTTTCCATTCACCTTCATGGCGACCGCTTGCTCCGCCTTCCGAAGAATCATGATAAATGTAGGGCACATTCGGAGAGCTTCACGCATGCAGTTGTGCAACAATTTCATCTCCTGCAAGTCATCGTACTCGAGTTTCTTGGTGGGATTCTTGCCCAAAACCTGCTTTTGTTCTTCAAGAATTCGATCCATAAGTTTGCCATCGTTCGCAATGAAAAGCGAAGTCCACGTACTGGTAATGCAGGAGGTGTGCTGCCCGGCAAACAAGAGCGCAATCAGCAAACCTGTGACTTGTTCTTCCGTGATGAGTGTTCCGTCTTTGTACTTGATATCCATGAACAGACCAAGAATGTCAGTACCATCACTTCCTCCTGGGTTCTCTCGCCGTTCCCTGATAACCTTGGTAAAGAGCCGCGTCATTTCCTGACGAGCCGCGTTCCTTTTCTTGTGCGCGGCAGTGGGCGCGTTGGACCAGAATACGGTGAGAGGGGTCAAGCCGTGATCAAGGTCATGATAGAGCTCCTGTACATCTTTGAAAATATGCTCGCGCACATCTTCGCCGTGCAAGCAACGACTGGCAGTCAAAATCGTGAGTTCCGACAAGGCAGTCAGCAAATCGACCTTCCCCGACTCGCGCCATTCGTTTTTCAAGTAAAGTCGCGTTTCTTCTTCAATCTTGGAGACGTAGGACTTCATGCGATTCGTACGCAATCCATTAGCCATCGTCTGGAATTGCACTTGGCGGTTCTTCTTCGTCGCATCGTACACAACGTCGGGTCCAAAGACTGGCTTCATAAAGTCGTACACTTCGTTCTGTGAAAGAACATCGTCTGACGCCTTGAAAAAGACTTCTTGCGCTTCAGGACCGATCAAGAAGGTCAGCCGCTTGTGAAAGAGCTGTTGAAACGGAGAGGACGGCGTTAGCAAGGTTCAGGTTGCGGCGCATCATGGTCTCGTATTCGCATTGGAGCCACCTCCGTAGATTTGTACCAAGATTCTACGTACCGGAATGGTGAAAACGGGCCCATAATCTCGGTGGCAACGCTTCATCATGTTGTTGGGGCCTTTGAAGAACTCGCAAATGACACCAATGAAAGGAATTGGAACAACAGGTGACTCGGTGACCAGTGGAGGTGCATTTTTGCCGCCCCTACGGGGTCTCAGCAGAAAGAACCAGAGCGCAACAAGCACTATCGCAACAACCACCACCACCATCTTGAGGATTATGACGAGCAAATGCTCGTCTGCGCGGTCTGCGTTTCCGTTCTCCAAACGCGCGCCACGCGCAAGGCCTGTTGGCGCGTTTTGTATGTGCATCGATATGATGGGGTGGTGGTGGTGGGGCAGTTACAGTCACATTTTTGGTCCCGATATCGCTAAACTCTCGCGTTATTGTCGGTCTTGGTGAGCTGATATTGACTTGCTACTACTAGTTAGAACGTAAAGACACAAACATCCTCACCTTCTACCTAAAATGAAGAGCGTTTCAAACTTGATCTAGTCAGAGGTCTGCTGTAGCTACTAGTACTAGTAGTGCCGGACAGAGGGAGCGTCGTCCAGCTGATCAGAGAGACAGGCAAAAAACAGCACTCGTAGTTTATGGGTATGTTGCTAGAGTAGTGGATTCATTCTATAATGTAGTGTTGTTTAGCTATTAGCTAGCTGGATTCATTCATGGTCTCGTTTCCAAACTTCAATGCATTTCCGAAATCGGCTTAAAATCGTTTCTTCACTCAACTCCTTGATGACAGCACCATCGACGTAATTGCAACGTTTTGCACGCACCCGTAATTCACTTGCTACTGTCACTTCAGCCACAATCTCGATACCGCCCTCCATTGCTGCACGCTTGGCAGCCGCTTTGGACGACGCCCCACGTTTTTCACGCTCTTTTTCTTCCTCACGACTGAGGTAGTTCTTTCCAGTGGATGTCGGTAGAAACAAGAGTTGCACACGAGCGCTCTTTTGGACGCCTGGGGGCAGGGCCTCGTTTCTTTGGCCAGCGTCAATTTGGATAGGCGTGGTCAACCCTTTCGTGTCCGCCAGCATAAATGCCCATTCTCGAACATATTCGACAAGTTGGTCGTAGTTTGCATCAGCGTCTGCGGGAAGACTGAATCTAACAAGTTCGGGTCCTTCGAGGCGCAAAAATGTCTCGTCCAGCACTTCTTGCAAGTTACTTTGGGGCATGCTTCCAACACACGAGAGAGTGGCGTTGCGCGCTGATGGCTGCAACGCAATAGCCTGCAACAATATAGTCGCCGCCGTTTGAGCTTGCGTGGCTCCATCTAAAGCGTCGCCAGCGGCGAATCCAAAGTCATCTGGCACGGACTGCTTCAGTTCTCCAAACTTGCAAATAGTGTAATCCAATGAGGGTTCGGTGGCTCTTTGCTTGACGGTGTTAATGACGGCCTCTTCAATCTGTCGTCGCTTATCAAGCTTGCCGCCCAATAGATTCTGCATGGTGTACGGCATTTTGTCCGTGCGTTCGGTTCCAATGGTTGAAACAGCCACAATCTGCGTTGGCGGTCTTCCTAAACCACCGCCGGGCAACAAAGTCTTGCGAAGGATTCGATCCATCATGCTGTAGACACTGGATTTATCAGTCAAGCTGGTACAAAAGACAAGGACACATGCGGCGTCATTACCACCAAGAGGCAATGTGGCAGTTGGTTTGTATACGGAAACTTCTAGACCGGGCAATACTGACTGGAGTTGTTCGGTCAGCAAGGGTAACAGCTGCTTGGCCATTGCATCTTGCTGCGTGTCGGCCACAACGAGAATTGACTGTTTCGGTGGCGCCGAGCCACTCTCGTCTGCATCGATATCTGTGACAGTCTTTGCAGTTGCAACACTTCCAAGCAACGAAAACTTTCCCGGCAACGAAGTTAGCGCTACGGCCGCGTCGCCCACGTCACCCCACGTTCCCATCTCCAGGGCCTTGCCCTTCATGGCCCGATCCGCAGTTGCAGCTAGCTTGGTGGATGATCTCGTAGAGTCTGTGCTCGAGAGAAAGTTGTCCGTGAGGGCGTCAATTTTGCTCAATAGTCTTTCCGACTCGCGCTGGGCATTTAGCTCGGATGCAAATGCCATGGTGGCGCGTTTCTTCTCCACTTCCTTTTTCATTTTGGCACGTAATTTTTCAATGTCGTCAATACCACCAGCAATCGCATCATTGATCACCTCCGTGGCGGCAGCCTTGATTTCAGCTGCCTCCCTTTCCGTAAGAGGATCGAGCATCTTTCCAATGTCGATTCCAAGTTTGGGAGTGTCATCGTTCAATTTGGGAGTGTTCCAGGATAGTGCAGGATCCGGAGATCTGTCTGCCAATTCTTCTTCCGGGAACTCACTTTCGTAGTCAACATCGTCGTCCCAGCTTTCATCTGAAGACAGAAACATTCTAGTAATACGCTCGGCATTAGGCCGCGACACCTGCTGACGATGACGGTCACGATGATCATGGGTGGTATGGGGGAGGTGACGCCGGTGGACGAGAAGTCCAGGCGCGGTCCTTGTCGTCCAAGCCTCGACTTGCCGAGGTAGAACAAAGAGGCTGACCGAAATCCCCCAAATGAGGCTCGTGGTGAATGAAGGCATGACAAGTGCAGTTCTTGTAGACGAATACGAATACGAATACGGTGGACTACAGCAAGGTGCTGTATTATAAATGTATGACCGGACTATTACTGTAGTCTACCGTATGCTAATTGCGAAGGATGTCAAAGAGTTTCTGAAAGCTCGTCCGCACACTACATTACTACGGGTAGGGTTTGCATGTTTCCGTTGAGCTCGATCTCAATCTCCTCATATGCAGAATTACGATGTTGCATGCGGTGCATCGTTCATTGCTTCCACCCATCCATATGGCAAAAAGACAGTAGACAACAGTTGGCGAGTACTCACTCACTCACTCACCCGCTCACCGCTCACTCACTCACTTGCTCCATCGCAAATGAAGATACGAAGTCGAGCCTCAGCCAGAGAAACGCCTTTACAGGCATCTCCCGCGACTAATATCTCTCCTGTTTCGGCCGCCGCCAAGTCCACCTCCTCCTCTGTCGGTCCATTCTCGTCATCTTCAGCAGCACGGCGTCGCCCGAACAGTCGCCGCTGGCCCATCCTTGCCGTTGCTGGCGCAAGTATCTTAATACTAATCACAATCATTTACCTCTTTGTGGCCATCTCCCAGCTGTCTCCATCAGCAGCATCATCTGGCAACTTGCGTTCTCCTCCGCGAGGCTTTGACAGAAGAAACGGCGGCACTCCCACATTCGGCGAAACGACAGGGTGTCAATACGATGGTCAGTGCCCCGTTCGGTTCACCTGTGAGGCGACTGGTGCTATAAATGGTAGTAGTAGAGGAATCTGCAAACCCATTCAATCACTGGGTGCAAACGATCACACCTCGTGTGCCGATGCTTGTTATACGGAACTAAAACTCGACGAGCACTTTTATCAAGAAACCTGGCCCGTATTGGAATGGTCCGAAGTAACGCCGCAAACAAACGGACGACCAAAGGGTTGTCTTTTGGCCTATCATCGAGAACCCGAGGGTGTCGATCGATGGAAGGAATTGCAACAAGTAGATGTTTCCACAGAATGGACAGAAATACCCCCGAGCGTCAAGAATTGGGCAGACAATCGCTTTCGTCACGTCATTCGGGTTGACCCCTTGTCGGACGATCCAGAGGATAAGACATGGATGGCGTATTGCCACGATACTTGTCAAACAGATGCCGACTGCGCGACACTACCGGACCAGGATGGACCACCAGTAGCACTGTCTGGCTTTGTTTGTATAGATTCAGCGTGTCAACGGAACCCGGCTTATTGGGATCGTGACAAGGATGAAACCAAGCCCGACATGGTGATTGTGACGGGGGCCACGGCTACGTACATGATTGGATTGACGAATCTAGCATCCAGCTTGCGCTACTGGGCACCGCACCACAAAATGGTGGTTTACAATCTTGGCGGAATGTCTGTGTCTCAAATAAGAGAAATTGAAAGCTGGAGCAATGTGCTGTCGGTGGAATGGCCACAAGGGGTTCCAAAAACGTACCCTTCTCACGTGTCTCGCGGCAAGATTTACGCTTGGAAACCGATTATTGTGAACGAAACAGTTCACCGGTACTCTAGCATATTTTGGCTCGATGCGGGCTCCACCGTGGTGGGACCGATTACACCCATTGAAAACATTATTCAACGAACGGGAATGATGCTAGTAAAAGGCCAAGACTCGGACATGAAGAGGAAAAGTCACAAGGCTACCTACGAATGGTTCAATATGACCAAGGCGACCTTTGAAGCGGGTCCACACTATTCCGGAAACACACAAGCCTTTATGTACCCGTCTAGGTACATTGACTCGGTGGTGATCCCAAACTGTGTGTGTGCCCTGGACGAATCATGCATTTCGCCCAAGGGTTCTAAACTTGGCAATCACCGATACGATCAGACGACCATTTCCATCCTTGCGTATCAACCGAAAGTTCGAGCGCCACACTATACAGAGTACTTGGCAGCAAGCCACAACCAGCTGAATCCAGACCTGCGGAAACCATCCTTCAAATTCATCTTGACATCCCGCCAAACCAACCAGTTCTACACGGAGCTGGAAAGAAAGCAATAGCATCTGATGGTTGGTAGCTGGGCATTTCTTGCGTGCGCGCAAATGAGCGTTCCTTTTCACTGGCTTATTATGGATGTTACGCTGTATAACCCTCTAGTCTACTCAAAGTGTCCCTCCGTCTCTGCCTACTACGCTTGTCTTACGTTCTTTATTGAAACGTATCGTAGCTAGATAGGCTAGCTAGGCGCAATGTACCTGGTACCGTACTGTATGATGAGCCCCAGGTCCAGGTTGCATTCTCACATCGCTAAGGCTCGGGTTACTCACACGACTGGGTATATCTACCCAAGCGTCCGTATATATGTTTCCCCCCTAACACGTGCTAGTCGTAAGTATTCAGACCTAGGACAAAATCACGGAGTTTCGTTTTGAAATTTATATCGTGTTGTTCTCTTCTCGCGGGGGAGATAAGGGATTAAAGAAAACTGCGCTCTTATTGTTCTTGTTCTTGTTGTTGCCTATATTACTGCTGTAGAGTTCGTCATCCGAGAGGTTCATACATAGCCCGTGACCATGACATCCTAGAAGTAGAAAGGAATACAGAGGGATCGACAATGAAGAAGTTCTTCCGAAGACCGCGAAGGGAAACGCCAGAAGTATCGGCAAATGCCCAGCACCAAAGTAAGCAGTGCGCCGCTCCAGAGGCGACAAGCTATGTGAGTAGTCGTACGGGAGGCTTTGAAGTTCCGCGCGACTCGGATCACTACGTTGCTACAGATGATGACACCTTAATGGACAGCAGTATCTATACCGATCCCTTCAAGATGTCTGTTGGGGTTGATGTACACCACAAGGATGTTTGTTCCACGGCTAGCACCGTCCAGCTTTCGTCCCGTCGACCGTCGCCGCTCTACACCGACGACATTCAGATGTCACTCGACAAGTACAAAGGAGCGCTCCAGACGCCCAAGGTTATTCAGGTGCGAGTTCAGTCCACCCCTCCCACCCAACCCTCGACGCCGCATTCCGCTAGCAAAACAAGTGCTGATCGGACCCGGCAAACGCCGTCCCCGCCCTCACCGGATGCGTGGAACAGTACCAGTGTTCATACTCCCAACACGTTGCAGCATAATACAAAGATTAGACGCAGTACTGGATCTGCTCGTACCAACGTTTCAGAACAAACCCCAATCCGAAGTAACCAGTCCCTTCGGCATTTATCGGTCGCCGTTGACTGGGCTGGAGATGGCTTTGAGCTCAACAACACAACAGCATCTCAACACGAAAATAACGACGATGCATCATCCTTGCAAATGAGCAAGATTCATATCAGTGATACGGAGTTGATGGAGGATGCCAGCGACACGGGTGGCCTTCGACTGACGGCGGAAGGCTTGAAAAGTCACGAACGCATCGCGCTTCAACAGGCCGTCGTGGAGAAGCCAATGCATCAGTTTGAACTATGGAGGAGGGAGAAACAAAATCAAAAGTGGTTGCGAGAAAAACACAAGGAACGTCAAGCCAAGCTTGCGGATCAAAACATTCGAATGCGCCAGCAGTCCTTGCACACGATGAATGACGAGCAGAGCACGATAAAACGCAAGAGGTCGAAAGTAGGTTCTCGTCCAAAAGAGGATCTCACTGACTTTTCTCTGGCGCCTCTGAACGCCATGGAACACTTGAGTCTAAAGATACCTGCGGAGGCTGCTACTTCATCTTCGATGAAACCGAAAACGGCGTTGCCATTTTTTGGACTCTTTCGAAAGAAAAAGGACGTGTCGGCCACGGCCCAGAATATACTGCAAAGGGAACGGCAGGCAGCTATCGCGGCGCAACACCAGCGGAAGCTATGGGAGCAGAGAGAGAAGGAACGTATTGACAGAAAGCGACGAGTTCATCTTGAGGAGCAACGGGCACGGGAAGCCGACGTTGCAAGACCAGGTTTTTTTCAAGCCTCTCTTAAAGACGGTAAACCCGCAACCACGGAACCTGCATCCTATATTTCCAGCTTGACACTGGTGAACTCCCCGCCGCGGCTCCGCAATGAAAGTGTTTCGCCTGCAATGTCGACGCTGTCGTCAACAACAACAAGCAAATCGACCTTGCCACCTTGCGTTGTGTGCCAGTCATCCGAACGGACTCATATTGCCATGCCTTGCATGCACTTTTCCTTTTGTAGATCCTGCGCATCTGGAGTGCTACAACTCAAACCGAATGCCTGTCCCGTTTGTTTTGCGCCCAACGTGACGTTCGCGGCCGTGTCCGTCTAACTACTACTACTAACATGATATAGACCATCCTAAAGGTGTACATTTTCGTTTTAGCAAGACCCAGACGCTTTCACAATGGAATAGAGGGAACAGGAGGCCCAAACACATAGAAAGGAGTTTAGATTAAGCATGAGCTCTTGTGCGAGTGTACCGGTCTGGTTTACCGGTAGAGACTACTACTAGACTAGAGGATTATCGCCGAGGGTCTATCCGGTCCTGATTTGATTGGCGCTTAAAACGTCTGTACTGCGCATGTGCAGGTAGGCAGGGTTCGTGTTGCCGACCTCGGTGTTCGTGTTCGTGAAACCGAACAAGGAGGATCAAAAAGGATCGCTCGCGACTTCGCGTGGGCTTCCGATATTTTTTGGCCTCCCAGTCATTCATAAATATCTGTTGCATTACACCCACTGACACCTTTACTGACCATGCTTGGCTCCAATCTTCTCCGCCCCCACGTTCTTCGCAATCGACGGCTCGTCTCGACTGCTACGGTAGCCCAGAAAGCGTCAGCCACAGAGGCCCAGAAAGCGTTTTGGGGCTCTTACCTTGCTACCGGTCGGGGGTCCGTGTCGCTCTTTGCCTCCATTGACAAGGACTCGGACGGAAAGCTCTCTCCTTCAGATCTGAGAGAATTCATGTCGGCTGTTGATTGCAGCGGCCTCGTACCAAAGGTCATGTATGCTTTGGATGAAAGAGCAGAAGACCATCCTCTGAATCTGCAGGAATTCCAAGAATGGTTAGTAATGGCAACGCAAGAGGTCGGATATGTCTCCATTCAACAGTCGTATGAAACATCGAAACAAATCGGACCCCGATCTGAAAAGAAGAAACCAGAATACTCGTGGGATAAATCTGCCATGAATCAGAGTCTTCGAAGAATGACTTACGCTGTCCGTGGCGAGGTTGTCATGCGTGCTGACAAGCTGGCAGCCGAAGGTCGGGAGATCATCTACACAAACGTGGGTAATCCGCATGCGGTTGGTCAAAAACCTATTACATTTTACCGACAGGTGCTAGCGTTGTGCGACCTCCCAGCCGAGAATGGAGTCGATCATCCGGCTGCGAAGGACTTGTTTCCTGCCGACGCGCTCGAGCGAGCGAGAGAGTTGCGCGATATCATCGGTCCTGCCGGAACAGGAGCGTATACAAACAGTCAAGGCCTGCCTGGAGTACGACAACACGTGGCTGATTACATTGCCGAACGCGACGGGCATCCAGCGTTCTGCGGCGACATCTTCCTTACCGACGGTGCCAGTAGTGGCATTGAGATGATCTTGAACGGCTTGATTTCACATGATAGCGACGCTATTATGATCCCCATCCCGCAATACCCCATCTACTCGGCGCTCATTACGCGCCTGGGTGGGCGAAAGCTTGGCTACGAGCTGGACGAGAGCCTAGGGTGGGGTGTAACTAGAGAAGAGATGGATAAGCGATTGGGTGAAGCTCGTGACTGCGATTTGACGATCAAAGGCATGGCCATGATCAATCCAGGTAATCCAACAGGGCAAGTGATGAAACGAGAGGACATTGAGACGGTCTGCCTCTTTGCCGCTGAAAATGGAATTGTTCTCCTTGCAGATGAAGTTTACCAAAAGAACGTATACGCCAAGGATCGTGAGTTTCTGAGTGCCAAGAAGATTGCTTCGGAAACTCCAGGCTGTGAGAATATCGAGCTCATCAGTTTTCACTCCACAAGCAAAGGATTGATTGGAGAATGCGGTCGCCGCGGCGGGTATATGGAACTTCACGGCATTGATCCATATGTGCAGTCGCAGATCTATAAACTTGCCAGTAGTGGACTTTGCGCTGGTCTTGCTGGACAGGTCATGACTTCGCTCATGGTGAATGGACCCAAGGAAGGAGGCGAATCCTACATCGGGTTTGTTGAGGAAGAACGGGCAATCTTTGAGAGTCTGTCGAGGCGAGCCAAAACAATCGTCGAAGGGCTCAACAAAATTGACGGCATTGAATGTGAACCAGCCGAGGGTGCAATGTACGCCTTTCCTAGACTCGATCTTCCGAAGAAAGCCGTGCAGGAAGCCGAGGCGCAGGATTCGACACCCGACACCTTGTATGCTCTGTCTTTGTTGGACGAGACCGGAATCTGCGTGGTGCCAGCATCCGGCTTTAAGCAGAAAGAGGGTCGAATCGGCTTTCGCACTACCTTTTTGCCGCCTGAAGATCAGCTCGATCATGCTGTCAAAGAGTTTGCCCGACACCACAAGTTATTCTGCGACAAGTACTCGTAGTGTTTTGTACTGTTGTTTAATAATTATATTACCACCATTTCTCATACTTTAGATGCGCTTCCGGTACCCCACGACCCTTCAAGATCTCAACCGCGTCATCGATCATGACGGGTGGGCCACAGAGGTAGAATATGCTGTGGACAGATTGAGTCGAGAGGAAGCTACGCATCAGCTGTCGTCCAATTCCCTTCTCAACCACACTCTCTCGCTCAGCGTCCAAGTTATCGTCTTGGTCCCAGTTCTCTTGCTGTGTCAGTGCCAATACGAGACGATCTCCCCGACGTTTGTTGCCGTAGCAATCGGCTAAACTGGCTACCTCGTCGGCAAATACCAGTTCTTCTCGAGTCTTTGCGGCATAGAAGAGTGATGTCGCTGAGGCAGAGGCGGCACAAGACTCGCTGATGGTGGCCGTTGTACTCCTCGTCGTCGCAGCGGCTGCTGCTAGCCAGCGAGCCCTGTACATGGAGAGAATGGGAACAATCCCAATACCCCCAGCCAAAAAGACAGTCGGGCGTGTGGCAGTCCTCTGCTGATGATGCTCTTTGCTACTGAACGTACTCGCTGGCAGTAGCGTGCAGGAACCGCCAACTCGAATCTCCACGTTGCTACCCACACGGCTGGTGTCGTGCACCCAAATGGATGGTGCATGATTCGATCGTCGAACAGCAAGGCTGAGCTCTGGAAGGTTCTCTGGATCACTCACTAGCGAGAATCCTCCCACCCAATCAGTATGATTGGGCACGACAAAGTCGATCCATTGTCCGGGGGAAAAAGAAAAGGATCTACTTTGACGGATGATGCTGCTGCTGCTGGGACCTTCTTCGGCCTCGTCGTCCTCAAACAACAGCTTGAGGTGAATCGAGCACACGGTCGGACTCAGCATACACTTTCTGACTATACAGGTTTTTTGAAAGCCTGCTGCCGCCGCCGCCGCCGTAGCCATGGTGTGGGGATGCAGAAGTGCAGAGTGCAGAGTGTGTCAATGGTGTGTGATGGTATGGTGATGGTGACTGCCAGGCAGGAAGAACACGGAAAAGGTGATTCCGAGATAGTGACCGATTAAAACCTCACTCACGAGTAAAGATCGAGGTTTAGCGCGCGCGCGCATCGTGGTGGAAAAAGGTATGGTACGACTAGACAAGACTTTAGAGTAGTATACACAAAAACTTGAATATGCGCAGCGAAAAGAAGTCCGAATCCATTCTGCTCCCTCACTCCTCGTGGAGCTTGGGAGTGACGTGGCCGCGCGGGGCGAGCCGCTGCGCTTCACTCCATCGTGTTGCAAAAGCCACGATGTTGCATGCTGCTAGTTTGGACGGCGCAGTGTGCTAGATTCGGGGAGTAACTAAGTACGTTGGCTCCCCAACCCCAGCCCGGAACCCCTAGGAAAGACTGCGAAGCAATCAATTGGTTGGGAATACGGTCCCTTGCATCTAGCTGTGTCTGTGGCAACAGCAGCCGTCGGCGCAGAACCGCATCGTGTGACGAAGTCACCACGCTCCAGGGTGGGAATGGTGGGATTTTCAAAGGCTATTGAATGGCTCGATGTTGGTCAATGGTGGTCCCTGCGACTGAAGCGAGGAAAGTGAGCGTCAAAGACGCAATCTCGCTCGACAGAGCGCTCCGTTTCCGAGAAAACGCCGGAGGCTGATCGGGCAATAATCGTCGATCTTACAGGGACATCTCGATGACCGCTCGGAAAAACGTGCCCGCTTGAAGCATGTGTGTCTGGCACTCAATCGAATGCCAAAGATGCGAAGGGAAGATGAAACGCGCGGTTGGCGTTTCCCGGGGAAAACTGGATCAGACGTCTGTCTCGGACGGGTAGGTGGCAGACCACACAACCTCGTCGAACGTC
>Ga0307978_1002455_pt1 | contig 13099 bp, 6 predicted proteins | sample OrgLakmetage1056_FD_203151 | JGI IMG/M metagenome (GOLD analysis project Ga0307978, IMG submission 203151) | Saline water microbial communities from Organic Lake, Antarctica - #1056 | ecosystem: Environmental > Aquatic > Non-marine Saline and Alkaline > Saline | place: Antarctica: Organic Lake...
CCTCCGCACCGGCATGGTCTTGACGTACGTCTCGAAGTCTGCGAACAGCGGGACGTCGTCGTTCTGCATCTTCTTGTTGAAGTGGGCCTTGAGTCTGTCCTTTGGAGTGCCCTTCCGAACATCGAACACGAACATTCGATGAAAGGAGTGAGTAGAAGGCGTCCGTGGTTCGTCGTTGCGATGGTGTCGGCGTGGTTGTTGTCGACGGTGGTGTCGGCGGCCGTCGGCGCCGCCGGCCGCGGGAGCGACGAGTGCGCCGCGGCGTGCAGAGTTAGGCTCCCGCGACGTGGGCCTACCTCGAGTCGGTAGTGGGGTGCGACTGCGAGGGCTGCCGCGGGCGGCGCTCTTGTCGCAGGAGACGGCTTCGTAGCCCGCGAGCTACTTGGGCCCTGCGACAATCCGGACGTACGGGACCTCGGCGCACGGACCTCTCGAGCGTGGTGGACAAGGAGCTACAACAGAACCACACCGCTTCTTGGACAAAAAAAAGAGGCCACCTTCCAACAATTGGCAGACACCCTCGCGGAAACGACGAGGACGAGGACGACGACGCAGAGGCCAGCCAGCAATGATGGGAAGAGCCCCTGGTGCGTCGAGGTCGGCCTCGCTCGGAGGGCGGCGGCGTCTACCTCTTCCCGGGGTCGCGCCTCGTGTCTCGACGCGTCCGTCATCGAACGAAGCACCGCCGTGGACTACGACAGCGCCATCGCCGCGACCCCGGGTTGGCCGTCGTCGAGCTGCGGGACGCTCCACTTCGCCACGGCGCGCTTCGGGGGCGATCAACGGCGAGGGCAGCACCGACGGCACGCTCCTCATCATGGCCGGGGATGCGACGATCCCAACTCGTCAGCGGGCGTCGCGGGCGGCTGCGTCTCCTTCTGGACCGACAGCCTCGTGATGCCGGATGACGTTCCACCCTGGCGTGCTGCGCCTCGGCGAACGAAGACATCCTCGCCTACATCACGCGGGCCTCCATCATTCATCTATATGGATGATATTATTACAGCTTATAAAAAACATGAAAAAAACTACTATTATTATTCGCAGAAGGTTCTCCTCTTCTCGTCGTCGTCAGACTCTTTTTCCAGCAGTAGTCCACAACATCATAATAGTAGGAGAGTGCGGCGGAAGGAAATTTTTAGTAATTATTGAGGAGGAGATTATCATCGTTGTTGACAATATTCTTTTTTGAATTGAGCGATTGCGGGTAGAGGCTAAACGGCGACTCCCGGATCTCCTTCTTCTTACCTTTCGGCGTTTGAGTCATCATAAGAAGGCGGGGGGAAGAAACACGTGTTATTAAAAAAATCGAAGAATAAGGATCACACCATCTCTCTTAGCGCAGGTGCATCATCGGGCTTGTGCGCACCGAGAGTCAGTCGGTGAGTGGCGCACCAGGAGTTCCCCCCTTGAAGTCCAGACAATTGATTGAAGCGGGGGCGCGGTAACCACTCACTTTTTTGTTCCGGTCTCACTCCTCATCGTATTTTCCGGTACAACAAGGGGCCTTGCTCCCCAAAGCTAATTCCTACGAGCTAGTTGCCTCTTATTATAGATGATTTTGAATCTTCTTATTATTATTTATTATTATTCGTTTAGATTGAAGGTCCGAGCCATCCTGAGAGTTGCCGTAACCCACCGAGGAGTTCTAGGGCTTCCTCACCACGCATCAGCGTCACCGTGCCATTCGTGAAGCTTGCCCCGTTGACGAAGGGGGCCAATACAACGCCGTAAAAACTGAGGTCCTCGTTGTTCGGTTGTTCGCGGGTGATCCATTCCTTGAGCCTCGTCTCCTTTTCGCGCGCACCGTCAACATTTCCGCCGCCGTAAATATCGATGAGGACGACTTGGTCCTTCACGCGGAAGAAGAGGTCGGCGAGGGGGTGCGAGTCGTGTCCTTTTCCTTCGAGAACGTGGTAGATGACGTTCTCCTTCAGATTCGCGTTGTAAGTCGTCGTATTTTGACTGGTAGCAAAGAATCGGCCTGCTTCGAGGCTCTTGCACTCGATTGCGAACTTCTTATCCGCGAACCACAGCTCCTTGTCAATGAAAGATAGACAGGCGAGCGTCCACGCATACGAGGCTTCGAGCGGCGTCGCCGAAAGGTAGTCTGTGGCTGAGGTCAGCAATGTCGCGAGTCGATAGCGTCCGTCGCCGTAGACGGGCACGTCTGGGGCGTTTATGCTCAGGAGGTGCAAGAAGCTTGATGTCAGGAGCGTGCCCGCTCCGGTCTGGACGACGACGGCGTGCCCCATCTTCCGCAGAAGTCTATCTCCTTCGGTGCCGGGATACTGGTTCTCCTGGACACCCAACAGAATCTCGGCGGCGTCCGACTCGACCTCCGGCACGCCCAACGACGGCCACGCGCAGAGCGCGTTCCAGGCCTCCAGAGGCGACGTCCCGTCCGCGACCGCTTCAGCTGCCGCAGCGTTGAAGGCATCGCGGAAGGAGTTGAAGGTCCCTGAGGCCTTATGCACTCGTAGTAATCCAATGGTCTCGATCTTCATCGCGAGCCGAATCTTCAACGTCGCCCAGAGGCGGCTCTCAAGCTGCGTCAGCTTGCTCAGGTCCACGGGCCATAGAGTGCGGAACTCGTCGTCGAGGAGTTCGTCGATGACGACCTGGTCGAGGTCCAAGATTGGAACAGCCACGGGATGGCGGCACGTGGTTGCCGGAGCCCAGCTCGCTGGAAGCTCGAGCAGCTCTGTGCACGTCGCGTACACCTCCACTCTCGCCTTATTGGCGAGCGCCTCCATGCAGCCTCTGCGGAAGGCCGCCGACGCCACCATCTCATCGGGGTCGAGGCACATCTTCCGGTGTTCGTCCAGGTGGAGGAGGATTCGCCCGCCCGGAATCGTCTCGTCGATGAGCTTCTTCAAATCCGCCGCAGTTTCGTCCGTCCACGGAGGATTCTCGGGGTCGGCGAGGTCAATCTTCTTCAGACCTGTCTCCGCCTCGAAGAGACGCTTCAGGCACTCGAGGGCAAAGGCAGCGCCTTGCTCTTTAGCGGCCACGACGTTGCCCGATAGTTTCGTCTCGTCTTTGATTTCGAAGCGGTTCTCGCCGTTGTTGTCAAACGCCATATATAAATAATGCGTAAACGAAGTCGCTTCTTCTCTCTCAGCGCTCGCGAGGAAGCCCACTAGACCGCTCGCGGTCTTGCCGGACGATCGAGGAGCGGCAGCGTACTTGGCAGTACTTCTGGCCGGGTGGATATCTCGTTCGAGGTCGTTGCCCAGGCGTTCGAGGTCCTCGTCGCTGGCCCAGAAAGGCAGCTCGCAGAGTCGCACGTGCTCGCCGGTTTCCTGACTCCTCCGCACCGGCATGGTCTTGACGTACGTCTCGAAGTCTGCGAACAGCGGGACGTCGTCGTTCTGCATCTTCTTGTTGAAGTGGGCCTTGAGTCTGTCCTTTGGAGTGCCCTTCCCTGATGCCGGCGGTGCCGACGCCGACGCCTTCAGAGGCGAGACGTGGTGCGAGAGCTTGCACGCCGGTGGCGCCAGGCAAGAAGCGACCGACAACCTCAGGAAGAAGACGGGCCTCATACTCTTTATCCTCATCGCTCTTCGCCTCCTCCTGTCCTGTCCGGATGGATGCTTGATGATGATCCTTCTCATCATTTCTTCAACAAGCGGACCGGAGGGCCCGTCCCAGGGTGAGTTTACATGAGTGCGGCGCGACCCCTAAATACGCTTGGGTTTATGATGCGCGCATGCGCGCGCCGTCGCAGTTTTATGTTAATGGGTGCTGATATTATGTGTCAAGATTATCAGGGCAACGAGGGTCGTGAAGCGCGAAGGAAGATTCGACGGACATTATGGGAGGTACGCAGGCAGAGGGAACAAAAGGAGACGCTCTTAATGGGAAAGAGTCTAAAAAAGGGGACCAGGCAGCGCAAGGGAGGAAGGAGAGAGCAAGAAGAAAGCGGAGGCGTAGTTGTCGAAGATTGTCGAAGATCTTGCTGTCGAAGACGAGTCGAAGCCGAGTCGAAGCCGAGTCGAAGAAAGAGCTTCCTACAGGAGCAGTGTAATAGGCAGCCTTTGCGGCCGCAAGAATGTCGGCGGCGAGGTCGGCGTGGGCGGGTTATTTTCTTGCGGCGCCACCGCAAAAGCGAGGCTTTCGTCGTCTTCGTGGAGAGCGCTTTTCGAGAAGAAAAGGCGCATCTGTGGGTGGACCCCCTGGAAGTTGGCGTGCAAGAGATACCCGTAGACGCCGTGGCGATGGGCCCAGATGGCGTCATCTTTCGTCGCGAACTTGTAGCCGCGGCGCCTAATATACATGTGAGACACATGTGAGACGGAAACGTGAAAGGCGTGAACAAAATATGCAGGAGACGCGGGGGTATTACAAATATTTAGCGACGCGCTTCGCCGTGCGTGCGAAGTCGGGGTCCGAAGTGGCGCGCCTGACGACGTGAAGGAGGCGCTGTTCAACGCAGAGGCGCGTTTCGGGATACGCGTATGCGAAGAGGCCGAGGCGCGCGGCGGCAGTCTCTTGCGTCGTGAAGGGGGTATGCTGGAGAACGGCACCTAATATGAGAGAAGCGATAGTCAGATGTATGTATACTGACGGAGCTCACAGTGGGCGAGGTCGTAATTTTTTTGCGGGTGCATCGGATCAAAAACCCGACTGATGGGATTTTGTCGATACACGATGATCTGTAACGGCGCTAGAGGGACGTCAATGCAGTTTTTCCTGCCGTTCGCGAGGCGCTGGCGGATCTTTAAGGTGAGCGTCACGATATGCATGGAGGACCTCCCATTGATACGAGGGGCATGCGCGTTATAGTCGGCGGTGCGTCTGTGGCCGTCGTCGATATGGATGATGTCGCTGACTTTTACGCCAAAGACGTCAGAGAGGTCACGAGAGGCCTTATTGACATACGCGCCAAGCACATCGGCGATGTCGTTGTTGGAAAAGTGCGACGGTACCGCGGCGGAGAAATCGATGTCGCCGTAGGCCTCGACGCTCCCTTGAAAAGGGGTTTCTTTTCGGAACTCCTTATGGAGACTGGCGGCGGCGCCGCCAGTGATGCCGCTTACTGCCTGCCCTCGGTTGATGTCGGCTTGTAGGCGCATCATAGTTGCGTGGTCGGGCATTCGTACTCTCAGGCGTTGTCCTAGGCGATTCGCGTTGTGCGTCGGGGCGAAGCCCCCGAGGAAGGGGCTTAGCTTCTCGATTAAAGAGTTATTCGTCAAGGACCGCGAAAATAGAGACGAGTTCGTCGCGACCTCCTTGAGTAAGACCGTCGTCATGGCGTCGACGAGGATCGACGGCAAGGGGTGTCCTCGTTCGCGTGCAGCCACGCAGGCCTGTAAGAAGAGGTGCCTTTGCGTCCGCGGCAGGGTCTTGTCGAGCGGATTCTGCAGCGCGCGCACCACCATCGGCACGACTGTTTTTTCCTTGAAGATTCGGACCCAGGTGCCGTCGCCGCCCTTGCCCCAGTTGCGGACACAGACGAGGGAGCTGTAGACTTTGAGCGCCACCATGACGGCGGCAAGTGTTGTTTTTTTGTTTTCCCCGGGGTGTAGGTAGCTTACGACGGAGGGACCAGACGTTCCTTGGGGATCGAGGACGAAGGTGCTGTCGGGTTGTACCATGCGGCGCGCACGCGTCGCCGCGCCACCCTGGGGCTGCGAGTCTTCTAAGCTTCTCTGCATCCTTCGTTGCGTGTGGCACAATCCAAAGATATATTCATGTGCCACTCCATGACTTTGACGTCAGATTCTTGGGTATCCTGTTTAGGCAGGATTCGACATATCTTGTAGACAGGGATGGGTCGAGGCCCTAGCCTAGGGCGGGCATCGCGTCTAGGATGCTGTAACCCTTATTTTTGTGGTATCTTTGAGTATCTTTAGAAATAAAAGCTGTCTGCAACGATGGCACCAAAGACTTTTAAAGCCGGGAAGAAGGGGGCATCGAAGCTGCGACCTTTCGACGTGAAGGCCGCTACTCTGACGGCGCCGAAGGCACGGAAGGTGGCGCCGAAGGATGTGGGTGTGACGGCATGGGCGACAACTTATCAAAAAGGGCCGCACAAAGGCGAGACCACGGGGCGAATGGTCTTGTCTTTCTCCTTCCCGGCGAGCTTGAACCCGGCCTTTAAAGAAGCCCTCGCGGACCACACGTGGGTCGGCACGCCGAAGTGGAATAATACCCAGAAGACGTATGATTTAACGGCCTCGTGCCCGAAAGTAATGGAGGCGTGGATGGCGAAGATTGACGATACGAACGCCTTCAAAATGGCCTACGCTTCCGTGGCCATACCGCCGATTCCGGAGGGCTACACGCCCCCGGTGATAACCATCGTTGTCCTCGACGATGGCCGCGTCTTTCTTGACGCGACGCCGGCGAACGCGCTCTACCACCACCGCGATGCCCTCAAGACGGAGGATGTTGCTTTCCAGTACGAACGGAACTTTGCCGACGTCGCGGGCCTCGACCGGAGCGTGTCCAAGGACGCCGTGGACCCAGACGTTGTCATCGACCTCCTGAACGAGTATGGATTCGACGTCGACGAGTCGAACCTGGCGTCGACGACCTATGCGGAGCTTCGCGACGCGAAGCAGGAACCCTGAGTTTTCGTTGCTTGTGGAAACGTCCACGGCGACTGGACTCCAGCGCCCAATGCCTTCTACCTGCCGTCCATTGCTTGTTTCGTGTTCAGCGGCGCTGTGTTTCCAGCGTCCCCTTTTTACTCTTCTGAGCCACGTGTGTCCTTCGCCTCTTCCGAGAACATCTTTGCTTTTTCTTAGATTCATCGCGGAACACGACACGGACCTTTGCGTGGTGTTCAGCCCTTTTTGTTTCCCTTTTTGCAGTGCCGCGGTCTGTGTTTCTTTTTCCCCTGTGGGAGTACGTAATAAAAGACAGACACCAATATGTATGCATTAGGTCCCAGCGGGTGGGCAGCGAAGACGGGGAGGAGAAGACATGTTATGGATCTTAACGGTAGAGTTCGTGTGGGACAATATATTTAGAGATTTAGGCGGGTATTTTAGGCGGCTAAAGAGTTAGGAGGTGCGTCCACGCGGTCAAGGAGGGCCGTGTACACTGTGTTCACAATGAGAAGGTGGCCGTCGCCGTTGACGCAGGTGCGGTCAGCAACGACGCCGAAGCGCGTGCGTGAGCCCACACGTGAAAAGCAGACGTTCGCTTGTCCATGGGCAAAGAAGGGGTCGCGGGCGTCGTAGAGGGCGCGCCAGAACGTCTGGCCTTGGCCGCGGTGCGAGGTGAGGGCGTAGGCGGGAATGAGGGGGAACTGACGGCGAACGACAATATGGGAGCCGTAGACTCCCCGTGGTTGGAATTTAAAAATGACCCGCGGTATCGGGAAGATTTTTCCGGAGGCGAGCTTGACCTGGATGGTGTGGCGGGCCAAGTGCACGATCTCGGCGCGGCAGTTTTTCACGAGACCGGCCTTACGATCGAGGCTCACGGCGAGAATGACGACGTCTTTGACGTAGAACGACATAGTCCCGTCTGGGATGCCGCCGTCGTCGTCGCAGACGAGCTCCTGCAGGTTGCCTTCATCGAAGGGGCACGTGTCATCGAGGGGTACGTCGTCACCTTCGGGAATTTGCAGCTTGTGCGTAGCGACGTACGTCTGCTTTCTGGCGTTTGAGCGCGCAGCGCGACGGGCGGCGACCTTGTCGTTGTACCAGCGTCGGCGACTGTGGCGGTTGCACATAATGACATTTGCGCGGTTTGTGTCAGCATCGACGAGGTCTTCGCAATGAGGTCCAAAGACCCAAGTCAAGGCGTCGTCGAGTGCCGGCCCGTCGTGGTCGGCGCGGAAGATGTTGGTAACAATGGGCACGGCGACGACGGTGATACCAGCCGCTGCGTTATTCCGAGTATCGTCGACCGTCGCCGGGAGGAGCCCGCGGCTAAGTTGCTGAAGCATGGCGTCCCATTCTGGGTCCTCCGCGGTGCGAATCGATTGGCAAAGTCGAAGCCGGAAACAGTGTGCGAAGTAGGGGCTAAAGACAAAGGAGCTCTCTATGATCAAGGTCGGGTCGCGAACATTCGGGACGACGGGTATGAGCTGTAGGGGGTCGCCAACGAGGACGACGCGGCAGGTCGCCTGCTTATGATACAAATACCGAATGAAACATTCAATATAACAACGCGCGAGACTCATGGCCTCATCGACCACGAAAACGCGTACCGCCATCAAGAACTCCTCCCGTTGCTGCGTCATCGTGCCCTCCGGTGGAAAGGCAATTTCGTAGTTGTCATGAGTGTCGGCCCGGACTGGGATCTTCGCGGCGGAATGCGTCGTCCAACCGTCTTCGTAAAGAGTTGCGGCGAGGGCCGTAGCGGCCGTGAGCATGATGAGGATATTTTCGGCGCGCAGGTCGTGTGCGATTTTGGTGATCGTCGTCGTCTTCCCGCAGCCAGCTTTTCCGTCGCAAAAGGCGACTTCAAGTTTCGTGGGTGGCTGGAAAGACGTTGCGGGGACACCGCCGACGTCGCTGGCTCCGAAGACCCAGTTGCGGACGCAGTTTTGTTCTTGCGAGTCATTAAAGGGATCGAGGCGAATAGCGTCGCCGCGACGCCGCTGCTCAGCGGGATCATAGCGAATGCGCTCTCGTTCCAGCTCTCGTCGGATCGCGCGAGGTTGAAGCAGGGGGTCGTGTCCGACAAAGGCGACGTAATCTTTCCCGTTCGCGGCAAAGCGATCGTGGAGGTCCGTGAAAACGGCGTTGCGCGCTTCCGCCGGCGTGTGACCCTTTTCGCGGAAGTCGAGTGCCATATAATCGAGTATGGTGTAGGGCTCTTCCGCGATGAGCGTAATATGCTCGGTAGACTTAAGGAGCGACGCGGCCGCGGTATATCCTTGTAAAAGGCACATAACTAAAAGGGAGCGGATAGTCTCGGGCGCCGCGTGAAAGGTGGCGATAGCTTCCACGATCGCGAGTCGAGGCTCGTCGCCCGTCACGAGGATCTTGCGCGCGATGCATGCCTCTTCGTATGAGGAATACACTGGGTTCGCGAGAGCCATTTCGAGATCGTCGTCGTCGACGTGCCGACGAAAGTGTTCGAAGCCGCTGAAGTTCGCGGACGCAAACGCCGGTATGCTCGTGACGAGAAGCCGCAGGTACCAGGCGATTGTGCCGATGGGGGCTTGGACGATACGCGCAATGGCGGGGTCATCACGGCGCAGCCTGCGTATGTAGCGGTACTTGAAGCTGTAACTGCGTCCATCGCGGACATCTCGGAGAACCCGGAAAAAGGCAACGCGACCGTCGCGCAGAAGCTGCGGCCACAGAGGCGATCCAGGCTGGAGATGCGCCACTTCGCCTAGGACGTCGGCGCGTACGAGACCTTGATGTTTGAGTAAAGCGTCGTCGACGGTGACTGCGTCGACCGGAGATTTTGTTGCGACGGCGCCGTCGCTTGGTTGGACGTCCCAGTCCGAGTACCAGTCGTCGAATCGCGCAGAGCGCGTGCTCTGGAAGAGGGGTCGATTAAGATATTTTTCGAAGATGGAAAAGCCGACGTCGTTGGCCTGGCGGTAGGTGTCGCGGGTGTCGTGCGCATGGACCACCAAGGGAACGGGTTCTTGATGAAAGTTCTGGAGATGGGAACTGCGCCAGCAACTTTCTGTCGCCATGGTTTCCCGGGTCGTGTTCCAGACGTCAATTTCGTCGTGATCGTTAAGCGGTTTGCGCAGGGTTGTCCGGTTCATCGCGTTCCCTTTAAACTGGTACTTAAACATGTAGCTAAAAAGCAAGTTGTTGACGCAGATTTCGAAACAGTGGTGCGTGCGAAAGTACAACATGAACCACGCGTTCCAAGGGACGATCATGACGTCATCTTCGGCGCGCTTTAACCAGATGCGATTATCGTCGCCCATTTTAGTGTAGGTCGCTGTCGGCTTCGGGAAATTCTTGAGGCAGTAGTCAACAACTTTCCCATCTTTCCGTGTGCGGCACCAGCAACTTGGCTTGTCGAGACCGTTCGGGTGACTGTGGACCTGCGTCCCGCCAAGCGCACGGGCGTGATAAAGACGACTCCAATGAGGTTGCCCAGGAGCCGGCGTCTCGCCAGAAACGAGATCCTGAAGCTCGTTCAGGAGAGCGGACGGTTCGCAAATGCGAAAGTCGTGGACGATGTCGGGATGCACAAAGTGCGGGGTGTCGACCCCGTTTATTCGAAGATCGATGCTCTTCGTAGGATCCCGCAAATAAGAAAGGTTAATTTGACCTCGCGAGGCGCGAATGAAGTCGACGTTGAGGAAAGTCTCGGCCGGCGCGAGCATCCCAAAATCGCACAAAACCTCGAAAGAGGGCACGCGACCAGACACGAGACCGTCGACCCAGGGCATCGCGGTCCCAGGCACGGCGCCGCGACTGGCGTCCGCGTCGGCCAGTTGGGGTGGCATCTTTGCCGGCCGGTAGGCGACGTGGACGTGAACGAGAGCCCGGCTTTGGTACTCGATCGAGTAGATGATGTAGCCGCCGCCCGTCGATTGCATCGGAAAAACAAACTCGATAGTCGTAGTCCCGTCGTCGCTGACACGCGTTGTCTCGGTCGGGCGTCCGAAATTGCGGAAGATGGTCCCATTTCGGAGACGCGCAATAAAGGCGTCGAGTTTACCCTTGAAAGCGAAGGCAAGGGTTTCGCAACGATCCCAATGGCACTGACGGTCGCCATTACTAAAAATGGGCAGCGCCGTCGTGATTTCAGGCCACGCGACCGATGTTGTCATAGTCATCCAGAGAAGAGGAGGCCCTAGTTTGCGCTCGGCCGTAAGTGCGTTGGCGATACGCTGGCGCATATCTCGTGGACACCCGCTAAAGGACGCCGGAATAATGGTCCGCGTCGCTGCAGCGTCTCCGTTGTGACCGTCTGCATCGCCGGTGATGGCGCTGTCGCTGCTATTAGCCGGCAGGAACCCTGTAAGACGCTGCTGCTTATGAGCAAAGAAAGCTAAGCAATTGTCCATGTTTGCTTGATGCCTGTCAATGACGAACTCGTCTTGAAGGCGGCCGAACATCTGCAGTAACGAAAAGCGCCGCGGCGGTGAACCTTCCAGGAACGAAAGCGCATTTGCTGGAAAGGACACCGGAAGTGTCAGATACTCTGCTTGCGTCCCGCGGGGTTCGCGTCGACGATAAGAAAGAGCGTCAGCAACCTCGTCGCTTTCTGGACTCCAGCCCGTCACGCCAGGTTGCATCATAAGCGCCATGGTAACGTTGTTGATGGAGAGCTTCTTCGCGGCGCCCATCCGAGTGATATTGCGGCAGGAATATTCGTAAATGCTCGTGGGGTCAACCACGTTGCCGAGAGGCCAAAGGGAAGGATAGCGCAAAGGGAGATAGAGGGGGTCTGTCGCAGTGATGCGGGTCTGCCTTTCGTTCCCAGTCGAAAAAAGAACCCGCCGCGGCCCGGCGACGGCTCCCGGGGGACGTGTCGTGAAGGCGCGTAAGCTCGACGTTGTTCCCGCGCGTTCGACAGCCACAAAGGCGTGCTGTTCCGCGTCCCGCGCGAGGGCGCGACCGACGTCGTAGCGGCGCGTTCCATCGTCAAGAACGGACACCACATTATCGGTGGTGATGCGCATGATCGGCATGGCCCCAAAATCCTCGAAGGCCTGGGCGAAGGGGGAACATCGGCGAAGAAGGCTGTCGTATAAATGGATGTGCGAAAGACGAGGCATCGTTGCTCGCGAAGTGCCTTGCATTTTCAGATTTTCGAGGGAGTCTTCCGGATCTTCGAAAAAGGTAGCGGACGGGTCGGTGAATCCCAGTTCAGTGACATGCTTGATTTTCCGCCAACATTGACCTGTGACGCGCATAGATTGCGTATCATCCGGAATACGAGACTGGCCTCGCGGAAGACAAAAAGCGGCGAAGGCATGAACGTTGTTCAAGGCACGAGACGCTTTGGACACATTTGCCCGAGCAAGCTCGATCTGTTCTTCTTCGAGGGGGAGTGTTTCATTTGCGACGAAAGTACCACTATGACAGCATAAGGCACGGGGCACAACGTGCGCACGGTGAGCTCCGCAGAACTGGCACTGCGAGATTTGTTCCCAATGATTTACAGGGTGCCGTCGCTCCGCGTCACTAAAAACCACTATACTTGTCTTCTGGTGCAGCTGCAAATAGTAGTCATAGGCAAATGAAGCAGAGGCCTCCGCGACCGTGAGACCATCGCGAACATGTCGTAGTTGAGGACAAACCGCTATCGCCGGAGTTACGGCTGATGGGAAACGATCGAAGTAAAAGTTGTCTTTGGCCAGGGTTCGCCCGCCCATATATGGCGACAAAGAAACAACCATTTTCCACTCGGGGGGCTCATCGCTTGCCTCGTAGTCCGCGCGATCCGTTGCCGTGAGGTCTTCTCCTTGTCTGTACCTTTGGAAAATGCCCGCAACGTGAACAGAATCGAGGTTCCGCGACGTCCGCTGCACCGCCTTTCGTTTACGATCCTTACGATGGAATTCGAGAGCGGTCGCATTGCCCTTAGCCGCCGCCGCCGTTACGTGCTTTCGCTTTTCTTGCTCCCGTTGTCGATCGGCCTCATTCTTATTTTTCTGCTTCTCGATCGCTGCGGAGTCGCCGGCGCAGGCCGCCGTTTTTAAATCGCTGCGGCGTCGTCGATCAGCCTCATTCTTATTTTTCTGCTTCTCGACCGCTGGCGAGTCGCCGGCGCAGGCCGCCGTGATGACGTCCCTACAGCGTTGTCGATCAGCTTCATTCTTCTTCCTCTTCTTCTCGAGGGCTCCCACGTCGCCCGCGATCGCCGCCGCCTTGTTACGAGCACGCCTCGCTCGTTCGGCAACGATCTTTTTACGTCGCCTTTCGGAGGCAGCTCCATCTTCGGCCGCACGCGCCACCGGTGGACGCGGAACAACGGCAGCACTGTTACTTTCCTCCTTGCAGCGGCGCCGCTTCTTGTGATCCCTAGGAGAAATCACCTCCTCCTCGTCCTCGTCCTCATCCTCGTCGTCGGTAGGAGCAATAAAATCCCTGAGAGACCCCGCGCTCCCGACGCTCTCGTCGTCGTTGTCGTCGTCATCGTAATCGCCGCTGGCGACACACTCGTCGTCGAAGAAGGAAGCCATGTTTTCTAGAACCTCCTACAA
>Ga0307978_1002465_pt1 | contig 13077 bp, 9 predicted proteins | sample OrgLakmetage1056_FD_203151 | JGI IMG/M metagenome (GOLD analysis project Ga0307978, IMG submission 203151) | Saline water microbial communities from Organic Lake, Antarctica - #1056 | ecosystem: Environmental > Aquatic > Non-marine Saline and Alkaline > Saline | place: Antarctica: Organic Lake...
TGGTGGTGCAGCTGCAGCAGCAGATAGTGCTCCGGTGCCCGTGCGCTCTCTTGTGCAGACGCGAGCACTCAACTTGATGGCTCCCAAGCAAGGTGGTGCAGTCCTCAGCCCTCAAAACAACAACAACAGCAGCAGCAGCAGCAGCAGCAGCAGAGCGAAGAGCACACGCCGGGAGCGGCCACCGATGGTGCCTTTGGTGCCGGACAGTGAACCTCCTTCTTCGCCTCCACAAGCGGTTGCGGTCGTTGCTGACCCTCCGTTTGAGTCGCCTCCCGTTGCAGACGATGGTTTGAACAACAGCAGCAGTAGCGACCACCTTTCGACGCAAACTGCTGCTAGTGCAGAAACTGCTCCAATTACCGCTAACAATCCAGGCGCTGCTAGCAGTGGCAGCAATGACTCGCCGCGGAACCGTCTAACTTCTCCTCGGCCTCAGTCCCCCTCTGTAAACCCACGGGACCAAGGACTGGGCCCTTACCCAGTCCTCTTGCGCGCGACGCGAGCCAACGGCCGCCGATCCCCGTCGCCCGATGCTGGCCTGCCGCCGTACCGCCGGGCTGCTCGCTCGCCTTCGCCTGTGCCAGTGCACGCGACCAGAGCGCAAGCGCCTAGCACCCCGGTGAATGCTTCACAACCGTCACAAGGTGCATCAGCAGCAACAGCAGCAACAGCAGCTCCAGGCTCAAGCAACAAAGAAAAGAGCAGTGCGTCACGCCCCCCGTCCGCGCTGTTGCCTCCTGCATCGGCTCTGTCGCCGCGAGCAGCGCCGCCACCCTCGGCGCCACGGTGGTCGATGGTGCGCAACAACAGCGGCAGCGAGCGAGGCAGCAACAACGGTGGTGGGTTTGGCAGTAGCTCGTCCGCAGATCCTTCGAAGATTGGCCTAGTACGCTCGCAGTCAGCGGGGCCTCGCGCTCGCGCCGCCGGTGCTGCTACGCCTGTTGCAACTCTTACAGGCATTTCAGCTCTTCGCAGCCCAAGCAGCCCTAGCGCTGCGAGTGCGCGCAACGGTGGCAGTAACATTGACCGAGGTGGCCCGATTCAACCGAGCAAGAGTTCGTCAGAGCCACCTTCTAACGAACCGGGGCCGTGGCCTGCTTCTCCAGTCCCGGCGGATGGCTCAACCCTCCTCGACAATCCTTCGCTCTACGCAACTTCGTCATCATCCTCGTCAGATGACGACAATGCCACCGCTGCAGCAGCACCGCCAGGAAGTGGAGGAGTAGGAAACGGGCGCGCAGTGTCAGCGCCGCCACGTGCAAGGCCAGGAAGTGACCCGTCTTCTGGAACAGCAGCAGCAGCAGCAGCAGTGTCGCCACCACCACGCTCGATTTTGCCTCGGTCCTCGGCGTCCTCCCCACTATGGTCTGCAGTGCGGCCATTGCAACAACAATCGCCGCGCCAGCAGATGCCACCTCCGCCGCCCGTGCGATCCATTTTGCCTCCTCCTAAGTCAGCTGCCAGCAATGGACTTAACAAACAAAAGGCGAACCTTCCAGCGACCGCTTCAATAGCCGAGCCCAAGGACACTGGCACTAGCAGCAGCAAAGGAGCGTCGGAAAGCAAAGCTGCACGCATGGCAGCAGCAGCAGCGGCGGCAGCAGCGGGGGCCTCTACGCCAGCTTCAACGTCAGCGCCAGCACCAGCAGAAGTAGGAGCGCCAGCAGGAACTGAAGCAGGGACAAGGGCAACGTCTCCCACCAAAAAGCGGACGGTGTCATTTCAAGACCTGCCGCCACCCCATAGCAATCGCCCGCCGAGCCCTCGCGCGGGCTTAGGTGGAGCCGTTTCCGATCAGCCTGTGCTCGGAAGCGTTCAGTCGCCTTCTTTCCGCGAAGCATTCGCCATTTTCAATCAGCGGACTTGAGCCCCAAAATGCTAGACATGCGGCCTACTATCTTCTTTCTTGTTCTTTGAAACTAATTTCTTCATAGAGATAGGAGATAGAAGCACCATGAATACACGGGTCGACTTGCTCTCAAGGTGGAGGGCCTTGAAAAGGTTTCGAAAAACGCTGGAAGGCGACCTCAACTAGCGTCAGTGCCGCTTGCATGTTGCTGTTTGTATTTCAAGGGGGGGCTTTTCTATTCACTTCCACTTCCACTCCGCGGACGAGGAAGGAGTTCCTGTCCCGTCAAAGCCTCTTATGGCTCAGGGGCAGAACAATAGGCGCTTTGCGCGCCGGAAGGCACACTTTGACCTCTGCCGAGTGGACCTCGCAATCCGCGTGTCACGAGCTTCTTTGCTCGCGCACCTTCCTCTTTATTGTTCTACGGAATGTACAACACCCACAAATTTCTCACTTTTCACAAATTTTCCGAGGGATTTGGCCAATGCCCCTCTCCCTCCTGAATCATTCCGCACTTGCATTGTTTGCGCAACGCACACGCATTCCCACTTCTGCCCGCAGCATTGGCTTCTGTGCCATTTGGGTTTGTATTAGTTCGAGTTCGGATATTGCATATGTTTAGTACAATACTGCTTTAACTTTGAACTCAAGACTTTGATTCCCCTCTATACTCTCATTCAGCGCGCAATCGCACAGCACACAAAATCCATCTCTGACATTTATGTACTTCAGGTGAAATATTAGCTGTATTGCTGTGAATTGTGAATTGCTTTCTTTGTCTGGCTAATAGCCAATTGCCCCCTTATTCCGGCCGGTCGGGACCTGAACTAAATCTTTGGTAATTGCCAAAATCAACGTATTGATCTGCGTAACCTTCCATTTATGTATCTGTTAGCCCTTTAATTCCGGCCCTTCTGTTGCTGAGTGCGCCAAAGCGCACTATGCCAGCAAGCAGTGAGGTGCGGAGTTACAACCCCAGCCGCACAGCTGAAGTAGCGGCGCGGGCCGCGTAAGGCAGCTGTTCCAGCGAGGCGCTGGGAACCGAGTTAGGCGCCGAGCTAATACGAAACTAAGCGAGAAAGACGGAAAGTGAGAGAAGTCGTACTACTTCCACTCCCAACTGAAATTCTGGAATTGGGACTGCCAGAAACCGGTGGGAGCTCAACCAAAGCCACCGAGCGACCTCACAACTTTTATAGTAAGTTTTGAACCTCTTGCTCCCGAACGAGTAGGTGAGCTACTTCGGTTGCCCTTCAAACATTTTTCTTCTCTTTTGCGTACCCTTCGGGAAGGGGGTTCACGACCCAGCCTCGAGTCGTCTCGAGGCAGGGAGCGAGCAACTGAACGTACCCCCTGTAAGTACTATCCCTCTCCTCGTTTCTTCAACTACGAACTCAAGCTAAACCGGCGATCGTGTAATCACCGGAACCCCCATTCAACCCGGGATAAAACTATCTAGGAGCAGCACAGTTTTTCTCTCGGATTTACTGAGTTTGTTTTTCCCCTCTTTTTTTTCTTTTTATACCATACTACTGTAGTCAAGAGGTGGGCAATCAGACCACAAGGCGACGTGAGGATGGGGTGGGTAGGTGGGTTTTGGCCGTCCGGCTGGAAAAAAGACACCCTCTTGACTGTAGTGCAATTTTTTCCTCCCTCCTCCTTTTCCCCGATTTTAGACTTCTAAAAAGTATCCACCAGCAAAAGCACCAGCACACCAGCACACCAGCACCATCTGGGGTTGGAGCTCGTTGGAGCCGCAAGTAGCAAGCAGAGGCGCCATCGTTTCATCCTTCACCGGCAAAGTGAGCTTTTCTTTCGCTGGATTGATAGAGACTGTATCCGTTCTCTTTCAGATTTTCATGTTTTCGCTCTTGTGTTGCTCTGCATGCCCTGCCTAAAAGTGTCATGAAATTATGCATACTACACAATAGTATCGATGAGCGCGATCTGTGTTAGCATGTGATCACACGCGTGAAAATCGCGTAGCTGGCGGGAAACCCTATGTGCATGCACAGTATGACTTATTCAGCTAGTCTGCCGGCCTGATCTTCTCTGACTGCTCGTGTCCTGGCTTGTCTGCGTGTTTTTTTGGCGCAGATTTGTAAATATGATCTTGCAAGAAGCTACTCTCGCTAGTCTCGCGAGTGTGAGCGTTCTCGGCGTCGAACCTGGAAGTCTCGTTCTCACGGCTGTCGCAGTCCTCTGCAATGCCATTGCGGCGCATGCAGAAGCCTCGAGCGGTAACGATGCCTTCGTCCAGGAAGCAGGCCGTCGCGCAGATGCCGCTCATCGGCTCATGACATCACTTGCTGGGGCGACTTTCCCAGATAACCACCCCTCCCTGGCTCGCGTGGTGGACGTTCTCATTGATCTCGAGACGCGCGCTCGTATGTGGTGTGAATCATCAATGTTGAGCCGGCACCTTGCATTCAGTCGTTTGGGTATCTCGAAGGCGTGCAAATACCGCGATAATTTTCAGCAACTTTTTGCGCTTCTCGACCGCGCGCTGCAAGAGCTCATGTCCACCGTGAAGGTCGAATCCAACTGCAACCTTTCAGAATTGCAGGCGCAACTCAGCCAAGAATTTAGTGCGGCAGCAGCGGCAGCGGGTGAGCGTGCAGCGTCGCAAACAGAGGCACTGCAGAAGCTGGGAGGCCAGAGTGCCTCCTTGGACGCCCTCCTTGCGAAATCGCGCACTCAAGCCATCGCCCTCGCAGAGTTGGAAACCCGCCTAGACAGCATCTTGGAAAGTCTTAAAACAGACCTTGCTGCGGGTGCGCAAGTTGTTCTCGTGGCCGCGAAAGCAGCGGCTGCGGTGGCCGAGGCCATGGAACAGCACGAGAGCAGCGGTGGCGGTGGTAGGCGCGGCGCGGAGGACAACACGGACGAGATCGTGGCCGCCCTGACAGCAAACATCCTGAATCTTGTCGTGCCAGAATTGCTTGAGAAATTGGAGGCTGATGGCAAGCTTACGAGCGAGGCAGTGAAGAGTGCTAAGGAAGCAGTGTTAGGCGAGGTGCATGGCGTCGAAAGCACAGAGCGAGCAGCTCGGGAGCGTTTGAATCGTTTTGAAGCGCTCAGCCAATGCAGGGGCGTAGACATGGCCTCAGTGTATAGGTATGAACCGTACAACTTCGATGATCCTGACGACCAAGAAAAAGCTTCCCTTGGTGAAGGCCAATTTGGCGAAACTTTTCGCATGCTGAACATGAATGACATGGTCGTTTACGCCGTCAAGCTCGTCAATCTTAAAAAGGCCAAGCTAGAAGAAGCACAAGTAAAGAAAGAATCCAAAGTGCTTGGGCAACTCTACCATCCAAATATCGTGCGTTACTACGGTTGCTTTTACTACGGCAAGAAGAACAAATTTTGGGCCATCGCTATGGAGTACCTTTCGGGTGGTTCGCTCCTCGCTAAAATGAAATCCTCGCCCAAGCCAACACCGAAGCAAAGGCTGCGGTGGGTGCTTGAAATTGCGTCGGCGCTGGCGCACATGCACGAACACAATGTCCAACACCGCGACCTGAAGCCCGACAACGTGCTCTTTGCTTCGGAAGCGCCCAATGCACGGGTTGTTGTCATTGACCTCGGCCTCGCCTGCTTGAACCTCGCCAAGTCGAAAGCGTCCAAGGCCGTTGGCGCAGAAATGTACCGCTCGCCTGAGAAGGCTCTCGGAGAGCGCTATGGCCCTGCTGACGACGTTTGGGTCCTCGGCCTCATCGCAGCATGCTTGGCGCTCGGGCAGCCGCTGGAAGATTGGATCGAAGAAAGCGGCGGCAGCGGCGGCCTCTTCGCGCTGAATCGCTCGAAGGTAAACAAGTTTGTGGCCGAAGCGGTAGCTCTCTGTCCATCCCTCGGTGCACTAGCCGCTGCTTTGTTGATTCAAGACGCGAGCTTGCGGCCAACGGCAGCATCTGTGGCGGAATCGAAGGGCGATGCTGCAGCGCTGGTGCGTCCAAGTGTCAGTCCGGACGCGATCACTGAAGAGCAAGAAGAAAACGAAGATGATGGTAAAGTTGCAATCGATAGAAAGTGGAAGCTTGAGGCTGAGGCACGAGTACGAGAGGCTGAGGCACGAGCACGAGAGGCTGAGGCACGAGCAAAAGCAGCTGAGGCAGAGGCAAGAGCATTGGCGGCTGAGGCTGAAGTGCAACGCTTGCGCGAGGTGCCGAAACATGCATGTCTACTGGACTCTTTGTACTCCTCTTACTTCTTTTACTTTTCTGGGTCTGGGTGTATAGGCGAAGCAAGAAGAAAACGAGAAAGCGAAGCGAGAAGAAGAGGCGAAGGCGAAGCGAGAAGCCGATGAAAAAGCTAAACAAGAAGCAAATGAGAAAGCGAAGCGAGAAGAGGCGGCAAAGCGAGAAGCCGATGAAAAAGCTAAACAAGAAGTAGAAGAGAAAGCGAAGCGAGAAGAAGCAAAGGCGAAGGCAAAACGAGAAGCCGATGAAAAAGCAAAGCAAGAAGCAAATGAGAAAGCGAAGCGAGAAGAAGCCAAGGCAAAGGCGAAGCGTGAAGCAGAAGAGCTGAAGGTGGCTGAGGCGTGTGCCGCAGTGGGCCATCCCATGGGGAGCAAGTGGTGTTGGACCTCGAGCGACGCTAGAATTGCAGCGGGCGAGGTGGGCACGGTGGTGGGCTATTCGCATGAACACGGTCAAGTCCGGGTCAAGTTCAGCAAGGGTACCTGGCCTTTGGCTCAACTGATCACTCTCGAGGCGTGGCAGGAGCGTGAAGCGGTACTTTCTTATGCACTTCCGCATGTTGTTTTTTGTCGGGCGCCCCGTCAACTTTATTTACCTTTCTTCTTTTAACAACCTTTGAGCATAACTCGTTTACTGCCTTGTTTGTTTGCACCCTTGGACGTTCTGGGGCTCTAAAGGCAAAGCGAGAAGAGCAGAAGGTCAATGATGCCTGTGACGCGATTGGCCGTCCCATGGGGAGTACATGGTGTTGGACCTTAAGCAATGACGACATCGCTGCAGGCGAGGTGGGCACGGTGGTGGGTTTTCTGCACGGGCAAGGCAAAGTTCAGGTCAAGTTCAGCAAGGTTACTTGGCCGTTTGCCCCGGACCAACTCATTACTGTTGTTGCTTGGCAGAAGCGTATAGCGGTACGTTTCAATTCTCTTTTTTAGATTTTTTTTCATGGCGTTCTCTGTATCTTCATCGGCTGTTCACTTCTTATTTTACACGTCAGTCCAATTCTCGTGCACTGTTTTGACATTAAGCGCCCTTGATTTCTCTGGTGCTGAATAGGCTCAGCGAGCCGAGGCAAAGGCCATGCGAAAAGCAGCACGAATAGCTAATCCAAAAGCAGCGGTACGGTGCCATTCTAATGCACCTATTCAAAACCTGTGAATTCTTTGTGCGTCCACGCTATGGACCGCCGCATTTCAAACTGCGGTAGCCAGTCAGAGAACTTGATAGGATAGGATTTTTCTTTTTATTGTGTTTTGAAATTCATCCTTGTTTGTTTTTGTTGGACTCCCATTTTTTCTACATTTCGATGTTTCCTCGTTCTTTCCCTCGATATTGTTTTTGCTCTTATTTCGCTTCAGGCAGCTGCCACCAAAGCGATATTTAAAGCAGCAATGAAAGGTGAAGAAGAGCTCGTCAAGAAATGTATTGCTGAAGGTGCCAACGTCGATGAGTTCAGGGATGAGGTAATAGAGGCTGGATATGTTTCAATCTGAATGCTTTTTCAAATAATCGCCCACGGCCAAAGTACCTTATGCTCTACCGAACTTCATCATCTCATATGTAAACATTCAAGATATGTTTTAAGTTACTGACGGTCATGTTTCGCCTTCTAAGCTTTTGAAAAACCCTCAACTTGAGCCCTTGATTTTTACTTTTTGCTCGATTGCCCGCACGCCTACTTTAAGCTATTTCACCTTGGCACTTGCTGACAGAATTTTTTAGTCTATTCGTCTTTGTATAATTTTCTCACTCAAGATTTCTTTTACTTTCTCTTAATCTCCTGGCTTTGTATTCGATTCTCTGCTTCCTTTTGCTTGATTTCTCCTCTTTGTGTGTATAGTATGGCAACGCAGCGCTTACTGTGGCCACGATAAAAGGTGAAAACGCAACTGTGCAGCTCCTCGTGGACGCAGGGGCTGACACGGAGGCCGTAGGAAAGGTGAGAGATAGAGGAATGAATAAGGACCGCACGCACATAATTTGGAAGAAGTTGTGTGCGGGAAAGAGTAATGAAGCATGTAGCCTCTCCTCAACGTTGGTTGTGCCAGATGTGCACAAGGCGGCGCGAGCGTGCTGTTTTTATTTTTTTTAGATGGGAGAGCACCTCAAGGGGTGATAAGATAACGTGTATTTTTCTTGTGTGGCGTCTTTTGTCTAGAAGGGGTTGAGAGAATCAGATGAGAAGCTAAGATTGCGCGCATGTGTGTGAGTGAATGACTATTTTGAAAATGAATTCAAAAAAAATATATGTTTTGTTGATAATTCACCTCATGCCCTCGTTACAGTCATTGTCTCGTATGTAAATATCTGAGAGTTATTTCGGAATATTGAAGGTGTTCTTTCGCTTTCGATGTAGTTTCAGATTTTTTATTTGAGCTTTGGATAACTCCAACTTGAGCGTTTGTTTTTGTGTTGTTTACTTTGCTCTTTTGCCCCGCGCCTACTTCAAGCTATTTTACATTGAAACTTGCTGACAGAATCTTTTTGCCTACTTCTCTTTCTTGTATCTTAGCTCTCTACCTCTTTCTGCTTCTTTTTGCACGATGCCTTTCTCTCAATATATGTAGGATGGCTTCACAGCGCTCCATCATGCTTTCTTTCATTATCGACATGAAATTGTGCAGCTCCTGATAGACGCTACGGAGCTTGATAGAGTAGGATTGCTTATCTGTGGTGTTTTAAAACATCCTTGCTTGTGTTTATTGGACTCTCTTTCCACATATCGATGTTTTCTTTTTCCTTCTCTTGATATTCATTTCGCGCGTATTTCGCGTCAGATAACTGCCGCGAAGGTGATTTTTTACGCGGCCATGCGAGGCAAAGAAGAGCTTGTCAAGAAATGTATTGCTGAAGGTGCCAACGTCGATGAGTGTAGGGACCTGGTAAGAGAAGCTGGTAATGTTTTGATTTCATTGTTCTTTCCACTCGATCAAACAGAGTACACTTTAAGAATCTTTCTGGAACTCATGTTTCTACAAGTATTGAATAAGTTTTGATCATTAGTCATTATGGTACTGTTTAGAACGCCATTATAAGAGAGCACTAATTTATTGTTCGGATCTTTTTCTTTCAAGTATGTTCATTCCCACCATGGCGGGCATACATGAAGCCTTTTCCGCCTTGTAGCGAGAGGCGTGCATTTATCAATCTGTCTTCTTTGAAACTCTCACTCATCTTTATCAAAGCTTTTGCTTTGTGTTTGTGTCTGTTGTTATTTTCATGGACTCTATTTTCATGTATAGTATGGGATGAATGCGCTAATGTATGCTTCGGAGAACGGTCATACCGCAGTTGTGCAGCTCCTTCTGGAAGCGGGTGCTGACATAAACGCTAAGAATTTTGTAAGAGATTGATAGAGGAAGAGAGAGAGCACATTACCTTTTTTTCGTTGAATGTCGTACATGTGAATTTGGGGGAGCATTTCAAGGGGTGGTTATTCAAAGAGAGTTCGTTTTTCTTTCTTGTATTTGAAATCCTTAAAGGGGCTGAGAGAGTTTTAAGAGTAGTTGGGATTGCGTGTGTGCCCGCGTGTGTGTTAGTACTTCCACAATAAAATATATTGCATGCTGGTAGTGCCCCTTATGCCCTCCTCATCATCTTGTTTCGGAATATTGATGGCCGTCTTTTGCCTTCGAAGCAGTTTCGTACAGTAGTTTGATTTGAACTTTGGATCACCCTCAACTTGAGCCTTTGTTTTTGAATTATTTCCTGTGTTCGGTTGCCCGCTCATCTCTTTGAAGCTATTTCACCTTCGTACTTGCTGACAGAATCTTTTGCCTAGTCGTCTTTTTTTTTCACTTAACTTGTCTTTCTCTTTCTCAAGTTGTTTTGCATGATAGCTCGTTCTTACTCTCTGCTTCCTTCTGCTTGATGTCTCCCTCTTTGTATGTATAGTATGGCGACACAGCGCTTACTGTGGCCACGGTTCACAGGAAGATCGGACCCGCACGGCTCCTCGTGGATGCAGGGGCTGACATGGAGGTCGAAGGAATGGTAAGATGCTTGTGCGGCGTCTTTTGTCTAGAAGGGGTTGAGAGAGACAGATGAGAAGCTAAGATTGCGCGTATGCTTGTGTGAGTGAGTGACTATTTTGAAAATGAACGGAAAAAAATATGTGTTTAACGGGAATTCACCTTATGGCCTCCTTACCTTAATTATCTCGCACGTAAATTTCTGAGACTTGATTCGGAATATTGGAAGGTCGTTACGTATTCGCTTTTGAAGCAGTCTTTACCCCTACAAGTGCTGACAGAATCGTTTTGCGTACTTTCTTTTTCTTCATTTCTAACTCAAAATTTTATCCTCTATCTCTTTCTCTTCTGATGTAGTATCTTTGCTCTCTATTTCTTTCTGCTTCTTTTTGCATGGTGCCTTTCTCACTATATATGTAATAGTATAACTGCACAACGCTCATTGTGGCCTCGGAATATGGTTGCAGAGAAACTGTGCAGCTTCTGATACACGCTGGAGCTAACAAGGGGGCCACCACAGGAGTAAGAAAATATAGAGAGGGAGGCACGTGGGCTCTCCAAAAGATTTTCTTTACTACACATGTGCAGACTAAATGCGTGCGTTTTTCCTTTCTCGTTGTGAGATGTTTGCGAAGGATAATACATGCACGAAGAGTAGAGTTGATTTATTTGTTTGTTTTGTCACTGCAAGATATTTGAATGAAATTATGGGGAGAAAGGAGAGGTAGTGTACTTGTTCATTAAATGATTTTGATTGTTTCATATATGCAATCTGAGACCGTATTCGGAAACTTTAAGGTCATGTTTTGCTTTCGAAGTGGTTTAAGATTTTGAGCACCTGATTTTCTTTGCCTGCTTGTTTGTCCGCTTACACGCAGTCTCATACTCTCACATTTGTATTCCACCTGTACACCTTTTATTCTTCACTCCCTCACAGTCTCCCTTTTCATGTGTTGTTCAATATCTCTGTTCGATTTCTTTCTATGCTCCTTTTTGCATGGATTATATCTCTATATTATTAGAGAGGCGGCACAGCGCTCATGGCAGCCTCGAAAGGAGGTCGCACCGCAACTGTGCAGCTTCTTTTGGAAGCTGGGTTTGACAAGGAGGCAAAAGATGAGGTAAGAGAAATGAGATGCGTTCAAAGGGTCTTAAATGCAAGCATAATTCATGTTTATCTTCCTTGTGTACGTATTTGCTTTAAAAATAGGCTGGGAGAGGCTGAGAGAGTCAAAAGAGGAGTTCGAATTGTACACGTGAGAGTGTTTAAGAAATTTTAGAACTTGTCTTTGTTGTGGCAGTGTATGTGTTCACTAAATTACCTTAATCATGTCGTTTGTAAAATCTGAGACTTGTTTCGGAATCGTGAAATCAAATTTCACCGCCTTTTTTCATTTGAGCTTTGGAATATCTTGAATATGAGCACCTGTTGTGTGTGTGTGCGGGTTTTCTTTCTTCTTCTCTTCAAACTTTTTCTTCTGAACACGGCATGCGCCTTATGGCAGTCTTTTCTCCTCTCACATACAAACATACGTTTCTATTGACGACTCCTTTCCAGTTCCCGCTCATCCCACCTTTCTCTTTCCCTTTTTGTATGGTGAATCTTTGCTGTCTCTTTCGTTGTGCTTCTTCTTTTCTATGTTTTCCCTCGGTGTCTGCGTAGGCTGGCTGGACAGCGCTCATTTGGGCATCGATCAAAGGCCATACTTCAACTGTGAAACTCTTGTTGGATGCAGGCGCTGATAAGGAGGCGAAGACCAATGTAAGAGGAAAGTTAAGACATTCACATTGGAGAGATATTGTGCGCTTGATTTTTTTAGTCAGTCGGTGAACCCAATTTTATCTGAGAGTGCTACTTACTTATCACTAAGATTTCATTTCTGTCGTTATTTTCTGAATTATCCTGTTTAAGGTTGTGACTTCCTCCGTGGCTTCTCAATTGATGACATAAATGTTGGCTGCGTGCGTTTTTGTTGGTATGTGCTTGCGTGTGCTTGTTGCTGGTCAACGCTTACACAGGATGGCAAAACGGCCTTGGACGTTGCCAAAAAAGAAAAAGAATTGGCAGTGGTGTCCCTTCTTGAGAAATACAAATGATATGAATTCACTTAATGAAGATTCAGCAAGTAAGCGAGCAAGAGAGAGATGAAAGGGAATTTGGCCCGTTGCTATCAGCGAGAGCACATTCACGGAGAAATGGAAGCATCTCAGAAACGTGAGGTTTTGATGATTGAGACTTATTAAATCTAGAACGAGGTATAAGTAGCGAGCAAGCGGGCAGCCGCTTTATACTTTAGAAAAAGGGCACGTGGCCTTCTCCTTGGCTCTATAGGTATGAATAAGCGAATATGGGATATGGGGTATATCGTATATACGCGAGATCCAACAAGCAACTCTTTTTTCTTTTTTTTTCGTAGCAGCAGTTTTGCTCGCTGCTACTAGCTCCATAATCCTCCGATAACCCATTTTATCAATACCAACAAAATAAAAAGGGTATTTCTATAGAATAATCCACTGAACTCATGGCGAAAATTTCTGTTAACTGCCAATAGCGCAATGTTCCAAGGCCAAAGGCCAGTGCCAATTTGGAGAATCAACGGATCAACTCAGTTGCAGGAATACTCGCGTTAACGCGTTACGAAACGAATTTAAGGAGTAATATTTGGTGATTTGCTAGCGAGAAGTAAAATTTCTTCAAGCAGCTGCTGCAGTACGCAGTACTTGAATCCTTTTATTAAGAAACAACGAACAATAGTGGTTGCGTCAATGCGCTTTTTCTGCTTTTCAGTGCCTGGATCTGACTGGATTAGAAGTAGAAGGGCCATGTGTCCGCACAAAAATGAGAATTGTTGGCTGTTGGTAGTTGGCGCGCTGGCCGTTGTCGTTGATTGGTTCTTTGTTGCTTAGCCCTCTATTCTCTATTCTTGGATGCTGTTGCTGAAATTATTTCGGAGGAGCCACACGCCACCAGCTGAGTGCGCAACTATACAACTAACAACTATTTACCAGTTACCACTTTATCTCTATTGATTTCCATTGCTATTAGCCATTGGCTTTT
>Ga0307978_1002475_pt1 | contig 13059 bp, 10 predicted proteins | sample OrgLakmetage1056_FD_203151 | JGI IMG/M metagenome (GOLD analysis project Ga0307978, IMG submission 203151) | Saline water microbial communities from Organic Lake, Antarctica - #1056 | ecosystem: Environmental > Aquatic > Non-marine Saline and Alkaline > Saline | place: Antarctica: Organic Lake...
TGACCTCGGACCTCGAGTCAAGAAAGACATCGCACCATGGTCCTCATTGCGGCCCTCATTGCCGCCAACTCCCTACAGTTTGGCATCCTCTATCACTACGCCGATGTGGGTGGAGATTTGCAGTCAACTGGCTCTCATGGCTTCCGTTTTGGTATTTTGTGCTCCAATTCGTGAGTAAATGTGCAGCAACCAGCAACACGCAACACACACGATTTCAAGAACCTGCTTTCTCGAGACCATCACGCTCACACACCATCTCCTGGTCTTTATCCTCTTTCACAGCCACTATTCGTAAAATCTCGGCCAAAAAGAGCGTTGGTAGCTTACCGCTACTGCCTTACTCGAGTATGGTGGCATCCGCATTCACCTGGGGGTCTTACGGCATACTCAAGGGAGAATCTAACATTTGGTCTTCCAACGGCATAGGGCTACTACTGGGAGCTTATTAATGTATTGAATTCATGCGTCATAGCCCAGCAGAATACAAAACGCTGCCAGGAACTAAACTCCAGCACATCCAAGCAGTCTCCGTGATCATATTCGCTACAACAGCCGTAGCCATGTCACCTGTATACATATTGCAAACACCAGCAACTTGGATTGCCCGGGCTGGAGTCGTCTTTCATCTCATCATGTATGGCAGCCCCCTGTCAGCCTTGGGGGCCGTGTTGCAGCAACGATCTGCCAAGACAATTCCTCTGCCCGTGGCGGTCAGTAGAGTTGTTTCTTGTGGAGTGTCACAGGTCTGTTTAAAATGAAGGATGGCATTGTTTTCGTTCCCAGTTTGCTTGGGTTGTCGTTTGGATTGGCGCAAGTGGCTTTGAAGTTGATTTTTGGGAATGGAAGCAACAATATCAAGAAGGACTCACAATCTGTAGTCCCTCTACCCATGGAAAGAGTATAAAATTGTCGCGTGCGAATGGCATAGTAGACGACTAATCCGCTACACACACGAGGTAGTTCGGACAGGATGTGCTCTCTCTCTAAAGTGTCAACACCAATTATAGATGAATTAGTCGTGACGATGTTATCCAGTCTCTCTATCTATATCATAGTACATCGCAATACTCTTATCCAGTGAATAAAACAAATATCAACAAGACAGACGCCGTCGTCGCGATTGTGCCGTCTACTAGTGTCGGGCAGTAGATCTCGTTCGCTCGGTGGCCTCCCCCCATATCCTTGAGTAATACTACAGGACGCTCGGTTTTCTGCTGTCGAATGAATGAACTATCAGGTTTTCCCTACCCATGCCTAGTAGTACTAGCATATTATGATTCCTCTTCCTCCTATTCCAGCCTAGTAGTATTCCCAGCCTATTCCAGCCTAATAGTATTCCTAGACTATTCCTATCCTTCTCCTACCTACCCTATTCCGATATCGATTCCTGTTCCTCTTTCTGGCCTCCTATTCCTAGTAGTCTAGCCTCCATTCCTATGATAGATATGATAATATACTGACTGCGACAACGAGTATCCTCGTTTTCGCGCCAAAAAAGAGAATCGAATTATCGGCGTTTCATGAAAAACGACGGACGAAAACACGAAAACCGTGGTCGACAATGATCAATAAATAATACCACAACCTGGCATCGCGCACTCCTTTTCTCTTGCACAAAGCACATTTTGTTGTGTCCCCGATCGATATCGATCACGTGGTGTAACTAGTTTCAGTCATGAAGGCCGTCAAGCAAACGGAAAGCAGAGTCGTAAAAACCGACCGTCCTCGGGCGCGTCGAAAGATCAATCCAACCTCACCGCCCACGACGGTCGAGCTTCGTGGCGTTCGTGTACACTTTCCCTTTCGTCCCTACAAGTGTCAGGAAACCTACATGGGAAAGGTATTGGACTCCTTGCTTCGATCTGAGAATGCCTTGCTGGAGTCGCCGACAGGTACTGGGTAAGTCAAACTCTCGACGAATGAATGAGAATGGGGTGTGTGCGTCTGCGTCTGGGTATAACCTATCAATCCTCCCAAGCTCACTAGTATCTTGCTCTATCCGCCTTCAACAGTAAAACACTATGCTTGCTATGTTCGTGTCTCGCCTGGCAACGAGAACAATCTCGCTTACTGCAACAAGCGTCCGAACTGACGCAGACGACCAGTCTCTTGACGAGTCAAGAAGGACCGAACCAAGCCGCTCGTGTCCCAACCATTATTTACGCCAGTCGAACACATTCACAGCTATCACAAGTGGTACGTGAGCTACGCAATACGCGGTACCGACCTACTCACGCCGTCTTGGGATCGCGAGAGCAAATGTGCGTCAACCCAAAGGTCAAAAAAGCCACCTCGAGTGCGACGGACATTAATCACGACTGTAGCAAGTTGGGCAAGGAACGGAGGTGCCGCTTTCGCAATAATCTCGAAGGGTTTACTGCGCCTCCGAATGAGGAAGGAGCTATAGCTGATACGCAGCCTGTCATGGACATGGAGGACTTGGTATCGATGGGGAAAAAGAGCCAAGTCTGTCCTTTTTACTACACGCGCTCCAAGGTGGAAACGGCCGAGCTTGTCCTGGTTCCCTACAACTATCTGTTTGATAAGGATGCACGAGAAACGACGCTGGCGGGGATCCCATGGGATAACGCCGTGGTTATTTTTGACGAGGCACACAATCTCGAGTCCTTTGCCAGTGAGAGTGCTTCTTTCGACCTGAGCAACCACGATGTCGCGGGCTGCGTCTCGGAAGTTCAGAAAGCCATGAACTATGCGCAGGCCATGCCGGAGCAGACTGCCAATCTCAAGTCGGAAAATCTAATCAAGCTCAAGGCGATATTTTTACAGCTGGAGGACTTTATCATGAATCTTGGGAGCAAAGGTGCCTTTAGCGGGGAGTACATGATGGAGATATTTCAACAGGGTGCTGGAATTACGCACGCGAATCACGAAATCTTTATCGAAGAGGTACGCAAGGTAAACGACCTCATCATGGACTTAAGAGGAACGGGTGCAATGCGGGGCTCTCCTAGACTTGAACATTTTGTGCAGTGCATCAAGCGAGTGTATGGGCATGGACTGGAGTCGCGATGTCTGGCAAAGGCAGCGTGCTACCGAGTACACGTGACACCGACTCAGTCGGGTACCAAGAATGCAAGTCGAACTGTTTCCTACTGGTGCTTTGCTCCTGCACTTGCCATGGAGGAACTTTCCAATCTCAATGTGCGTTCCATTATCGTTACATCTGGAACCCTGGCGCCTCTACCGAGCTATGGAATGGAGCTTGGCTTGAATTTCCCTCACACACTCGAGAACCCTCACATTATCGCGGACGAGCAACTCCACGTTCGTGTAGTTGGTAAAGGAGTCAGCGGCAAGAACTTGACCAGCTCATTCGAACGACGAAAGGATGGAGAGTACTTTGTCGAGCTCGGCAATACACTCGTCAGTATCGCTAAGGTAGTACCAGATGGAATGCTCGTATTCTTCCCGAGCTATGGAGTCATGGAAACGTGTTTGGAGAGATGGGGTGGCCCCGTGACATCTCGTCCGAAGAACGGTAACTCCAAGGGTGACTTCTTTGCCGCCAAACGAAAACAGAACGCTGCCAGTCAATACTCGTTTCCGTTGGCTCCTGCCTCGTACTACGACGCCAATAGTCACAGCACTCCATGGAAACGAATGCTATCTACAAAATCAGTTGTCACCGAGCCGAGGTCAACTCTTGATCTCCCCGATGCCATGGCTGAGTTCAAACGGTTTCTGGCCATGCCCAAGTCGCCAGGATGCATTCTCATGGGAGTCTGCCGCGGTAAGATCAGCGAAGGTATCGATTTCGCCAATGAGATGAGTCGGGCTGTCGTGATCACTGGTCTCCCATTCGCTCCGTCTATGGACCCAAAAGTAAAGCTAAAGAGAGAGTACCTGGATCGAGCCCGGACGACTGGTAGCGTTCGAGCGAGCGATGACGGTGGCTTTAATGGATCAAAATCCAAGCCTGGTGTGTCCAACAGACTTTCTGGACATGAATGGTACACGCAACAAGCGCATCGTGCCGTCAACCAGGCAATCGGTCGCGTCATTCGTAATCGATCCGATTATGGTGCCGTAATCTTGATGGATTCGAGGTTTAGCCAAGAGCGTAACCAAGAGGGTCTCAGCAAGTGGCTTCGGCCTCACATTCAGAAAGACGAAGGCTTTGGAGCCGCAATTAGATCTTTAGCTTCATTTTACAAGGGAGCCAGAGAAAAGATGAAAGAGATGGAAAAGGCCGAGGTGGAAGCTGCTGCCAAGGCAGTCGTCCTAGAATACGAGGACGACGATGCAGCCGGGGATAAGATCACCAAAGTTGCACTGATTCGGACCGCTGCGGGCCTCGGCAAGAGTGAGCATTCCTCTGCGACCGACGAAGACACCGCCGAAAACGCGTACGTCGCACCTGGCCAAGTGATAGCCCGGCTGGACGTTGGTGGCTTTCGACAACACAGTTCCTCCGCTGGTACAGATTCCGGTGGTAACGACAAACCAGCTGCATCAGCCAATCCGAAGCCAGCTCGGTTCGACGCAGTCTTTGATTCCAAGCAGGGTTCTGCGTCGACCAAGAAACCTGCTGCCACCGACAGTTCTGCAGACACCAAGGCCGTTGCTGCTCAATTCATGAAAAAAACTCAGCAGCGGCTGTCTGTCACCGAACAGTCTATGGTTCGAAAGGCCATCGTTGCAATGAAAGGGTACGGTGACCAGAATGACGCTCGTTCCTATCTTAAATCTGCCCTTGAGGTCGTACGGCTGGCTGTTCTTGGGGAATCATTTGAGAAGATTGACGGTAGCGGTGATCAAAAGATGTTGCTACTCTTCTTTTTCTTGCTTCCCCGCAAGTTTCGAGCCAACGTGGAAGCCCGCGCATTCAAGCTGGTGTTTGACGCTTCCACGCTGGGGCAGATGTGTAAGGAAAACCTGGAGCTGGAAGATTTGGGCGCAGTCCGTGTCCGTGTGGCTGCTATCCTCAATGCCCTCTGGTGTCCAGTAGACCGTGCCAGCGAGTTGTCGGCGGCTAAGTATCTTCCAAAAGCTAAAGAGATTCTTGCCGTCCTCGATAAAACGAAGACGAACAAGGTTGCTTCTACAACAGTCTTCCATGCGTACATCAAACTGGTTCCACCTCGATATACGAGTGCAACCCGAGCTCTTTTCGACGAGCTGCGTGCGTCAAAGAATATCAATCGGATGAAGCGAGTGGAACAATCTCGAGTGGGTGAAAACTCGGTCGATGCTGCCCGCTTTCAGGTGCCTGCCAAGGTGCTGGCTTCATTGTCCGGACAAGAAAAGGAGGCACCGAACCCAGTCACCGCTGACTCTCTGCAAGCCGCCAAGGCTCACCAGCTGAAACGAAAGAGGCCGGAAGAAGCTGCAAAAGCGCCAAAGCCCGCCATTAACCCCTACGCCAAGAAGCCTGCTGTTCTCGCCACTGATGACCAGTCCAAAGCGAAAGCACCGCCTCGCCAGCAAAAGCCATCCATCTCGTCGTATCTCAAGTCAGTCGAGTCCGACACATACGTCAAGCGAACAGGAAACGATATTGCGAGCAGCATCAAGACAAACGTCCCAAAGAACATGGTTTGCTCGATTTGCAGTGACGAGCTCAAGCAGCCCTTTATCGCCGACTGTGGCCATATGGCTTGCATCAAGTGTTGGACGGGATGGCTCAAGCGATCCGAGACTTGTCCCACCTGCCGTAAGCCTGCTACAAGGGACTCACTTGCTCGCGCCGTCTTTCAGAACGCTTTCGAATCCAATCCGCCAACCCTCTCGCAACTTTGTGGCCCAGACGATGGTCAAGAGGACAATGCAGACTCTGACGGAGAATTGGAGATATGCTAGCTACCACGGGGTAGAGACAAGCCTATGAACGATAATGGTCGTTGACATTACAGTTTTACATTAGCAAGGGGCGATAGCATAATTTACTCGGTGTCCCTCCTCCCGCGTGGAAATTTTGAATATATACATCTCGGCCGGTGAACTTGATGGGCGAGTGTTATGGATGGATCGTATGTACCAAATAATAGCAAAATAGAAGGGAGCAAAGACTCGCTCTCTAATTGGTCTCGCCGGCAGCTTGTGCAAGGGCAAACGCCAGAAGATCCAGCTTACCCCAGTCGGCATTAGCGGGACGAAATGTCGTGCACTCCTTTTCGCAAGCCACGGGAGAGATACGTTGGACGTGGGCCCACTGAGGAATCTGTAGTAGTTGCTGTTGGTGGTGGTTGGCAGGAGGAGCACGTGGGTTGCTCATTTGCTGTTGGACTGGCGCGGTATCGCGAGAATCGACCGAACCGCTCGGACTCGGCGAGACTGCTCGAGAATCTTCAGCGTTCATGGAGCGCATGGAGTTCTCGGGCTGCTGAAGCCTCTGGCAGACAGCCGCTGTCTTGCGAAGCTCGAGCAGCAACTCGGGACGGTCACGGAGAAAGGACTCGTGAGCATACATGTCTGTTTCTGGTCCGCGGCGAATTTTGGTGAAACCATACTACAAGGAAAAGGAAAATAAACATTAAAAGATGAGTGACAAGAAAGAGAGACTTCAATCGGACGAGGGTTCTGGATTCTTAGAAGCCCAGTGTACTTTCTCGTTCTCGCGATAGACGACTTACCAAGTTGAGGTTACGCTGAAAGGAGCTGAACTTTTTGGTCCGAAAGTACTTTGGAAGGACTGACGCGGCAAACTCGACGACATCGGTTATGCCAAAGGCCTTGCCAGAATCGGACCAGCTAATCAGCTTGGGGTGAGCGGCAGAAGCGGCGAGCAGTTTCGTCTCGCCATCGAGCATCTCGTATAGCCGACGCGGGAACTGCTGAGGGACGCCTCTCTTTCCCGTTCTGGGAAAGCTGAGAGATGTCAGGGACTTCTTGGAGGGTGAGGTAGCGTTAGTCATTGTCTTTTGTATGCTGTATGAGACGATCTCACTGATTGCTTGGGTTTGCTTTGTGCGTATCGGATTGCAATCTGTGGTGAAAGAATGCTTTACCGAGAGATTCTCGCTTCAAGGTCAAACGCACCGAGTACCACCTGGTCTGGTGGGCAGCAGCCTTTGCTTGACAGTTGTGACACCTTTGCCATCAACTTGGTGGCTCTGCTGGCCGGAGTGTGCTACGTACTTCAAGTTCTCTTGAATTTTCATAAGTAATAGCGTATAAGAGTCGCTTTGGTTTTCAATTTCTTAATGTAACATTTTCACAAGTGAGTATTTGAGATATCCGGATAAGACACAAATCCGACGTCGTGGAATTATCAGAAGGCAAATCGAATTATATAGCCACAGAAAACAGATTTTAGAGTTTGGAGTCCAGCTAATTCATCGGCTAGTCAAAGCCTTTGCTTTTGCGCGAAAGAGAAACGGGGTTGCAGTTTGCGCAAGACTCAAATTGGAAGACTGCTGAAGCGTTCTGCGTTCTGCACAATGGACATGTGTCGTGCTGCGTAACCTGTATTGTTGCCTTGGCAAAGAAGATGAAGACCCGCTCTACGTTACTGCAAGCTCACGAGAACACCATCAACGCACAAACCATGACAACTTCCAAGCGAAATGCTACCTGGATCTGGTCCGCCGTGGCGGTAGCTTCCATGGCGATTCTCTTGCATGTGACTACAGACTGGCACAGCTCTATCAAGAATGATCGCCCAGCAGGTCGCATCTTGGAAGAGGCAATCAAGAATGCTCCTGATGCCAACATTGACGATGATATTACGCGTGACGAAACGTGCCGTCGATACCTCATGAACTTTCTCAACGGAACGACAGACGCCAACGATGAATGCCAGGGCATGAACAATGCTTGGCAGGCTGCTGATTGTACCGACAACGACCATTTAGGGCGCAGACACCATGCCAAGAATGGAGTGAGTTGACCGCTGAATCTGAAGCGATGATCTAACATCCAATTAATGGAAGCACAGATACTAGTATCACCCCAACTCACGCCTTTTGTCTTCCCACACTAACCTATTTTCTTGCAGACCGTTGTCGAAGATGATGTGTTGATAGATGATATGTATGAGTCGTGGGAGTGCTGTGCATCAATTTCTGCCTTCTACGGTAAGAGTTGCCAGCTGCCCGAACTTGATTCCATGAAGCTCTGTGGTATCGCCATGGTGCTGGTGGTGTGTGGTTTAATGAAAAGTCTCATTCGAGTGGCGGGCGTCCAATGGATTCCTGATGCTGGCGCCTGTATTGCCGTTGGATCCGTGGTGGGAGGTATTCTGCGCATGGTGAATCCTGAGGTTGTTCGGCAAAAGTTGACCTTTGACAACGATCTCTTTTTGCACATTTTGCTGCCACCGATCATCTTTGAAGCGGCCATTTCGATTGACAAGCGAGCCTTTCGTCGTGATATTTTTCCGATTCTGACCTTTGCCATTTTTGGCACGGCCTTTAGCGCGGTTGCGATTGGGTACATTGTCTACTTTCTCTCCGACATTGGCGGCGGTGCGTCGCTTCCGTTGCTTGATTCTTTGCTCTTTGGAGCCCTGGCTAGCTCTATCGACCCCGTCGCGACCTTGAGTATCCTCTCAAACATGGGTATTAGCCAAGGAGATACGCTTTACACGCTTGTCTTTGGCGAGTCTCTCTTGAACGATGGTGTGTCAATCGTTCTGTTTGATAGCTTGGTTCGCCACATGGGCGATGCGGATGTTGTTGACCAGGCGACTATCCACGATATTATTTGGAACTTTTTCTTTGTCGTGGCTGGTTCCATTGCGGTGGGTGGCTTGTGTGGTTCTCTTTGCACGCTCTACTTTTGGGCACTCAAGGGAAAGCACACGGCAGTGACTGAGGTTGCCGTCTTTTTCTCGTGGGCTTTGGTACCTTTTTATATCGCTGACGGAATAGGATATTCTGGAATCATTTCCATCATGGTCATGGGTTTCATGCTTGACTATTACGTGATTGGCGGATTTGAGAGCGACGAAGGACAGTGGATGGAATACATGACTCGCAGGTGTAATTCTGACCAGTCTCATCCAGTTGAACCTTTCTTTGGGCGTGTAAAGGAATGTTGGTGCAAGGCGTTCTCTGGAAAGGGTCACATTCTAGCGCAATCACGCAACAATGTTGGCTTTGTGGCTGAAGTGATCAGCCAGATTATGGAGACGGCTATCTTCGCCTATCTTGGACTCTTTCTCTTTTCAGGTGACATTTGGGACTTCAAGCTGACGACTACAGGTATCATTGCTTGTGTTTCCAGTCGCTTTGTCCAGGTGGTCCTCTTTAGTATGCTCGTGAATATCGGTGTTTGGATGGATTTGGAAGGCAAGCTAGTCCGCCTGTGGCGATCCTCTGTCCGACGAACAGCAGCGGTCAGCGCCCCTGATGACGATTCTATTGGAAACGAGCCCAAGGTCTATCTCGATGCCAAAACACAGTTTATCCTCTTCTCGGCGGGCATTAGAGGGGCAGTTTCCATGGCTCTTGTCCAGAACATTCCCGTATATGATGCTGTCACGAAACACGGTTCTCACTTCAAGGCGGAACTAAAATCCATGACATCGGCAACAATCGTTGTGATCTTATTCGGCTTTGGGGCCTTGACCTACTTTATTGTGCAGCGTGATATGAATCCAGGTCCGGAACAGGGAGACGGAACGTTGTCGCAGCGCTTGTTAAGCGCACAAAGATTCAGCGTGCTCGCATCAGATGACGAGATTGATGTTGATGTCGAAGACAACGAATCGTCGGATCCCAACTCTTCCACCTTTGAAATCGAGGGAAGACACACTTTATCAAGTCCTCGCAGGTGAACTTAACTTGCCCTGCAGTACGGGGGCTTTAGAGACATGACTCAAAACATTTTTCTGACCTTCGATTTCGGTCGTCGTTGCTTCACTTTGATACAATATGCATAAGAATCCCAAGAACTTAGTTTAACAATCTATAATATTACGGACCTCCTAGCAAATCAAAATCCAATTCGTCAAACCCCTCTAGCCCCTCCAAGGGTCCATCAAACATGAGCATACTATCCAACGGATCGGAATTGTTATCCAGCAAACTCACAGGCTTCGTGTTGGCTCCCCCACCACTCGCCCCGATGGAACCGTTACTCTCTCGCCGCTGCTTGCTCTTACTGCCGGCAGTAGCACTAGCGCCCGTCGTTTGCGCACCAGGAAACTCACGAGGAATGAGTGTTACAAAGCGAGCTGGAATGTGACACTTGGGAATGGCGCCCGTCGGGTCGGTATCGTCACCATCGAACTCCACCACAATGATATCGTCATCATCGCGACAGTACATGGTATTGTCCAAGACAGTTGCCGTGTACAGCGACGTGGTGTGCGGATACATGGCGTACACGCGAGAGCCCTTTTTGTAACGCTGTCCCCATTCAGCCGCTTCGGAAAAGGACCGCGGCAAAGGCAACACCAAACTACGGTTCACTTGAGTTTCGGCAAGTTCCGTCTTGTCTTCCACATCCTTGATGCAGGCTTTTTCACGAAAGAGTTGATCCCTTCGCGCTTCCGACAGTTGCAAAAATTCGACCGGGTTCATGTAGGGCGCTCCGAGATACTCCTTTGTGACGCGCGCCAAGATCCACAAGTCGCGGCTCGAGACACGGGCCGCCACAAAGTCTCCTCGCTGCAGCGCTCGATACCGAATCACTTCAAACATTCGGTACGTGTGTTCTTTTTTGGTAAAGATGCGCTTGCCAGCATTGTCAAATTCTGACAAGTTAATGGCCGCTTCGTTGGAGGGAAGGAGTTTTTTCTTGCGATGCTTGCGCAGCGTTGAGCCATTGGCAGCGCCCGTCGAAGACGTGGTAGTAGTTGCCGCCGTCTCTCGCGAACCATTGGACGCGATTCGCTGCAACGACGCTGGCGGCACAACGGCTGACGCGGTCTTTTTGGACGCGGCGGCTATAGGCATGTTCATTGCTGTTGCCGAGGCACTGCTGGTAGAAAACCCTGGTGACATCACTTGCGACATGGATCGGGCTGACAAAATGGTCCCGGGCAGCTCGGGTCCCAACGGTGCCGGCACGGCAAACCCCTCGTCCATGTCGCGCAAAATACCGCACGCTACCGCGTGCACCACGGCACAAAACTCCAAGCCAGCCTCCAATTCCGTCTTTATTTTTTTGGCCGTGCGCGCATTCATGACGGTATGTTTCAAGACTTCTTCTGTCCCTTGTTCCAACGATTCCCCCCGTCGTTTGCTCGCACTGGACGCTGCCACGGCGGCGGGAGTCACGGTCGCAATACTGGCCGACGTGGCACTACTGGCGTCGTCGCCCCCTGGAACAGCACTTCGCGCTCCCGCTTTGGTGGGGTGCGCCACTTGGCGGGCGCGTTGCTTTTTGATGCGCTGGACCGTGGCCGTGCTGCGCAAAAAGCCATTGACGGCTTGGCCCCCCAGCATTTGGCGCGTAATCCACAGCGTGCGATCGACCCAGTCGCAGTGCTGCAAGAGCTGCACGGTATCTTTATTGGATCGTTCCATCCCAGTCGCTGCAGCTGCAGCTGTAATAGTAGTGGATGCGGACGATAGCCGACTGACCGTGGACTGGGCCTTTGGCGTGGTTGGTAGTGCGGGTCGGGGAGAAAAAGTAGTCACCATGGTACTGGATGCTGATAATGCTGCTGATGATGCTGTCGTATTGGCTTGGATCGGCGCCATTGGTGGCATTGAAGTTCTATTAGAGGAAGAAGGACCGGTACTCATGTTTAGAGCTGCAGCCTTGTTGGTGGCGACATGAGTAGCACTGTTGGACGCTAGTGACGGCATGGCGGATGCGCCCATGTGACTGTTCTGTACCTGTGCCACCGAATTGTTATGGTTGTAGTTGCTGCTACTACTATGGTGGACATTGTTGTTACTGTTGCTTTCTCCGCTGGCGTATGACAAATTCGATTGCTGCTGTTGTTGTTGTTGCTGTGCGAGTACCGATGATGGTCTCTTCAAGGGTGAATGTGCCAAGGAATGCGACTGAGAATGTGAATGCGACTGCGCCAAGAAATGCGACTGTGAATGCGACTGCGACTGTGAATGTGCCAAGGAATGTGACTGTGCCGAGGAATTTGAATTCGAATTCGAATGCGACTGCGACTGTGAATGCGCCCCTTGTATGGACTGCAACTGCGAAGAGGACTTGGTGCGTTGATGCGTTGCAGTAGTGGACAATGGTGACGACGACGACGACGACGCCGACGCCGACAATGGCGCTGGTGCTGGGGTTTGTTGGTAGGGACTGGGTCTATTTTGCCGTACGGCCTGTTGGTGAGCCTGTTGCACTTGCTGTTGTTGTTGTTGCTGTTGCTGTTGCACTTGTTGTTGTTGAAATTGCGTTTGTTGCCGTTGGATTTGCTTTAGCTGCATTTGTCGTTGCTGCTGCATTTGTTGCATCTGCATCAATCGCTGCTGTTGCTGCTGGGGTGTCTTGGGGGCGGCCGCCATTGGTGTCCCGGCGCCGTAGGATGCTTGCGATGCTGCGTTGGGCGATGGAGGAGGTTGAGGAGCACCGTTCGTGTAGCGCTGTTGTTGTTGTGAATGCTGTTGCTGTGAATGCTGCTGATGTTGTGAATGCCCCATCATGGGCAGTCCTTGATGTTGTCCAGGCTGCTGTTGTCCTTGCTGTGGTTGCGCGACATTCCGGTTGGCGTATCCATTGTTGTTGTTGTTGTTGCTGTTGTTGCTGCTGCTTGCGTCGCCGTTGTTGTTGTTGTTGCCATTGCTGTTGTGACTGTTGTTGCTGCTGTGGCCCGTGGAACGTCCCGAGTGATCCATTTTGTTCGTTCTCTGATATACACTGTACTACCTTACTAGAGACTGATGGATAGGACTGTATGTTACTACTACTGCTACTACTATGTCTATCGGTATGATACCTTGTTGCTTGTTGTCCAAAAGACTGATGTACCGTTACGAGTAGACTATCGTGTAATAATATCGTACACGAAACAAGCCAAGAGGTATCCACAACGGAAGACGATGGCCATGATACGGACATTGGAGGGCACACCTTTACGCACCGCCAAATAGACACTACAGACAAGCGAGCAAAACACGTTTTATGGCGCGAACTATAGGTCGAAGTAGAGCGCAAAACGCGTGCTAGACGCTAGAC
>Ga0307978_1002476_pt1 | contig 13058 bp, 8 predicted proteins | sample OrgLakmetage1056_FD_203151 | JGI IMG/M metagenome (GOLD analysis project Ga0307978, IMG submission 203151) | Saline water microbial communities from Organic Lake, Antarctica - #1056 | ecosystem: Environmental > Aquatic > Non-marine Saline and Alkaline > Saline | place: Antarctica: Organic Lake...
ATATCAATTTCTGGATCCAGTGAATGATCCATGTATATAGAATCAAACAGTTGCTGTGCCGCCCATGGTGCCATTAAAACTGCTCTGCTTCCCATACCATTAAAAACCATATAGTTTTTAAACTCCTGATGCGCTCCTACAAAAGGTCTTCTGTCTTTTGTAGTGGGACGTATACCGTATTTATGCTCCACAATTTCATATGGCAACTTTAGAAAACGTTCCAATCTTGAGGTTAAAAATTCCTTTGCCTCATCAGTGGGCGCATCTGAAAGATCGTCATTGTTATAAGTAGCTCCTACCCAAAACAAATCATCTGTATAAGGCATTAAGAACACCGAAGATTTAATGATGTAATCCAGGTGAAGATCTGGAACTTTGATGGTAAAAACCTCGCCTTTATTTCCTTGTAATGGCAGGTTTTTAAAAAACGGATTGGACAACATTTGGAAACCTTCTGCAAAAATAATTTTTGGAGCAACGGTATCTTTATAAACTATATGGTCCTTATGATGACTCAACTCCTTAAAATCAAAAGACTCCATGCGGTAAGACGACTTACTTTGCAAATAGTCTCTAGTTAATTGCATATAACCCAGAGTATCAACCCAACCTGTTCCTGAAACTTTGCCATAATCAAAAGGAGCAAGAATAGCTTGATTTTCATAAGTTACGGCCTCTGGAGACATAAAATCCTTTAAGTCCTCTTTTCCCGACTTCTTGATCCATGTTTTGATTTCGCGCTCGTCATGGAACCTCCTCAATATATCAATCGGATGCAAGAACTTAGCACTTAGCAAAGATTCAATTCTAGGATAAAAATCATTCAATACCTCCAATTGATCGTCAGCTTTCCAAACGCTCGTAAAACGCTTTAAAATAGTTGGATTATAGACGCCAGCCGCCACTGCTGATGAACCTTTATTAGCGTCGGCAATCATCAACACAGATTTACCCTGCAGCAACCATTGCCAAGCGAGCGCACAACCAGCAATTCCTGATCCTACGATAATGATGTCAACTTTTGTTTTCAAATATGTATATTAAATGTTGATGATGGTGTACCAAATGAAATTAGACTTTAACTATTACACAAATTTAGATATAAAAAAAGCCCCACATGATGTGAGGCTTCGATTTTATTTTGAGGCGAATCTAATTAATAGTTCCACATGTCCAACTCAAAGTTACGTATAATTTCTTTAAGCCTGTCCGACTCTAAAAGTTGCATCATCGAATTATCAGAAATATATCTTTTAATATCTCTATCTCCTTGAACATTATCCATTCTGTAGATCATTGCATTAAATCTTCTAGAATTTAATATGTGATCAAAAGATATAGGACGAGCAGAGTTCAATGTATTAAATGCTTTTGCATTGTGTAACAATAATCTAGCATCTGGATAATAGATCCAAAACAGCTCCACCCCCTTAGGATCATCTGGAAAATTAACATCAGGAGTTACTGGACAAATACCCAATAATCGGTACCTTAAATCACTTTGACGGGTATCAAAATACCACAAACCTCGTATTCTATACTCTTTTACATCATCAGCACCAATAGTCTTAGTCTCAATGTATTCATCAAAACCAGGAATGTTATAGGTAGTGTCAATATCTAAAGGAGGTACTGACTCGTCAGGAATAACCCCATTGTCATTTAATATGTTGATACCTGCGTTAGTAATTTTCTGACTTTTTAAAGAGCTTTGAATATCACTAAATTCGCGAGGTTCATTAAAATAGGAGTCCCCATAAAGAGTGATATCACCAGACATCGCTGCTTTAGTTAATACATGATAAAGGGAACGACGTTCTTTACCTACATAATTAGTATCCACAGGATAATAGAGCGGGAAATTTACTCGTTCGTCAAGATCAATAGTCTCCCATACCGTACGTTGCCATAAGATATCACGATCACCTACAAATCCGTAAGGTAACGGCCTGTCATTATCATTTGCGAGCTGAGATTCAGTTTTGGTACCGAAATCCCCTGGACTCTTTGCGTTAAGAATATTGTTTTGTGCATAAGCGCTTCCCGAAAGAAGCACTGCTGCTAATAAAACTATGATCTTATTCATCATTTAAATCTTTTTTTAAATTAATCTGTAATCTCAACTGTTACGTCAGAGACACTTTGAACATTTACTCCTGGAAGAACGGCCTTAATTTGTGCGAACTGAACTAGATCTCCTTTACGAGCTTTTCTGAGAACGTTAGTGGCACTTGCGCTTAACTTTGTTCCAGAAACTGGTACCGATGGTTGTCCTGGCACTTTAAATAAGAAACTGGTAACTCTAGGAGTTAAATCAAAATCAAAGTCTAAAAACTCAGCAGAAACCGTAGAGATTGCCAAATTAGCACGTGTTTTTGCTATGTTTTCGTATGCTTTACTTACCATTCCAGTTGGACGAGGTAAATTCTTAATACGGAATTCTTTAGAGTCAGAAACTTTATCACCATTAGGCAAAGTTCCCGTAGCAGTAATGGTAACTGTTTTACCAGCACCTGGCTTCATCATATAACCTGTACCTGCCTTAGAAAGACCTGAACCAGAAACAGTTACCATGTTATCAGAAATACCTGCAAAAGAAACCGTCATAGGGTTTTCAACTCCTCTGTAAACAACATTCATTTTATCGGCCGAAATTGTCGCACTATTTGGTTTAGGAACAACAGCATATTTAGATTCAACTGGGATAGCTTTCTCTTCCCCATTCTCCATGAACTTCAATTCACCTTTAATAATTCGCTCACCAACAGCACCAGCTGGGAAATCCAACATTACCTGTCCTTCTTTAATATCTGTAACCTTATTTCCGTTAATGATCACTTCACTAGGAACAGTTGAATTATCATAACGTCCTAAAACAACTCTACCCTTAAATCTCTCTCCATTAAAAAAAGAAGTTTTTTCTGGTATAACAATAGCTTGATAACTATTAACTGATACTGTGCTTTCAAGTTCACCTTGTAAAAACTCAGATAATGCTTTCGCCTCAATATTACGTACATCATTTTGCATTTGGGTCATTTTAGTCTTAGATGCAATTAAAGGGTAACCTTCAAAATGATAATTCAAATATGGCTGTTTAGGACCGTCTGGATTACCTCTTTCAGCTGGGACCTCTGAGGTATCAAACTTTTTATTTAACTCAGATTTAATAGGTTCATATCCTTGTCCTAAAGCATCAATCATATTCTTTCTGTAATTTTCCATCATTTCAACAAACTTTTCACCGTCAGGGCTTAGCTTATCACTTTGGAAAAACTTATCATTTAAATAATCAGGTTTATCTTGAACCTCATAATTACCTTCTTCACCTTCTTCTATAGAAGACATCAAACTATCTTTTATCGCTGCTATATAGGAATCAAAATCATCTGATATTTTATTAATCTGCTTTGCCTTGGTTGCAGCTGCTTTGAACTTATCCTGTTCCGAAGCTTTTAAATTTAAAGCATCTAAAGATGCTCGATTTCTCGTATTTAAAGCCGTATTGTTTTGAGATACGCTTTCCTCAATAAGTCCAAAAGCCGTTAATACTTCCTTACTCATGTTTAATGCGAGCATAGCGATGAAAACCAAATACATTAGGTTAATCATCTTTTGTCTTGGGGACTGTTTTCCTCCTGCCATAATATTCTAATTAGTTTTGTTAAATTATATAAAGTATGAAACTAATTATCCTTTCATAGCTCCTAGCATGTTACCATACACGCCATTAAGAGAAGACAAGTTATTGGTAAGACCAGCCATTTGTTCTTGAAGTTTTGTTGCATTTTCTGCAATGGCTTCATTGGCTTGGTTTTGACGTGAAGAACTCTCCACTTGAACCTTATAAAGGCTGTTTAAAGATTCCATTTGAGCAGCTGCAAGAGCCATTTCTTCAGAATATTTTTTAGTAGAAGACATTGCTTCAGCAGTAGGGGCCATTCCTTTTGCAGCACCTTCAAAAGAACGAATGCTATCACCTAAACTAGACATTAATTCACCGTCTAACTTTGCTTCTTTAAGCATCTCATCTAATTTCTTAGACAACAATCCTTGAGCATCTTCAGGAGCATCTTTTTTAGGTTTTCCACTGACCAATTGTCCACCCGCTAATTCTGGATAAACTAGTGACCAATCCAAATCATCTTCTACAGGCTCAAAAGCAGATACAAAGAAAATCAATGCTTCTGTAATAAGACCTATGGCCAATAAGTCACCTCCTGTTAATTTATAGAAACCTAAATCAAGTTCCCAGTGAAGAATCTTGAAAAGTGCTCCGATAATTACGATAGAGGCTCCGATACCGTAAGCCATGTTAAATAATTTCTTTGTTGCTTTAGACTGTGCCATGTTGTTAAGTTTTTAGATTGGTTAAGTTACTTTTTATTATTGGGAAATTTAATTTGTTGCTGCGTTGAGTGTTAGATCTGTACCCATATAAGACTGTACGGTACGGAAACCTATATAACTTCTTGCGCTATCTTGGTATTCGTAATCACGGGTACCTACTTGAAGAAAGTAAGAAACATCTTTCCATGATCCACCACGTACACCTTTACGTTTATTTCTTTTGTCATTTACAACAGGGCTCATAGAAGACATCAGGTCATAGGCTCCAGCTTCATAAGAAGAGTTCACCCACTCAGACACATTACCTGCCATGTTGTATAAATTGTATTCATTAGGCTCGTAAGATTGAGCTTCAACCGTATATAAAGCTTGGTCTGCTGCATAATCTCCTCTTAGCGGCTTAAAGTTAGCAAGGAAACAACCTCTGTCGTTCTTTGCATAAGGACCACCCCAAGGGTAAGTCGCTCCTTCTAATCCACCACGAGCTGCATATTCCCATTCTGCCTCAGTAGGAAGACGGTACTCATTAACACGCTCTACATTTTTCTTCTTGCGATATGCATTGTGATACAAGGTTCTCCATTGACAAAAAGCTCTAGCTTGATTCCAGTTTACACCTACTACTGGATAATCACTATATGCTTCATGATAAAAATAATCATTATGCATTGGCTCGTTATAACTGTAGTTAAAATCACGAATCCATACCGTAGTATCTGGATATATCTTTACAGGTGTTTGAGAAATAAAGTCCTTTCTAGTCTTGTTTTGATCACGATTTCTAGCGGCAGCATTCACATCTAAATCTGTATAGGTAAAGATGATTTTCTCAGTATCAATAGTACGCTCACCGTTATAAGCTTGATTAAAAGGTATGTACATCAAGTCATATACCTCAGCATAAAACTCGTCAGGAATATCTTCTGTATCCCAAATTAAATCTACATCATTGTTCAACTTACGATCTAATCCGCCATAAGTATTTTGCACATATTCCTGCCAAGGCGTTAGAACAGCACCATTAGCGCCATTTGCATCAAGAAAAGCAAACTCACCAATACCATTATCTCCCGGAAGAGCGCTTTGATTTTCGGCCATAATAGCTAATTCCGTTCTGAATAAAGAATCTCTAGTCCAATAAACAAACTGACGGTATTCAGCATTTGTGATTTCAGTTTCATCCATATAATAGGATGGAACTGTAACGGTTTTTGTTGGAGCATTACGAGTCGCAGCGATGTCATCATCACTTTTACCCATAATAAATGCGCCACCAGGCACTAACGTCATACCATATGGTTTTTCAGGATGCCATTTCTTTCCTTTGGTTCCTACTACCATTCCACGGTCTCCTTTACCACAACTTGCAAGAAAGGCAACTACTGCTAAAAGGATAAATAACTTTTTCATAAGGGTATTTATGTTTTCTTTATGAATTAAGGGCGTAAACCTATTTAAAAGATTTCGATTCCACAACTTTTTTTTCTCATTAAATTGAAATACAACAAGCTTTAACTTTTATATTTCGTTTTTACGCCTTGCTTTCAACCACCTATCTGGCAAGACTTGATCACATGCCATTTCATAATCACGGCGGTCGCAAGGTAATAACGTATGTTGTTTTAGTTTATTATTAACTAAAGAAATAAAAGGCAATTCTATCCACCAACGCCCTGTGTCAGAAGACTTATAAAAAGTGAGAATTTCATTTTCTACTGGTACTTTGTAGGTCAAACAGTTTTTAGACACATCGACAGGATACTCAAAACTCCGATAATTGTAACCTTCCATAAAATACCAGATCATTTCTGCTACCAACTGTGAACCAGTATTCTTCTCTTCGTTTATTTCAAAGATACCAAATACTTTTAATCGATCGCTGATACCCGAGTACCTGGACAAACTACATATTTGCTTTCCATCAAGTCCGTTGGGATTCGCTTTCGCAGAAGCGATATCACTCGCCCGTACCACACTCATATCTACTCCAACCACATCTGCATCACGCAAAACAGGCTCTGCCAGTGTAATATCATTATCCAAATGACCCAAACGAACGGCATCAAAATACATTCTGTCCAAAAGATCTATTTCATCTTGCGAATTAAAATAAGTTTGAAACCCAAGATTGCTATAATTAAATAAATTATACGGCTCCACTGTAATCATCTTGCCTATGTAACTTCGGGAAGTCATAGGTAAATCAATGTCTCCTAAATCAAATCTACAATCTACATTGACCACATTAATCATGTGTTGAAATTCATCAAAAGCTCTATAAATAGGATACATCAAATCCTGACTACCTCCTAAAAAGATAGGAATAATGGACTCTCTTAAAAAATATGCTGTCAGCTGGTTGACGACGTAATACGTATCCTCGACAGTAGCCCCCGCCACCACATCTCCTAGATCAGCCAGGTTACTGGTCCAGTTCCCTGGATACAACTCGTAGAGCTTTTCTCGCACCTGATTTAAGGTCTCCACTTGAAACAAAGCATTGGCGTCTCTGCGATTTTCTAAAACACCTATGACAACTAGCTTTACACCACTGAGGTCTGGCAAACCATCGGTAATGGTATGTAAACGAATCGTTTTTGCTATGGTTTGCTTAGGTTGTAACTTAGCATGAGCAACCACAGCATCATTAAGAGGTTTTAGAAATTCTAAAGCCATTGCCATTTATTTTTTAGTCGTTTTCTTTTTAGCAGGCGCTTTTTTCTTAGCAGGCGTTTTCTTTTTAGCAGCGGCCTTTTTCTTTGGTGTTTTTTTAGCTATCAGCTCTTGAGCTTTTTCTAATGTAACCTTTAATGGATCTATCTCTTTGGCAATCTCCACCTTGATTTTACCTTTAATAATATTGTGTCTTCCCCAACGGGCTTTTTCAATACGTATGCCTTCTTCTTCCCAGTCCACAATCAGTTTGTCCTTCTCTTTTTGAATCTTATCCTTAATCAAGGTCTCTATATCCTCATTAGAAAGGTTGTCAAAATCGTATTTTTTATTTACTGAGATAAACATGCCTGCCCATTTGATATAAGGACCAAATCTACCAGTACCTTTGGTAACTGGTTGCTCATCATACATATAAACAGGAGCATCTGCCTTTTCTTTCAACTGGATCAACTCTGCCGCACGCTCAAAAGTAAGCGTCATGGGATCGTCTTCTTTTTCTAGACTTACAAAAGTCTTTTCGTTGAACTTTACATAAGGACCGAAGCGTCCTTGATTGACCTCCACAGGGTGACCGTTATACTCTCCTACTGTTCTCGGCAACTTAAACAGCTCCATTACTTCTTCTAGCGTAATGGTATTCAAATTTTGAGTGGGTAGTAAGCTTGCAAATTCAGGCTTCTCTTCATCTTCCACACTACCTATTTGTGCCATAGCACCAAATCTTCCCAATCGCACACTAATAGGCTTACCACTTTCCGGATGAGTCCCTAAAACACGTTCCCCAACCTCACGCTCTGCATTTTCTGCAACGTCTTGTACGGTAGGATGGAAGCTCTTATAGAAATGCCTCATCATATCGGTCCATTCTTCTTTCCCTTCGGCTATATTATCAAAAGACTCTTCCACGTTTGCTGTGAAATTATAATCTAAAATACTACCAAAGTGCTCTACTAAGAAGTTATTGACCACTCGACCTACGTCGGTAGGAATCATTTTATTTTTATCAGAACCAGTTTTCTCGGTAAGCGTTTTCTCTGCTACTTTATCTTTACTTAAGGTAAGTTGTATATAATCACGCTCTAATCCTTCAGACTGCCCTTTCTCCACATATTTTCTATTCTGTATAGTCGTAATAGTAGGTGCGTAAGTTGATGGACGTCCTATTCCTAATTCTTCCAATTGTTTTACTAAAGAAGCCTCGGTATAACGATACGGAGGTCTTGAAAAACGCTCTGTTGCGGTCATCCTTTTACTTAATAAGTTTTGTCCTATTTTAAGATCTGGAAGTAAGCCTTGCTGTTCTAGGTCCTCATCATCAGTGCTTTCTAGATATACCTTAAGGAATCCTTCAAACTTTACGATCTCTCCACTAGCTGTAAATTTCTTATCGTGGGTATCTGCTGTAATGGTCACATTGGTACGTTCTAATTTGGCATCACTCATCTGACTGGCGATGGCTCTTTTCCATATCAATTCATACAGACGTGTCTGATCGCGATCTGCTCCAGAGCTGTGAATAGCAAAATTAGTTGGACGTATCGCTTCATGTGCTTCTTGAGCACCTTTAGATTTTCCTTTATAATTACGTTCCTTATGGTATTGATCTCCGTAGGCTTTGCTTATTTCCTCTTGAGCTCCTTGCTTTGCTTCGTTACTTAAGTTCACGGAGTCAGTTCTCATATAAGTAATCAGTCCGGCTTCGTAAAGACGTTGTGCCAGTTGCATGGTACGACTTACGTTAAAGAACAATTTACGAGAAGCTTCTTGCTGTAAGGTAGAGGTTGTAAATGGAGGTGCTGGAGACTTTTTTGCTGGCTTTTTAACAAGATCAGCTACTTCAAATTTTGCTCCTTTATTGACGTTAAGAAAATCTTGAGCGGCTTTAAGTGATTTTAAATTACTTGGTAATTTTGCTTTTAGTAAGGAACCATCTGACGTATTAAAATCTGCATCAACTCTAAAGAAGTTTTCAGAATTAAAGTTTAAGATTTCTTCTTCACGCTCTACGATTAATCGCACAGCTACGGATTGTACACGACCTGCACTAGCGCCACCTTTTACCTTACGCCATAAAATAGGCGATATTTCATAACCTACAATACGGTCTAAAATACGACGTGCTTGTTGCGCATTTACCAGGTCGTAATCTATAGAACGCGGATTATCAATGGCATTTTGAACAGCACTTTTAGTAATGGCGTTAAAAACAATTCTCTTGGTCTTTTCTTTTTTAAGATCCAGTTGCTCTGCAAGATGCCATGCAATAGCCTCTCCCTCTCGGTCTTCATCACTAGCCAGCCAGACCATGTCTGAAGCAGCAGCTAATTTTTTAAGCTTTTTAACGAGATCCTTCTTATCGCTACTCACGACATATTTAGGAGCAAAATTCTTATCTACATCCACACCCAATTCCTTTGATGGAAGGTCTGCGATATGTCCAAAACTAGACTCCACTTTAAAGTCCTTTCCTAGAAATTTTTCTATCGTTTTTGCCTTTGCCGGCGACTCTACAATAACCAGATTCTTTGCCATTAAGCTTTGTTTTTTGGATTGCAAAGGTATGCGTTATTTTTTTTAACCCCACAAACTACTGTTAAACAAGTAGTTAAAAAGAAAGGTTTTATTTTAAAACGTTCAGGTCTTGGTTGTTAGATTCCTGCGCTAACGAGTTCAAATGCTACTCCACACATAAAAATCGTTGTTTTAAGGTGGGGAATGGTTGGTATTCCGCTTTCGCGAAAGCGAGATTCCCACAAAAACCGTCCTTTATATATAGCTTAAAACCTATATAAAATCGGTAGCTCAAGAAAGAATTAAAAAATAGGTGTTAAGATCATGCTGACATTGTGTCACAAAACATTCAAAACACATATATTTGCAAGGTTATATTTAAGATGACGCTTGATGGAAAAGATTATTGAAGAAGAAAAACAAGGAACTGCAGTCTTGTTAGAGCATAATGCAAAAAACACCCGTAAACTCTATATAGAAAGTTACGGCTGTCAGATGAACTTTTCTGACAGTGAGATCGTTGCCTCTATTCTTGCAAAAGAAGGATTCAACACCACTAACAATATGGAAGAAGCAGATCTTGTACTGGTGAACACTTGCTCCATACGTGACAAGGCCGAACAAACCGTGCGTAAAAGACTAGAAAAATACAACCGTGTTAAGAATAAGAAGAATCCTAATATGAAAGTAGGTGTTCTAGGTTGTATGGCGGAACGTTTAAAATCTAAATTTCTAGAAGAAGAAAAAATCGTAGATATGGTCGTAGGGCCAGATGCTTATAAAGACCTCCCTAATCTAGTGGCCGAGATCGATGAAGGTCGCGAGGCTGTTAATGTGCTTCTTTCTAAGGATGAAACTTACGGAGACATTGCCCCAGTAAGATTGAACTCTAATGGAGTAACCGCTTTTGTATCCATTACAAGAGGCTGTGATAATATGTGTACATTTTGTGTGGTTCCCTTTACTCGGGGTCGGGAACGCAGCCGTGATCCACATTCTATTCTGGAAGAAGTCAATGATCTGTGGAACAAAGGCTTTAAAGAGATTACTTTATTGGGCCAGAATGTAGATTCTTTCTTATGGTACGGCGGCGGACTCAAAAAAGATTTTAAGAAAGCCAGTAAGATGGCTAAAGCTACTGCAGTAGATTTTGCTCAATTATTGCATAAAGTAGCTAACGCGCATCCACATTTAAGAGTGCGTTTCTCGACCAGCAATCCCCAAGATATTAGCGATGACGTACTTCATGCTATCGCTGCACATAGAAATATTTGCAACTACATTCACCTACCAGTACAATCTGGAAGTGATCGTATTTTAAAAGAAATGAACCGCTTGCATACTCGTGAAGAATACATGAGATTGATAGATCGTGTGCATGCGATTATACCAGAGTGTGCCGTATCTCAAGATATGATTACCGGCTTCCCAACAGAGACAGAAGAAGACCATGCTGACACTTTGAGCCTTATGGAATATGTGAAATACGACTACGGTTTTATGTTTGCTTATTCAGAGCGCCCAGGAACTATGGCGGCTCGTAAACTGGAAGATGATGTGCCAGAAGAAACTAAAAGCCGCAGACTTAGTGAAATCATCGCTGTTCAAAGAAGAACAGGACATGAAAGAGCGCAATACTTTGTAGGTAAAACAGTAGAGTGCCTTATAGAAAAAGAATCTAAGAAATCTGATCAACACTGGGCTGGAAGAAACACCCAGAATTACGTTGCCATTTTTGACAAGGAAAATTACAAAGTAGGTGAATACGTAATGGTGGAAATTACGGATTGTACGAGCGCCACTTTAATAGGGAAAGCTGTAGGCTACAGCGATATGGAAGGACCTTTAACTTACGATACGGTATAATATGGAAAGTGTACAATCGGTTAAACAGCGTTTTGAGCTTATAGGTAACGACCCTAGTTTTAATAGAGCTATTGAAAAAGCCTTGCAGGTTGCCCCTACTGATATTTCGGTATTGGTTACAGGAGAAAGTGGTGTTGGTAAGGAAAGTATTCCTAAAATTATTCACTCGCAATCCTTTAGAAAACATGCTAAATATATCGCAGTCAACTGTGGTGCAATTCCCGAAGGAACCATAGATTCTGAATTGTTTGGCCATGAGAAAGGAGCTTTTACAGGGGCTACCTCTACTCGATCTGGTTATTTTGAAGTGGCTGACGGAGGAACTATTTTCCTAGATGAAGTTGGGGAACTACCCCTGCCTACTCAGGTGCGTTTGTTACGTGTATTGGAAAACGGAGAATTCCTCAAGGTAGGATCTTCTGGTACACAAAAAACAGATGTACGTATCGTTGCGGCCACCAATGTAAAATTGTTTGAAGCCATAGAGAAGGGGAAATTTAGAGAAGACCTTTATTATCGATTGAGCACGGTAGAAATAGACCTGCCCCCATTACGGGAACGCAAAGGAGATATTCATTTGCTTTTTCGAAAGTTTGCCAGTGACTTTGCTATGAAGTATAAGATGCCAACACTGCGTCTGGATGACAACGCCATTTCTATGCTTACTAATTACCGATGGAGCGGTAACATAAGGCAACTGCGCAACATTGCAGAGCAAATTAGTGTTTTAGAAAAGGAAAGGAACATCACGGCAGCTATGCTACAAAACTATTTACCTGATGCGGGGAAAAACTTACCTGCAGTAATAGGTGAAAAGAAAAGAAGCGACAGCGAGTTTGCCAATGAGCGGGAGATCTTATATAAGGTGTTGTTTGATATGAAAAATGACCTCAACGACCTTAAAAAGCTGACCAATGAACTTATGGAGAGCGGTAGTTCCAAAGACGTAAGAGAAGAAAATCCAGGATTGATCAAACGTATTTATGGCAATCAGGAAAGCAACGAGCAGGATTATGAAGATGTGATCGATAATGCTTATGACTTCAATCAAGAAGAAGCAGTTTCCCCATCAAACACCCCTAGTGCAGAAACCAATCATTATGTAGAACCCACAACAGCGGTAGGCGATCGTTACGATTTTGCGCAAGAAATAGTGGAAGAGGAATCACTTTCTCTAGCCGACAAGGAAATAGAATTGATAAAAAAGTCGTTAGAAAGACATAAAGGAAAAAGAAAAGCCGCTGCAGATGATCTTGGAATCTCAGAACGTACACTTTACCGTAAAATAAAACAATATGATCTTTAAGAACTTGCGCTTTTTTATAATAGGACTTGCTTTTTTAAGCCTGACCTCCTGTAGCTTTTACAGCTTAAGTGGTGTCACACTGCCCGCAGATGTAAAAACTTTTCAAGTAGATTATTTTGGCTATCAAGCAGTTTTAGTAGAACCTGGAATTGAAAGAGATTTTAAAATTGCTCTAGAAGAATTAATACTGGATCAATCGCGATTAAGTCTCGTTACTAAAAATGGTGACTACCTTTATCAAGGAGAAATTACGAGGTTTTATATTGCTCCAATGACTGCAACAGCAAACAGCACAGCATCACAAAATAGACTGACCATTGAAATCAACCTAAGATTTACAAATAATAAA